>Ga0315287_10000151_pt1 | contig 58103 bp, 2 predicted proteins | sample YL17G11_0_MG_FD_205037 | JGI IMG/M metagenome (GOLD analysis project Ga0315287, IMG submission 205037) | Sediment microbial communities from Yellowstone Lake, YNP, Wyoming, USA - YL17G11_0 | ecosystem: Environmental > Aquatic > Freshwater > Lake > Sediment | place: USA: Wyoming | collected...
GCGGCAGCGCGAGAGGAGGGGGTGGCATCGGAGATGGGGGCGTCGAGGAGCGGGACCCGAACGAGGCGAAGCGGCCGAGGATTGCCGCGGCCGGGAAGGAGTAGGGGGTGTAGACCGAGGACTCTCTCTACTCTTGCACACTCGAAAAAACTAAAACAAAAAAACTCAATTTCACCCCTGCGCGCCGCTCTCTCTCTCTCTCAATTGCTCTTCGCGGGTGCAGAGAGCGCAGAGAACAGGAATTCTCTCGTGCCAGAGCCAAAACAGAGCGGAACCGCGCAGCGTCGGACCGCTCGCTCTCTCTCTCTCTCTTTCGACGCGAACCATGGCGCGCCGTCCATTGGCGAGTCCGATGTTTTCGCCGCCTCGGCAGCGACATCGAGCAGCATTGCTCTCTGCTGCCCTCGCCGCGCTCTCTCTCTTGCTACTCTCACCGGTCTCGGCAGCAGGGGAGTCAGCTGAGGCTGCGTCTCGGGCCACGAGCAGCGCAACCATGCCCCCCACAGCAGCAATTGCAAGGGCGAATGTTTCAGCTTCAGTTTCGTCGCCGCCGTCGTCGTCGTCGCCGTCCTCTTCTTCGCCTCTCGACCCCGCCCTCCGCGCCCTCGCCGCCTCGCTCGCCAGCCCCAAGGCCTCCTCGGTCTTCCTCGCCAACGCGAGGCGCAACTTCACGGCCGAGGCGCTCGCGATCCAGAAAGAGTACGGCGGCGACAGGAAGAGGAGAGCGGCGCTGCTGCCGAACAGGACCAGCGGCAGCGCCTCCTCCCCTGCTGCCACGGCCGCTCCTCTCGCCCTCCCCCGACCAAGCACCGCGGCGGCGGCCGCGGCGACGCAGACGTCCTCCTTCGCCGCCAGCGGCCGCCTCCCTGCCACCTACGGCATCTCCGAGACGGCAATGGAGCCCGCGACGCAACAGGGGTACGAGGCGTGCTCCATCACGCTGTCGGCGGACCCCCCCAGCGCCTCGGCCTGCTCCCCGGTGACGCTGACCGCCAGGGTCCTGCGGCCCGGCCCCCACGGCGCGGCGTCCGGCGTCGTCGTCTTCGGGGACAACGGCGTCGCCCTGGGGCCTCCGATCCCCCTCGACGCCGGCGGCGCGGCCTCCGTGACGGTCACCTCGCTGCTCCCGGGGAAGCACAACCTGGTGGCCTGGTACCTCAGGGGGAACGCCCCTGGGGCCAGCTGCAACGAGGGGTTCTCCGCCCCCCTGGCCTTTCCCGTCGCTCGAGCCCCGGCGCTCGTCACGGTGCGCGCCTCCCCGGCGTCGCTCGCTTCCTCGTCGTCGTCGTCGTCGCCATCTCCTTCCTCTTCCTCCTCGAACGACGGAAGCGTCGCGGCAAACACCTGCTCACTCAAGAGCGTCGCCTTCGACGTCGCGGTGGGGGCGCCCGGCGGCGTCCGGGACTGCGCGACCCCCGGGGGCGTCGTCGCGCTCTACCTCGTCAGGGGGCGCCTCTCGGGCGTGGGCTCCTGGAGCGGGCCCCTGCTGCTGCAGGCGAGGGAGTCCCTCGCCTCGGCCTCCGCCGCGGCCTCCGCTTCGGCCGGGAGAGCGGCCTCGGACGGAGCCTCGGGCGCTGCTCCTCTGGGTCCCGGCGTCTTCAGGTCGCAGGCCAAGAGGAAGGCCACCGACGCTTTGATGGGCGCGGCGACCAGCGCCGCCAACAGCGTCGCTCGCATCTTCGCCAAGCAGGTCCTCAACCAGGAGGGCGGAGGGAGCGGCGAAGGAGGGATCGGTCCTTTGAGCAGCGCCAGCAGCAGCGCGAGCAGCAGCAGCAGCACTGGAGGGATCAGCGTCGGGGGGCTCGACCTGGGGAGGGCGGTCGCGAGCGCCAAGGCGGCCGCGGCGGCGCTGTCGGCCGTCAGCGGAGGAGGAGGGACCGAGAAGGACGGCAGCAGCTCCACCTCCTCCGCCTTCGCCGGCCTCCCTGCCCCTCTCGCCAGCGCCGTCGCCTCGCACCTCGCGTCCCAGAGGCCCTCCAACGACGACGCGCGCGAGGCAGCCAAGACAGTGGTCTCGGCCGCGGCGTCGGACGACGAGTCGGCCGAGATCGCGGCGCGGGCGATCGACGCCGTCGCGGCGGCCGAGGCCGCCGACGACAGGAGGGTGCAGGAGAGGACGGCAGCAGCAGCTGCGAGTGGCTCCTCCTCGAAATCTGCTTCTGCTCCTGCTGCTCCTGCTGTTGCTACGTCGGCTGCAGCAGGGGCAGCGGCGACGACGACAACAACAGCGACCCCGACGCTAACTGCCTCCGGCGGCGGCGGCCTCCTCTCCCACCTCCCGCACCTCTTACCCTCTGGCGGCATCCCCCTCCCCCACTTCGGCCGCCGCAGCCGGCGCAGCCTCCAAGACTGGACCTCAGACATCCAGGCGGCGGTCGCCGCGGATCCATTGCTGCACCGGGTGCTCGGCGCGGGGCTGCTGCTGCCCACGGAGCTCGCCCCAGGCGCGCCGGCGCACGCGGCGCTCGGTGCGGCCAAGCTGAAGTTCGGGATCACGCCTCCGGGGCAGTACACGCTCGTGGCGCAGTACTCGGGAGACTCGAGGTTCGAGAAGGCCTCCGGGATCGTCCCTTTTGATATCGACGCGAGCTGCGGGTTCTTTACTTGAGAGAAAGAAGAAGAGAGAAAAGAGCAGCGAGAGAGAGACTTTTTGGTTCTTTTTTGCATGGTTTTCTTTTGTATCATTTCCTTTCGTCCGTCTCTGTCCCAAAACCTAATTGTATCCCCCCCCCCCGCCCGGTCTCTCCCCGTTTTTGTTTTGAATATTGTTCCCTCTCTTTATTTATGTATTACTTCATTACTTGGGAGGGAAAAAAAGACAACGATCGAAGAATACAAAACACACAAATCCGCGTTTGAAGAAAAAGACACCCGGGAAAACAAAAAAAAAGGTCAAAACCTAGCCAACTAAGCGCCCGCGACCCAGCTGTGGCCCTCGCCGAGCAGGTTCCCCTCCACGGCGTCCAGCAGCACCCGCGAGACCACGTCCGTGACCTTGCGCATGCTCGTGGTGACGAAGTAGTGGTCGCCGTCGACCTGGACCAGCTCGAAGCGAGAAGGAGAAGAGAGAGAAGAGGTCGAGGTCGAGGCCGAGTCCGAGGACGGCGACGGCGACGACAACGGCGGCGGCGACGGTGGCGGGGGTTTTGAAGCCTCCTCCTCGCGGCCGCCGCTCTCTCCGTCGCCGCAGTACTCGCTCCAGGCCCCGACGGCGCCCGCCGCGATCGTGTTGTCCCTGACGCCCTCGAACGCGACGAGGCGCTTGACTCCCGGGAGCAGACCCAAGCCGCCGCTGCCGCGGCGGCGACGGTGACTTTCTTCGCCGGCGACAGAAGAAGAAGACGAAGGAGGAGGAGGAGGAGGAGAACCCGCCTCGTCTCCCCCCTCCCCGCCCGCGCGGTAGCCGACGGCCAGCAGGATGTCCGCGACGCCCACGGGCGCGACCCTGTCGAACAGCCTCGGGTTCCGCTCCATCTCGTCCACGCCGGCGAAGTTGCCGGCCTTGAAGACCGAGAGCACGGTGGCCGTGGGCAGCGACCGCCAGCCGCGAAGCGCCGCCGTCGCGGCGACGATGACGGGAGAGGGAGCAGCAGCAAAAGAAGAAGAAGAAGAAGAAGAAGAAGAAGAAGAAGAAGAAGAAGAAGAAGAAGAAGAAGAAGAAGAAGAAGAAGAAGAAGAAGAAGAAGAAGAAGAAGAAGAAGAAGAAGAAGGGGCGGAGGCGGCGGAGTCGCCGCCTGAACCGGAAGAGACGACGGAAGAAGGAGAAGAAGCAGCAGCAGAAGATGCAGGAGAAACAGCAGCAGCAACAGCAGCAGCGGCAGGAGCAGCGATCGGGGCCTGCCCGGCCCCGCCGACGTAGAGCTTCGCGACCGCCTCTGCGTAAAGGTGCGGCGCGCTCGCGGCGGCGACGAACAGCGCCACCGGGGCCCGCGCCCCCCTCCTGGCCACGGCCCTCGCGACCTCGTAGGCCAGGATTCCGCCGAGGCAGACCCCGAAGAGCGCGTAGGGCGGGGCGTCGTCCCTGTCGAGCTCGAGGGCAGAGACCAGCTCCTCGGCGAGCTGGCGGATCGACGCGGGGGCCGGCGCGGCCTCGCCCGAGCGCCGCCCCCTCCCGGGGAGCTCGACGGGAGAGACCTCGATGGCCGGGGGCAAGGCCCTGCCCCAGGCTGCAAAGACGTTCTCGGAGACCCCTCCGGCGTAGGGGAAGCAGAAGAGGCGGAGTAAGGGGGTCTTGAGCGTCGGGACGACCCAAGAGGAAGGAGGGGGAGCGACGGGAGAGGGAGGGGCGATGGAAGAGGGGGGAGGAGAGAGCGCCGACGACGGCGACGACGCCGCTTGTTTCGCTTTCCCACCTCCTCCGCTCCCCCCCTTTTTCGCCCTCACGGCAGCGACCACTGCCGCCGCCACGCTCGCCGACGTGGCCCCCGGGGCGGCCACGGGGGCTCCGTCGACGCCGAAGCGCACGGCGAGCGCCCGGCGGAGCTCCAAAGCAGCGAGCGAGTCGAGCCCGGCGGCGGCGAGCGGGGCGTCGAAGGCGACCGGAGCGGAGGCGCCGGCGAGCTCTGCGGTGGTCGCGGCAATGAACGAGGCGACGGAGGCGGCGGAAGGGATCAGAGAAGAGGAGTCGTTCTTTGCCGAGGCGGCGGCGGCGGAGGCGATCTCGGCCGCCTCTCCCCCGTCGTCGCTCTCGCTGTCCCAGTTGCTCTCTTCCTCTTCGTCCCCTCGTTTCTTCGCCGCCGCTGCCCAAATCCCCGGCACCTCCCGCAGCATTGGCGGCGGCGCAGGGGCCCTGGATCCCTCGACCAAGGAGGTCCAGTAGGCCGCGGGGGCAGCTCCCAGGACAGCGGGAACGTAGAAAGAAGAAGAAGGAGAAGAAGAAGAAGAGGACGAGGGAGAGCTCGAAGCGAGAAGCGACTCGAGCAGCAACGCGCCGGCTGCGGCGGCGACCGTCGCTTCTCCTTCCTCCTCTCCCTCCGACCCTCCCTTCTTCCCCTTCCCCTTGGTCGCCGCAGCCGCCATCCCCAGCCCCTTCCACGCGCCCCACTGCACAGAGACGACTCCGGACCGCCCGGCCTGCGCCGAGGCCGCGGCGCCCGCGTCGAGCGCGGCGTTGGCCGAGGCATAGTTGGCGTGCCCTCCGTATCCGGCGAGCGACGACACGGACGAGAAGGCCGCGACGGCGCGCAGCGGGGCGGAGAGGCCCGTCGCGGCTCCGAGGGCCGCGGCGGCGGCCGCCTTGGGGGCGCCCGCGGCCCTGGCAGTCGAAGGCCCCTGCCCGGAGAGCAGCGGCGCGGCCCTCTGGGCGCCCGCGGCGTGGAGCACCGTGCGGAGGAGGCACGAGGAGGAGGAAGCAGAGCAGGAGACCGCCGCCCTCGCGTCGGCCGCGGCCGAGGCTTCTGCGGCGAAGGCGACGACGAGGGCTTCGGGGGCGAGCGAGGCGACGGAAGAGGCACTTCCGGGAGCGGAGCGGCCGGAGCGTCCCGTCAGGAGCAGCGGCGCTGCGGCGGCGGCGGCGGCGGCTTCTCCGCCGCTGCCGCCGGCTCCCGAGAGGAGCCTCCCGGCGAGCGCTCCCAGGCCCCCGAGCCCGCCCGTGACGAGCGCGGCCCCCCTGCCGTAGGGCGAGGGCTGGGCCTTGATGTCGAGAGGCGAGGCGGAGGAAGAAAAAGAAGAAGAAGGAGAAGAAGTAGAAGAAAGGTCGTAGCTCATCGAGGGGCGATAGAGGACCTTGCCGCGGCAGGCGGAGTCGGAAAGCTGCTGCTGCTGCTGCTGCCGCTGCTGCTGCCGCTGCGACGACGACGGCGGCGGCGGCGGCGAGAGCGCCTCGAACCACAGCGCGCCTCCCGCGCCCGCCCCAAAGTCGAACGCGTCCGAGTCCGCCTGCGCGCTCGAGAGGTGCGGAACCTCGTAGGGGAGGCACCGGAGAGCCGCGGTTGCGGCAGAGGCCGCCGAAGAGAGGGAAGCGGCGGCAGCGGGCCCGCCGGCGCCGGCGAAGAAGGCGGCGGCGACCGCCGCCCGCGAGCGAACCAGGACCGCCGAGGGGGAGCGGGGGGGGGCGGGGGCGCCGTCGCCGCCGTCGCCGTCGTCGCCGCCGCCGCCGCCGCCGCCGCTGCCGGCCTCTGCGTCCCGCTCTCGAAGCGCTCGCACGGCCGCGGAGAGGCCCGCGACGGCGGCGGCGGGGCCCTGCGAAGGGAGGCGCAAAGGGCCGCCGGAAGGAGAGGAGGCCGAGGGGGCGAAGCGGCGGCTCCGGCTGCGGCGGCGGAGAGCAGCGCGCCGGCGGGGCGAGGAGGAGGCGGCGGCGGGAGAAGAAACGCCCGCCGAGGAAGAAGGCTCCTCTGCCCTCCACTCGACAACGAAGCGCAAGGCCTCCGCAGCTGCGGCGAGGGTCTTGTTCTTCGTCGTTCGGAGGGAGCGGAGAGGAAGTTCCGCCGCGAAACGAGCGCCGCGGACATCGGGGCCGGAGGCGAAGCAGGAGCAAGAATCGGCGGCGGAACTCAGCCAAGACCACGGCCGCTGCGCCGCCGCCGGTGGCACAAGGACAGCCTCCGCCGAGCAGAGCGAACGCCCACCGTTGGACAGCAGCTCGAGCACCGAGGTCCAGGCGCCCGATTCCTGCGTCGTCGTCGAACTCTTTGCGAGGCTCGCGACGGAAGAGGCGGCGGCGACGAAGGAGGAGCGGCGGCGTCGGAGGAGGAGAAGAAGACAAGAAGAGGGGCTCTTTGCCGCGGCAGCCTCTCCTCCTCCTCCTCCTCCTCCTCCTCCTCCTCCTCCTCCTCCTCCTCCTCCTCCTCCTCCTCCTCCTCCTCCTCCTCCTCCTCCTCCTCCTCCTCCTTTTCCTCCTCCTCCTCCTCTTCCTCCTCCTCCTCCCAGGGCGCTCACTTTCGCGACCGCCGCCTCCAGCATCGGCGACGGGGAAACTCTCGGGCGACCGCGACGAAGACCGGAGGAGGGGGGCGGCGCCCCCTCCCTCCGCGAGTGGACCGCGACCCGTCCCTCGGAGAGGCCCACGACGACGACCGCGGACCAGGAGGGAGCGAGGAGCGGGGTCTGGAGGGCGGCGCGCGACAGCGCGAGCCGCTCCCCCGAGGAGGGGGAAGCCGCCGCCGCCGCCGTCGCCGCCGCCGTCGCGAGCTCCAGGAGCACTCCCGCGAGAGCCAGAGAGCTGCTGCTGCAGCAGTCCCCGCGGACCCGGGCGAGCTCCAGGGAGTTGGGGCGCGGGGCGAAAAGAACGGAAGCGGAGGAAGCGCCGGAGGAGGCCAGCGAGAGGAACGGGTGCGGCTGCGGCAGGGGGTGATGGCGCCTCCGCCGCCACGGCAGGCGGAGGGCGGTCCCGTCGCCCGCAGCGCTCTCAGCCGCCGCCGCCGCCGCTGCTGTCGTAGAAGGAGGCCGGAGGGAGGAGGAGGAGGAGGAGGAGGAGGAGGAGGAGGAGGAGACGTCGAGCAACAGCGCGTGCGCGTTGACGCCGGACATCCCGAAGGAGGAGGTGCCGGCGAGCGCGGTTTGGGTCCCTCCCGGCGCAGGCGCCGACGCCGCCGCTCCGACGGCGGGGCCGGCGGCGCGCGGCGCGTGCGCGCGAGGAGACCCCTCGCCGCCTCCCGACCCGGCGACGATCGGGTCCATCAGGTAGGGGTTGAGCTCGCGGAGCTGCCCCAGCGGCGAGGCCGCGAGCGCCGCCGCGGCCGAGGCCGCGGCGAGCGCGCCCGCGAGGCCCGCGGCGCCCTCGGTGTGGCCGAAGCAGGCCTTGGGGGCAGCCAGCAGCAGGGGCGGCGGCGGGGAGGAGCGCCCCTGCCTCGGGCCCCTCCCTCCTCTCGTTCCGCCCCCCGCACGAAGCACGGCCAGGGAAGAGGCGAGCTCGATGGGGTCGCCCAGGGGCGTGCCCGTGCCGTGCAGCGCGAGCGACGCGACGAGGAAGGAGGGAGGAGGAGCAGAAGAGGAGGAGGAGAGGCGGGAAGACGACGAAAGCGCCGGCGGCGACGAAAGCGACGGCGAAAGCGAAAGCGTCCGCCCGGCGTCGCTCGAGGCCTGCCGCATCAGCGCCGCCTGCGCGGGCCCGTGCGGGGCCGTGAGGCCCGCGGCACGGCCGCTCTGATTGACGGCGATGCCGACGATGAGGGCCCGAGGGCGGAGCTCGTTCTCGAAAGTCGAGGAAGAAGCGGAGGAAACGGAGGGAGAGGGCGCCGAGAACGGCGCCAGCGCCAGGACGACGACGCCCTCTCCCCGGCCGTACCCGTCCGCCGAAGCGTCCAAGGCCTTGCACCTGCCCTCCGGGGATAGGGCCCCGAGGGCGCAGATCGCGGCGGAGGTCGCGGCGCGCAGGGAGAGGTTGACTCCGCCCGCGAGAGCGAAAGAAGAAGAGGAGGAGGAGGAGGGAGACAAGAAGTTTTCGTCCTCCGCTTCGCTCCGTCCGATCCTCTCCCTCAGGAAGGTGACGCCCTGCGCGGCGGCGACGAGAGAAGAGGAGCACGCCGTGTCCACGGAAGAGGCCGGCCCGCCGAGCCCAAGAGCGTGCGCGAGCCTCCCGACCATGAAAGCAGGGCCGGAGCCCGCGACTGCCGCAGGAGCCAGCGACGGAGGGAGAGCGCTGCTGTTGCCGTTCCCGTCGCTGTTTCCCGTCGACGAGGCCGACATAGAGGTGTATGCCTCGAGCCACTCGTGGTACATGCATCCGACGAAGGCCCCCGTCGACGCCGCGACACCCGCCGGGAGGAGCGAGGAGGGGGAAGAGGACGACGAGGACGAAAGACCCTCGCCGCCGCCGCCGCCGCGCGAGTCGGCGACGGCCGCGAGTGCGGCCTCCACCAGGAGCCGCGCCTGCGGGTCCACGGCGGCCGCGGCGTCCCTGGGCGTTGCCAGCCCCAGAGCGGCGGCGTCGCACTCGAAAACCGCGGACCCCGGGAGCCAGGCCGCGAAGCGGGCGTAGATCCCGCCGGAGGAGGAAGAGAAGGAGGGGGCAGAGTACGAAGCGTCGACGTCCCAACGGTCCAAAGGCGTCGGCGCGGCCGCGTCGCCGCCGCCGAGCGTCGCCGAGAGGAAAGCAGAGGCATTCGACCTTTCTCCTCCCTCTTCTTCAGAAGGGAGGAGGCGCGCTGAGACCGCCCCGGCGAGGTGGTAGGCGGAGCCGACGACGGCCACGGCGCGCGGGGAGGCCGGAGCGGCGAAGACGGAGAGCGAGGGGAGGAGAGGGAGGGGCGGCGGTGCCGACGGCTCCACAGAAGAAGAAGAAGAAGAAGAAGAAGAAGAAGCCTTCCTTTCCTGCTTCCTCGAATGAGGCGCAGCAACCACTGCCCTCACCACCCTCTTCTGCCCCCTCTCCGAGAGCATCCCGAGGATCGCCTCGGCCATCGCAGCGGGAGTGGGGTGGTCGAACGCGAACGTGACCGGGAGCTGCAAGAGGAGGGAGTCGTCGTCCTCGTCGCTGACGCCGCTCCCGCTGCCGCCACTGCCGAATCTCTTCGAGAGCGTGGAGCGGAGCTCGACGGCGGCGAGCGAGTCCAGCCCCGCGGCCACGACGGCGTCGTTCGGGCCCAGGGAGGGCGAGGTGGAGGCCCTGGCCGCGTCCAACACGGCTTCGAGGACGGACGCGGGCGAAGGGAGAGGAGGGTGAGGAAGGGAAGTTTCGTCGTCAGAGGCAGCGGCGACGGCGGCGGCGACGGCAGCGTCGTCGTCGTCTCGCCCGACCTCTTCCCCGACTCCTTCCTCTTCCTCGACTCCTTCCTCCTCCTGCATCCCGTCCGCGAGCGCCGCAAACAGGTGCGGCGGCGGCGGGCCGCCCTTGGCGGGCACCAGCCGCTCCCACAGGAACGCGGCGACGACGACGCCAGGGGCGCCGCCGCCGCCGCCCCGCTCCCCGCCCGCCGCCGCCGAGGCGAGGAGCTCCGAGAGGCCCTCCGCGGGGGACAGGGACCCCATCCCCATCCTGGCCAGCCGCTCCCGCACCGCGGCGCTCGAGGCCATCCCTCCGCCGGAGGGAGGATCGGAGGCGGAGGCGACGCCGCCCCACGAGCCCCACTGTGTCGCCCGCGCCGGCAGGCCCCTCGCATCGAGCGCGGCGGCGGCCGCGAGGAGCGCGCCGTTGGCCGCCGCGTAGGCCGCTTGCCCCGCGGGGCCCAGCAGGGCCGCCGTCGAGGAGAAGGCCGAGACGGAGCGGAGCGGGGCGAGGGAGGAAGAGGGGGCAGAGCGCGGGGAGAGGGGGAGGAGGCGCTCCGCCGAGCGCGCCTTGGGCGCCGCGGCGGCGCGGAGGTGCGCCGGCGTCGTCGAGCGGAGTGGGGCGTCGGCGAGGGCTCCCCCGGCCAGGTAGAGCGAGGCGAGCGGCGAAGGCCTCCGTCCTCCGCCGAAGGCTGCGGCAACGTCCGCGGAGGAGGCGGTGTCGCAGGCGACCGCGGAGACGAGCGCCGGAGGAGACCAACCAGCGGCAGCAGCAGCAGCAGCGGCGTCGGCGGCGGAGGCGGCGGAGGAGGAGGAGGGGAGGGAGGCCGAGGAAGAGAGGGAGGCGGGCGCCGTCGACCTCGACGCGCCGCGGCCGAGGAGGATGAAGGTCCGGCTCTCTCCCGCGGCGATCCCGAGACGGCAAGTCAGCGAGCCCAGGGCGCCGAGCCCGCCGGCGATGGCGACTGTGCCCCCCCCGCGAGGAGGAGGAGCGCTGCTGCTTGCTGCCGGGAGAGAGAGCAGCTGCGGCCTCGAGCGCGCGCCGCCGCCGGCCGCGGCGCCCGCGGCGTCGCTCGCCTCGGCGAGGAGGAGCGACGCGCCCTTCCTCGATGAAGGAGCGTCGAAGGATCCCGCGTGGGAGACGGACCAGCCTCGGCCTCCTCCGCTCTCGCTCGCGGCGACGCGGAGCATCGAGGAAGAAGCAGAAGATGAGGCCGAGAAAGAAGGCGAAGAGGGCGCGGGGCCGTCGCCGAAGCCGCCGCCGCCCTCGAGTAGCATCCGCATCCCGCCCGCCGCGGACGCCTCGCGACCCGCAGCGAGCACGGCCGCCACGGCGCCGTTTCGAGAGCAAGTGGAAGAAGACCTCCTCGACCCGCGGAGGCGGCGGAGGCCCTTCAGAGAAGGGGCAGGGGGAGGAGAGCGGGCGACGACGGGCTCGTCGACGCGCCACTCGACCGCGAGCGCGAAGCTCTGCCGCTGCTGCCGCTGCTGCCGCTGCTGCTGCTGTGGCAGCAGAAGCGCTATCGGCCTGGAGACGAGGCCGAGGACGCTGGAAGAGGGCGGCGCGTCAAAGAGGGCGCGGTGGTCGCTGACGCCTCCCCCTCTTTCGTTGTCGCCGCCGTTTCCTCCCTTCCTCGCGGAGATCGTCGCCCAGCCCGCCGGCGCCGCGGCGGCCTCGGCGGCCTCCGCCGGCGACGAGAACGCCGCGGCGGACGCCGGGACCGAGATGCTTCTCGAGCCCGTCGCAGTCAGCCCCGCGCCGGCGTGCAGCGCCGCGTCGAGGGAGGCCGGGTGCGTGCCCCAGCCTCCTCCGGGGCAGGATCCCGGCGGCGGGGCGGCGAGGCGGGAGACGGCTGCAGCAGCCGACGAGAAAGCGGCGGCGGCGACCGCGGCGGCCCTCTTCGCCCTCGCTCGCGCGAGCGCAGAGGGAGAGGCGGGGGCCGCCTCCGACGAAGACGGAGAGAGAGTCAGCAGCGCCGCTTCTCCTCTGTAAACCTGCGACGCCGAGACGGCAAGCACGACGGCGGACGGGGCGGACCTCGCGCGGCGCTGGCCGCGAGAAGGAGGGGGAGGAATGGAGGGAACAGAAGAGGAGAGCACCGCGAGGCCCGTGCCGCAGTCGACGACGAGCTCCAGCTCCGAGGCGGCGGCGTCGCCGGCTGCCGCTCCGTCCCCCCCGCCGAGGCCCACGGGGGAGACGAAGGCCGCGTTGGAGAGCAGCAGCACGGGCGAAGCAGGCTGCGAACGCTGCTGCTCCTGGCTCTGGCCCTGCTGCTGCTGGCCGGGCAGCGAGCGCAGCGACCGCAGCGCCGCCGCGACGGCCTCGAGCGCCGCCGCGCCGGGGAGGACGGCCCTCCCCGAAACGACGTGGTCCCTCAGGAACGCCAGCGCCGGGGTCCCCAGGCTCACGGAGAAGCGCGCGAGATGCGGAGCAGCGGAGGAGGAGGACGAGGAGGAGGGGGACGCGGCGGCGAACGAGGCGAGCGCGGCGTGCCTGGCGGGGCCGAACCAGCACCTCGCCCGGCTGTAGAGCTGCCGCCGCCGCCGGGGCCGGGGCCCCCGCGGCCCCTCGCCCGCGCCCGGGGCCCCCGTCGCCTCCGCCTCTTCCTCGCCGCACGCCAGAACCAGCGCGTGCGCGTTGACGCCGGACATCCCGAAGGAAGAAGCCCCGGCGAGCGAGGAGGAGGAGGAGGAGGAGGAGGAGGAGGGCGAGGAAGGAGCCGCGGAGACGAGGGGCCCCCTGCCGCGCGGCACCGAGAGCCTCGACGGCGCCGGCGGCGGCGGCGGCGGCGGCGGCGGCGGCGGCGGCCCCGCCGCCGCTCCCGCCGCCCCCTCTTTCTTTTTCGCCCCCCCGCGCCAGCGCCACTCCCCCGAGGCCGACGCCACGTAGGGGTTCAGGTTCCGCAGGTGCCTCGTCGGGGCCGTCTCGCGCCGGGACAGCGAGGCCAGCGCAGCCAGCAGGCCCGAGAGGCCCGCGGCGCCCTCGGTGTGCCCGAGCGCGGCCTTGGAGGAGAGGAGGGAGACGGCGTCGCCCCGCTCCTCCTCCTGCTGCTGCTGCTGCTGCTGCTGCTCCCGCTCCCCGGAGAGGGGCGCGAGCAGCGCCGCTCGCAGCGCCCCGAGCTCGAGGGGGTCCCCGAGCGCCGTCCCTGTCCCGTGGAGGGAGACCGCGGCGACGACCAAGGGGGCAGAAGCGGAGGAGGAGGAGGAGGAGGAGGAGGAGGAGGCGCCGCCTCCCTCCGCTCCCGCTGCCCCCCTCCCGGCCTCGGCCTCGCCCCTCGCCCCTTTGACCACAGCGGTCTGCGCCGGGCCCGAGGGGGCCGTGAGCGCCGAGGAGCGCCCGTCCTGGCCCACGGCGCTGCCGGCGAGCAGCGCCCGCGGGGGCCGTCGAGAGCCGGAAGGGGAGGGGAGGCCGGAGCCGCTCCCCGTCGGCGCCAGCAGCACCGCGACGAAGGCGTCGCCTCTGCCGTAGCCGTCGGCCGCCGCGTCGAACGTCTTGCACCGGCCGTCCGGCGCGGCGGCCCCGAGGGCGCAGACCCCCGCCGGGGTCGCCGCGCGGAGCATGGCGTTGGCGCCCGTGGCGAGCGCCGCGAGCGACGAGGCCGTGGCCGTCCCCGCCGAGGCGGGAGGGAGCGAGGGAGCAGCGGCAGCAGCAACAGCAGCAGCAGCAGCAGCAGAAGAGCCCGACGAGCCCGAGGAGGCACTCGCCCTGAGGGCCGCCGCAGCCAGGTGGGCGGCGACGAGCGACGACGAGCACGCGGTGTCGACGCCCACGCAGCTGCCCCTCAGGTCGAACGTGAAGCTCAGCCTGCCGCACATGTAGGGCGCGCCGCTCCCGACGAATGCCGCCGGGTTGAGGCCCGAGCCGCTCCCTCCGGCGGCGTCGGCCGCGGCGTCGACGTATTCGTGATACATGCAGCCGGCGAAGACGGCGGTGGAGGCCGGGAAGAGAGGAGGGGGAGGGGGAGGCGGAGAGGAGGCGCGGGAAGGGGAGGAGGCGGGCGGCGACTCGCGACGGCCCCCACCGCTCCACCAGTTGCCCTCCCTCCCCGCGGCGTCGGCGCCCGCGGCGGCGCAGAGCTCCAGCAGCACGCGCTGGGCCGGGTCGATGGAGGCGGCCTCGGCGAGCGGGAGCCGAAACGCCGCGGCGTCGAAGAGCGGCAGCGAGGGGACGCTGCCGGCGAGCCGGGCGTAGCTCGCGAGGCCCCCGGCGCCTCCGCCCCTCCCCGCCGCCGAGGGGGCGGCAGCGGCGGCGGAGGGGGAGGAGGGCGGCGGACCGTAGACCACGTCCGAGTCCCAGCGCGTGAACGGGATCGGGGAGGCGACGTCGGAGGCGGAGCGCGCCATGAGGGACCAGGCCAAGGCGAGGGAGTCGTCGCCGCCGCCGCCGCCTCCGGTCAACGGAGCCCTGTCGCCACCGCCGAAGGCCGGAGGGGGGTAGCGGGCCGCGACGCCGAGCACGGAGACGGAGACGGAGACGTGCTCTTTCGGAGAGGAAGGAGACAGAGAAGGGAAGAGCAGGGGCGGAGCCAGGGGCAGCGACGCCGACGAGGAGGAAGAGAGAGAAGAAGGGGCGGCGACGACGAGCACCGTAGGAGGGAGCGGCGATGGAAGCGGCTGCTGCTGCGGTGCAGCACCAGCTGCTGCTGCTGCTGCTGCTGCTGCTGCTGATGATGATGATGATGATGATGACGAGGCTGGGGCTCCCTTCTCTGCGGGCGCCACAGTTGCCTCTTCCTCCAGACGCGCGACGCTCGCCGGCGCCGCTGCCGCTGCTGGCGGCGCAGCAGAGGAAGAAGAAGCGGCCTCAAAGGCTTTCGCTTCTGTCCCCGCCGCCGCCTCTGCTTCTGCCGCAACAGAGGCGGCAGCAGCAGCAGCAGCAGCAGCCGAAGAAGCCCTCCTCTCCCCTTCTTCCTCCTCTTCGGCCTCCCGCAACCCGAACAGCCCGTCGATCGCGGTCGCCAGCGCGCCCCTCGTCGGGTGGTCGAACGCGATCGACGCAGGGACGTCGACAGCTTCCGATCCCGACGACGACGACGCGGAAAGAGCGACGGAGCCCGCGGCGGCGAGCGCGTCGCGCAGCTCGACGGCGCCGAGCGAGTCGAGGCCCGCGGCCATCAGGGGCTCGTCGATCGCGGGGAGCGCGCCGCCGCTCCCGAGGCCCAGGACTCGTCGCAGGGCTTTGTCGACGAGAGCGAGCGCGGTCCTGGAGTAGGGGAGGCGGGGGTCCTCGGAGGGAGGGGCCGGAGGAGGGGGAGGGGGAGGAGGGGGAAGCGGAGCCGGGGGAGGAGGGGGCGGGGGAGTGGCGACGGCGACGGTGGCGACTGCGGCAGCACTCGCTTCCTCCTCCTCTCTCTCCTTCTCCTCCTCTCCCCTCTCGAGCTCAAAGAGCCCAAACTCGTCCAGCGGAAGGGAAAGCTTGCCGCTCCCCCTCGGAGCCAGGGAAAGAGCCAGGAAGGGCCCGCCGCCGAAGCCGCGCAGCGCCTCGAGCGCCTCGAGGCCCGAGGAGCCCCGCAGCAGCCGCAGCCCGGCGGCTGCGAAGCGCGCCACCGCCGCGGGGGACGCCGAGAGCATGCCTCCGTTTCCACCTTGGACCTGGAACTGCTGCCAGGGGCCCCACTGCACGGAGGCGGCCGGCAGGCCCGCGGAGGCGAGCGCCGCGGCGGAGGCGTCGAGCTCGGCGTTGGCGGCGCAGTACGTCGCCTGCCCCGGCGTCCCCAGCAGCGCCGACAGGGAAGAAAAGAGCGTCGTCGCGTGCAGAGTTCCTCCGCCGCCGGCGCTCCCTCCGCCGAGGGCTCTCAGGCACGCGGAGAGGGCCCGCTGCTTGGCGGAGCCTGTCGCGCGGAGGGCGCGCGCGGACGCAAGCGGCGAGAGCAGCTGGGCGTCGGCGAGCGCGCCGGCAGCGTGCAGCAGCGACGTCGCCCTCCTCGGCAGGAGCGGGGAGCGGCGGGCCAGCGAGGCCGCGGCGGCGGCGTCGGCGGCCATCGCGGCGTCCGCGCGGAAGCTGACGAGGAGATGGAGAGGAGAGGAGGAGGAGGAAGAAGGAGAGGCAGAGACGGAAGCGGAGACGGAGGCCGACCTCGACAAAGAGAGCGTCGCCGTCGCCGACGCCGGGTCGGCTCCGTCGCCTCCTCCTCCTCCTCCTCCTCCTCCGCACCACTCCACGACGAGCGAGCCGAGGCTGCCACTTCCCCCAAGGACGACATCGACCCCTCGGGAAGGAGAAGGAGCGTGGAGCGTCGATTTTCTCTCGATTGCGGCGAGGCGCGGGACGGCGCGGGCGCGGCCCGCTGTCGACGTCGAGAGCGAAGACGCCGGCGACGACGGCGACGAAGACGACGACGAAGAAGAAGAAGAAACCGCTCCTCTTCTCCGCGAGGAAAACGGCGACTCGTCCTCTGCCGAAAGAGCTGTGGCGCCGTTGCTGCTGCTGATGTTCCCGGTCTCCCTCGCGGCGACGCGCAGGAGGGCCCTCGCTACCGCAGCGGAAGCGGAAGCGGCAGCGGAACGAGAAGACGGAGGGCACGGCGCCGAGGCGGCCGGCGGCAGCGCGCCCCCGGCGGTCCCGAGCGAGAGGAGCGACGGAGCGGCGGCGCGGAGGCCGCTGCTCCCGCCACCACCGCCGCCGCCGCGTCGTCTCAGAGCCTTTTTCACTGCGGCGAGGCTTGATGCCGCCGAAGGAGAAGAAGGCGAGAGAGGAGAGGAGGAAGTCCTGCCTCCTCTCCTGAGGTTGCTCCAGGAGACGGACGAGGGAGCGGAAGAAGCAGAAGCGGCGGCGGCGGCGGCAGGTGCGGCTGCAGTCGCCGGCTCCGAGACCTGCCATTCGAGCACCAGCGCCGACCAGAGGGGCCTCTCTGAAGAGGAGGAAGAAGGAGAAGATGAGGAGGAGGAGGAGGAGGAGGAGGAAGAGGAAGAAGAAGAAGAAGAAGAAGAAGAGGAAGAAGAGGAAGAAGAGGAAGCGGGAAGCGAAGGCGAGGCTGAAGGAGCAGCAGGAGCCTCGACAGAGGCCGAGGCAGCCGAAGCGGCCGAAGCCGAAGCGGTAGCTCGCCCGCCGCCGCCAACGGCCCTGAACTCGACCTCAGAGACTCGGCACGAATGGTTCCGTCGCTGCTGCAGGCTCCGCTTCCCTCCCCTTCCTCCTCCTCCTCCTCCTCTCTCGAGCGAGAAGGAGCCGATGACGACAGCGGCGTCGTTGCCGCTGCCGCCGCCGCTGTCGCTCCCTCGCAGCGCCGCGGAAGCCCATGCCTCCTTCGCCTCCAATTTTGGGATCGAGACGTTGCCCCCGCCGGGGTGGAAAGCCCCGATCGCAGCGGGGACGCGCACGACGCGAGGCGAGGCCGGGACCGAAGAAGAAGAGGAAGCGCGAGGGAAGACGAGCGCCGCGGCGGCCTGCGTCGCCGCGTCGAGTGCTGCCGGGTGCGGCGCGAGCGAGCCGTGCGCGTCCGCGGGGCTCGCGGCCGCGAGGGGTGCCGGAGGCCTGGCGAGGACGAGGGCGAGCGCCCCAGGGACCGACGTCGTCCCTTCGTTGAGCCTTCGCGAGGAGGAAGAGAGGTCGGCGAGGGCGGAGCGGCCGCTGCTGCCGCCACCGCCGCCTCCTCTCTTGAGGGAGACGGCCGCGGCGGCGCGGGCGGAGAGGTGCTGTCGCCGCCGGCCGTTCTCCTCCGAAGAGGACCACAGCCCGATCTCTCCGTCGACCCTCCCGACGCTCACGCTCAGCTCCGGAGGCTGCTGCTGCTGCGGCGGCGGCGGCGGCTGCGGCTGCTGGTGCTGCTGCTGGGAAGTCCGCTGCTGCTTCGGCAGGACCAGCGGCGCCGGGAGCGTCGCCCGAGAGACGACGCAGGCGACTTCCTCTTCCTCTCCCTCTCGGTCCTCCGCCGCATCCGTGGCCGCCGCCAGCGCCGCCGCTGACAGCTCGAGCATGGCAGCCGCGGGGAGCAGCGCGTTGCCGGAGACGACGTGGTCGCGGAGCCAGGAGAGGCAGGTCGCCGAGAGGGGGCGGGCGGCGAAGGCGACGACCGAAGGGGGACAGGAGGAAGAGGAACTCAGGGCGCGGAGGAGCAGCGCACTCGCGGGGGCGAGGACGAACCACCTCCTCGCGGTGCGCATCGGAAGCAGCGGGAGCTCCTCGCCGCTGTTCCTGCTCTTCCTCGGTCCCGCATCCAAGGAAGGAGAAGGAGAGAAGACGACCGCGTGCGCGTTCGTGCCCTGGAAGGCGAAGGCGGAGACGCCGGCGGCAGAAAGAGGAACGGCGGCGGTGGCGCCCGCGGCGGCAGCGGGCGTCGGGCTCGGCGCCCCCGCCGCGCCCCGGAGGACGAGCGTCGACGCCGCGTCCCCCAGCGTCGCCGCGACCAGCGGGTTGAGCGCCCGCAGCGAGGGCACGGGGAGCTGGAACCCGCGGGAGACGGCGGCCGCGGCCGCCGCGAGGCCCGCTGCGCCGGCGACGGGCTCCGAGTGGCCCAGCCTCGCCTTGGCCGCGGCCAGGGCGAGGGGCCTCCGCCTCCGCTGCTGCCGCTGCTGCTGCTGCTGCTGCTGCCCGTTCCGGGAGGAGGAGGAGGAGGCCGAGGAGGGCAGGAGAACGCTCGCTGCCGCCCCGATCTCGATGGGGTCTCCCAGGGCCGTGCCCGTGCCGTGCATCTCCAGCAGGGAGATCGACTCGGGTCGAGCCCCGACCGCGGAGGAGGAGCCCGAGGGAGCAGAGAGGGCGCCGCTCGCTTCGAGCGCCGCCGAGAGGACCGCCGCCTGCGCCGGTCCCGAGGGGGCCGTGAGCGAGGCCGAGCGGCCGTCCTGGTTGACGGCGGAGCCCGCGAGGAGGGCGAGCGGAGGAGGAGGAGGAGGAGAAGACGAGGAGGAGTCTCTTCCGTCCTCGTCGCCGCCGAAGGCCAGCGCCGCCGACGGCGACCCCTCCCCTCCGTTTCCTCCGTCGCCGCCAACGACGACAGCCCCCGCCACCAGCGCGAACAGCACGCACGCCTCTGCCCTGACGTACCCGTCCGCGGCCGCGTCGAGCGCCTTGCAGCGCCCGTCGGCCGAGAGCATCCCCGCCGCGGAGGTCGCCGCCGTCGTCGCCCGCGACAGCGCGAGGTTGACGCCGCCGGCCAGGGCGCCGAGGGGGGACGAGGGGGAGGAGGATCCGCTCGAGGCTGCCGCCGCGGCCGAGTCCCTTGCGTGCCTCGCCCCCAGGTGCACCGCCACGAGCGCCGAGGAGCACGCCGTGTCGACGGCGGCGGCGGGGCCCCTCAGCGCGAACAGGAACGCGACGCGCCCGGCCGCGACAGAGAAGGCCGAGCCCGTCGCCGAGTAGGCGCTGATCCCGCCGTTGCCTCCGCTCCCGCCGGGTGAGGTGGAGGCAGCAGCAGCGGAATGGGGCGCGGCGAGCCCGCCGTACTCCATCTGCTGTATGCCGACGAAGACTGCGGTGGAATTTGCGTCGTTGGAAGAAGGGGAAGAAGAAGAAGACGAAGAAAGCGAAGAGGAAGGAGAAGCTCCTCCTCCCCCCCTCGCGGCGGCGACGAGCGCAGCGGCCCCCTCGAGCAGCAGCCTCTGCTGCGGGTCCATGAGGTCGGCTTCGGGAGCCGACAGGCCGAACGCCGAGGCGTCGAAGAGCTCGACGCCGGGCACCCAGGCCCCGAAGCGGGCCGGCGGCAGGCCGCGCTTCAGAGAAGAAGAAGAGGAAGAGTTTCCGCCGCTGCCGCTGCCGCCGCCGCCGCCGGCGTCGTAAGGGACCTCCCACCTCGCCGCGGGAACTGCTTCGATGGCGTCGACGCTCGAGCAGAGGTCCCCGGCGAGCCTGGAGGAGACGGAGTCGATCTTGACGACGGAGGAGGAGGAGGAGGAGAAGGATGGAGAAGCCGCGGAAAAAGGCAGCGACGGCGGAGGAAGAGGAGGAGGCAAAGAGACTGCCGCCGCCGCCGCCTGTGCGACGGCAGGGGCTTCTTCGCCGCTGCCGTTGCCGCCGTTCGCTCCCGCCCCCCCAAGAGCCGCCAGCTGCCCGTGAGCGAACACCGCCAGGGCCTCGACGCTCGGATGGTCGAATGGCACAGTCGGGGCCAACGTGATTCCGAGCGACCCGGAGAGCGAGGCCGAGAGCTCGACCGCGGTCAGGGAGTCGACGGTGCCAGCGGGGAACGGCCTCGAGGGCGAGGACGAGGGGCCGGCGGCCTCCTCGCCGAGGACGCAGCGCGCGGCGGTAGAGACGATCGAGCGCACTGCGTCGAGCGTCAGGAGCGTTTTGCTCGAGGGTGAGGAGGAAGCAGCAGAGGAAGGAGAGAGCGAGGCCGCGAGAGAGAGGGACGAGAGCGGTGCCGGCGCGGCCGCCGCCGCCGCTGCCGCCACCGCCCTCCCCTCCTCCTCCTCCTCCTCCCCCTCCTCCCTTGCCTCCGCCGTCATCAACACCTCGTCCAGGAAGGGCCACCTCCCCCTCGCCGACGATACCGCCGCGAACCTCGCCAGGTCCAGCGCCGCCACAACGCCCCCGGGAGCAGCGGCGCCGTGGAGCCCGAGCGCGCCTGAGGCCGAGGAGGCCGGCAGCGGCAGCAGGCCGAGGGCGCGCAGCCTGGCCGAGTGCGCGGCAGCCATCCCGACGCCGCCGCCAAAGGGGCCGAGCCTCGGCGCGCTGGCCCTGCTCCCCTCGCGGCTCGCGCTGCTGTCGACGAGAGCGTCGAGGCAGGCGTTGGCGGCGGCGTAGTGGCCCGCTCCCTGCTGGGACCAGGCCCCCGACGTCGAGGAGAAGGCCGCGAACGAAGAGAAGGAGGGGGACAACGGCAGAGGCGACGACGACAGCGGCGGCGGCGGCGGCGACAACGGCGAAGAAGAAGAAGAGAGCAACTCCGCCGCCGGGACGACCTTCGCTCCTGCAACCTCCCATAGCGCCTCCTCGGACAGATCGGCGACCCTGGAGAAGCCGGAGACGCCCGCGGCGGCCTCGACGGCGATGGGTCCGGCGGGAAGGTGCTCCCTGGCCCAGTCGAGCAGGCGGCGGCACTCCCCCGGCCTCGCCGCGTCGGCGCGGGCGACGACGATGACTCCCTTCGAGGAGGCCGAGCCGCAGCACGCCGCGAGCTCTCGCAGGGCCAAGGGCTCCACGGTGCCGCTCCTCGAGGTGAGGACGATCGCCCAAGGAAGTTTTGAAGAAGGAGAAGGAGAAGGAGAAGAAGGAGAAGAAGGAGAAGGAGAAGGAGAAGGAGAAGAAGAAGGAGAAGAAGAAGAAGAAGAAGAAGAAGAAGAAGCGGCCGCTTTCTCGCGCGCGGCGGAGAGGGCGCGCTCGAGCCCGAGGCCCCTCGCGCCGCCGAGGACGACGAGCGTCGTCCAGTCCCCCCCCTTCTTCTCGGCTTCCTCCTGCTGCTGCTGCTGCTGCTGCCGCCCCACGCGCCCCGGAACGAGCCTGAGGGCCCTGGCCCTCCCTGCGCGCAAGGACAGAGCGTACTCGTCGCTGGCCACCGCCGCGGCGACGAGCGAGGCAGGGAGCTGGTACGGCGAAGGGAACGAAGCAGGGAGATCGACGGCCGCGCCCACGGCCGCCCTCGCCTCCCAGAACAGCGTCCTCGCGAGCCCCGTGGCGGCCCCGGAGCCCACGAGAGAAGAGGGAGAAGAAGAACAGTCCGAGGCTTCGTCTCCTTCGTCGGAAAGAGAGGCGTGCATCCCCTGCGTCAGGAGGCAGAGCCTCGGCGGAGCCCGCGAGGAGGCTCCCGCGGCAGCCCTGGCGACGGCGCGCAGCGGGCCGAGCGCCGCCGCCGCGGCGAACGACGGAGCGTCGAGGGGGGGAGGCGCCGGCACGCGACCTTTCTCCCCTCCGCCTCCGACGAGCACGAGCACCCTAGACGGCGCCTCCGCTGCGATCTTGTCTGCCGTGGCCTCTTCAGGCTTCCAGCGGGCGAGCGACGCGCCGGCGAAGGCTGCGGCGTCGGAGATGAGCCGGAGAACGGGCGCCGCGTCGGCGCCGGCGTCGGCGTCGGCGTCGGCGCCTTGCTCGCCTCTCCCTTCGCTTCTTGTCCTCCTTCGACAGTCGACCAGGACCCAGGTCTTCCCGGACTCTCTCCCGGGAGGGAGCGCGGGAAGCTCCGTGGAGCGCCACTCGAGAGCGTAGCCGAGAACGGAAGCAGAGGGAGTAGAGGGAGAAGCGTTGCCTTTTGTCGCCGGCGCCGTCGCCGGCGGGCGCAGCACTCCGTCGAGCAGAGCGCCGCCGCCCGGCCGCGACGCGAACGAGAAGCCGGCTCCGTACGAAGAGGACGAGACAGCGATCGGCCTCTCCCTGGGCATCGAGGAGGTCATCGGGACCGTCGACACCGCAGCCGCCGAGGCGAGAGCCGAAGAGGGAGACGACGACGACGACAGCACCGAGCACAGCCCCGCGGCGGCGTCGGCGGCCGCGGCGCGGAGGGCGCCGTCCCTGCGCGCGTCCCGCGGGAGGCGCACGGTCGCCGAAGCGAGGAACGAGCTGCTCGTCGTTGCTGCTGCTCCGTCGAGAGCAGCAGCAGCAGCTGCTGCTGCTGCGACTTTCTGCAGCAACGAGGAACAAGAGGAGGACGCTTCCTCCGGAAGAGAAGAAGGGGGAGAAAGGCGGGGCTTTGCGGCAGCGCAGAGCGCGACGCTTGCCGAGGCAAGCGGCATCCGCCGCTGCCGCGATCCCTTTCTGAGACCGACCACGCGGACGAGGCCGGCCTCCGCGTCGACCTCCAGGCGCAGCGTGGATAGCAGCAGCTCTCCGGAGGGGAGCAAGCTGCTGCTGCTGCTGGTCCCAGAGGAGAAGGAGAGACCGACGAGGAGGAGCCTCGGCGACGGAGCGAGGGGCCCCTCTGTCAACGTCGACGCCGAGTCCAGACAGAGGCACCTCGCCGCCGCGGCCGCGACCTCCGCGAGGAGGGCCGGGGTGAGGGAGCCGCCGCAGCCCGAGACGTAGGCCTCGTCATCGGGGCGGGCGAGCGAGACATCGAACAGAGTCATGGAGGAGGAGGAAGAGGGAGAGGGAGGCACGGCAGCGCGGACGAGCGAGCCGGCGAGCGGCGCCGGCCACGCCGCCGCCCTCCTCCAGGAGAAGCGGCGAAGAGGAGAGCTCTGCTGCTGCTCTTCGCCTCCGCCTCCCGGAGAGGCTGCAACGACGTCGGCCAGCAGCGCGTGCGCGTTGACGCCGGACATCCCGAAGGACGAGGCTCCGCGCAGGAGCGGGGGCGCGGCGGCGGTCGAGGTCGAGGTCGGTTTGGGGCTCGGCGGCGACGGGACGACCGCGGGCCCGTCGCCGCGCGGCACCGCGACGGCAGAGCCCCTCCCTCTCCCTCCCCTCTCGCCGCCGCGTGCCGCGCTGAGCCCCTCGAGCGCGTCCGAAACGTAGGGGTTCAGCGTCCGCAGGTGCGAGATCCCCATGCTGCCGCCCCCGCCTCCGGCCGAGGCCGAGGCCGCGGCGACGAGGAGCCCGACGAGCCCCGCCGCGCCCTCGGTGTGCCCCGCCGCGGCCTTGGACGACGCCAGCGACAGGGGAGACTCTCCTTCCTTCTCCGTCACGCACAGCGCCGACGCGAGCGCGCCGAGCTCCAGGGGGTCCCCGAGCGCGGTTCCGGTCCCGTGGAGCGAGACGGTGGCGACGGCGGAGGGGGGAGCTCCTCCTCTTCCGTTCTCGACGCTGCCGACGGCGACGACGGAGGCCAGCGCGCTGCGGACGACCGCGGCCTGCGCCGGGCCCGAGGGCGCCGCGAGCGCCGCCCTGGCGCCGTCGTGGCCCAGCGCCGAGCCCGCCAGCAGCGCCAAGGGCGCGGCGGCGGCGGCGGCGGCGGAGAAGAAGGGCGACGAGGGGGCCGAGGGGGCGAGCACGGCCGCGACGAAGCCCTCGCCGCGGCCGTAGCCGTCGGCGGCCGCGTCGAGCGTCTTGCAGCGCCCGTCCGGGGCCGCGGCCCCCAGGGCGCAGATTGCCGCGGCCGTCGCCGGGGAGAGCACCCCGTTGACCCCCGCCACGAGGGCGGTAGTGCAGGAACCAGAGCCGGAGGAGGAGGAAGAAGAAGAGCCGTCCCTCATCGCGGTCGCCGCGAGGTGCGCCGCGACGAGCGACGACGAGCACGCGGTGTCGACCGCGACGCAGGCTCCGGGCAGGTTGAGCGCGTGCGCCGCCCTTCCGGCCAGGAACGCGCCGCTGTTGCCCGTGGCCACTGCCGGGCTCAGGGAGCTGCCGCAGCGGGACAGCACGGCGCCGAAGTCGGAAGGGTACATGCAGCCGACAAAGGTGGCGGTGCGGGTCCCGGTCGTCAGCGCCGAGAGCGAAGAAGAAGGAGAAGAAGAAGAAGAAGCAACGGCGACAGAGAGCGCCGCGAGCAGGGCCGCAGCGCCGTGCTCGAGCAGCAGCCTCGCGTGCGGGTCCACGGCCGCGGCCTCGGCGGCCGGGAGCCCGAAGAGCGCGCGGTCGAAATGGGTGATGCCGCAGTCGGCGCCGTCGCTTTCGCTCTGATCTCCGCTTCCGGGCCCGCTCCCGTCGCCTCCGACCGCGGCGAAGAAGCGCGAGTAGATCCTCCCGGGAGAGGGCCCCGCAGCGTAGAGGGCGTCGGCGTCCCAGCGTGAGGCCGGGGCTGGCGCGCAGCGGTCGGCGAGGAGAAGACCGTTCTCGCTGCCGCTGCCGGCGCTCGTCGTCAGGCGGAACAGCGAGGAAGAAGAGGAGCCCTCTTTCCCCCCAGCGGCAAAGGTCGCGTCGACCCCGGAAAGCCTCAGCGAGACGGAGACGATTGCCGTACCTCCAGAAGATGAAACAGAAGAAGAAGAAGGAGGAGAAGACGAAGGAGAAGAAAAGGAAGAAGCACGGACGTCGAGAGGAAGGAGAGCAGCGGGGACTCGGAGGGGAACGGCCTCCTCCTCCTCCGTCGCCGCCGCCGCCGCCGTCACCGTCGCCTTTGCTCGCGGCGCCTTCTTCTTCCTCCTCTTTTTCTCCGGAGCGACGACGACAACAGGAGCGGCAGCAGCAGCCGGTCCTGCCCTCGCCGCCCCCTCCTCCTGCAGCACCAGGGCCTCCCTGACGAAGCCCGCCAGCGCCCGCGGCGTCGGGTGGTCGAACGCCGCCGTCGCCGGCAGCGCCCGGCGGACGCCGAGCCTGGCCGCGACGGCGCGGGACAGCTCGACGGCCGCGAGCGAGTCGAGCCCCACGTCCTGGAAGAGGGCGTCCGCGGGGAGGGACTCTTCTCCTCCGGCTCCTTTGCCGCTGAGGGCCGCGGAGGCGCAGGCCTGGACAGCGGAGAGGATCTCGTCGAGAGGAGGGACGGAAGAAGAAGAAGAAGAAGAAGAAGAAGAAGAAGAAGAAGAAGAAGAAGAAGAAGAAGAAGAAGAAGAAGAAGAAGAAGAAGAAGAAGAAGAAGAAGAAGAAGAAGAAGAAGAAGAGGGAGAAGAGGGAGGAGGAGAAGAGCGCGCCGCGGCATTGGCATCGGCGTCGACCTCCTCTTCCTCAGAATCTTCCTCCTCCTCCTCCTCTTCCTCCTCCGCCTCCTCCGACTCGCCTCGCGCGGAGGCGAGGAACGGGGGGAGTCCCTGTGACCCCGAGGCCTCGGCCAGCAGGCCGAAGTCGAAGGGAGAGACGACAGGAGCGACGACGAGCGAAAGAGGAGAGGAGGAGGGAGGAGGAGTGGCGGCGGCGGCGGAGCCGGGAGGAGCAGACACGGCAGGGACGGAGTACGAGGTCTTCCTCGTCGATTCCATGATACTCTCGAGCGCGCGCAGCCCCTCCGCGGGCTCCAGCACGCCAAGACCTGCCCCTCGAGCCCTCTCCAGGGCGATGGGGCTCGCGGCGGCCATCCCCGCGCCCCCTCCCCACGCGCCCCAGGAGGCCGCGGTCGCGGGCTCGCCGGCAGAGGCGGCGGCGCGGCCGACGCCGGCCGACAGCGCCGCGTTGGCCGCCGCGTAGGCCGCCTGCCCGCCGCTGCCCAGCACGGCGGCCAGCGAGGACAGCGCTTGGACGGACCCGCTGACGCCGGCGACGCGCAGGTGGGGCGCGAGGCGCGCCAGGGACGCCGCCTTGGGGGCCGCGGCGGCTCGCAGCGCCGCCGGCGAGACGCGCGGCAGCGGGGCGTCGGCGACGGTGCCGCCCGCGAGCACCGCCGCGTGGATCCGGGAGGAGGGGAAGGGGGCCCTCGCCGAGGACGCCGAAGAGAAGAGCAGGGCGCAGTCCGCGGAGGAGGAGGTGTCGGCCCGGAACGCGACGGAGAGCGAAGAAGGAGAAGAAGAAGAAGATGACGGAGGGGGGAAGGAGCCCGCTCTCCCCATCCTGCCGACGGCGACGGAGGCGCTGGTGCCGCCGCCCGCGGTGAGGCAGGAGGCGACGAGCGAGCCCAGCCCGCCGAGGCCCCCGACTGCGAGCGTCGTGGAGGCATGCGGGCGGGGCCGCTGAGAAGGGGAAGAAGAGGCCCCCCCTCCTCCTCCGGCGGCAGCAGCAGCAGCAGCAGCGGCAGGAACGGGGAGCGCCCTCGGCAGCAGCAGCGCGCCGGCCGAGGCCGCCGCGCCAAAGACGTCGCCGAAGATCCCGCGAGAAGAAGGCGAAGACAAAGACGATGCCGCTGCTGCTGCTGCTGCCGAGAACTCGTCGCAGACGGCGACACGCACGGCCGCGGATCGCTCTCCAACGGCAGCGACGCGGGCGAGGGCCCAGGAGGCCGCCGCGGCCTCCGCCGCGGAAGAGGAGGAAGAGGGGGGCGCCGGGCCCGAGGCGTCAAGGTCTGCCGGCGGCGCCGGCAGCGACAGCGAGGCTGGGGCAGCCGAGGAGGCCGAGGAGGACGAGATCGCTTCCCTCAGGGCCGCGAGGCCCGCGGAGGCTTCCCTGACGACGTTGGACCTGGCTCCTCCGCCGCTGCGGCCGAGGTTCGACCAGGTCGAGGAAGAAGCGCTGGCGCTCCGGCGCTGCCGCAGTCGCAGTCGCCGCGGTCCTCGGCGCGGAGGAGCCCCTCGCTGCTGCTGCCTCCTCTCGGCCCCCCCCGCGGCGGCTGCGGCGGGCTCGGAGACCTGCCAAGAGACGCAGAAGAGCACCTGTCTGCCTCCGGTGCTGCCGCTGCTGCCGCTGCTGCTGCTGCGAGAAGCCGCAGGAGAAGAGGAGGGGACTGCGGGCGCCGAGGCGCGGAGCAGGTCGGCCGGCCTCGACGCGAGGCCCCTGACCGTCGCTGCCGCGCCGATCCCGCCGATCCCGCCGCTCCCTCCGCCCCGCTGCCGCAGCAGCAGCGCGTGGTCACTCTCCGAGCTCGAGCGCGCCGCGGCGACGGCCCAGCTGCTCCCCTCGCGGTCAGGCCTCTCGTCCAGGGCCGCCCGAGGGAGCACCGCGGCGGCCAGCGAGGCCGGGACGGAGACGGAGAGAGCGGGGGGGAGGAGGGCCGTGCCCAGGTGCAGCGAGGCGTCGAGGGCCGCCGGGTCGACGGAGAAGCCCCTGCCGGAGACGGGCCTGGCCGCGACGAGGGCGAGCGCCGCCGCGGGAGGAGCCTCGGCGCCTCTCCTCCGCGTGCGAGCGCGCGAAAGAGCGGAGGAGGCAGCGGGAGGAGGAGCGACGGCCGCGGCAGGAGTGGACACAGAGCTCGCGCGGGCTTTGACGTGTGTCGTCGCCGCCGCCGCTGCGGCCCTTCCGCGACCGCGGCTTCGAGAAGACGAAGGGGAAGACGGCGATGAAACTAAAGCGAGCGTCCCGCTGGCGGCGTCGAGCGTGATCGAAACGACAGAGGAAGCGCCGTCGCCGCCGTCGAGCGGCAGCGGCGCCGACAGGGAGGCCGAGGTCAGCGCGAGCGGGCCGTTGCCGCCGCCGCTCCCTCCGCCGCCGCCGCGGGAGAGCCTCGCCGCGGCGGAGAGGAGCTCGAGCGAGGCGGTCGCCGGGAGGATCGGCCTCCGCGCCACGACGTGCTCCCTGAGCCAGGCGAGGGAGGGGACGACGGAGAGGCGCGCCTCGAACGTCGCCGTCGCCGTCGAAGAAGAACAAGAGGAGGAACCGACGACGACGGCGACGATCCCGGGCGGAGGCCTCGCGACGGGCCACAGCGGCGCCCTCCTCCACGCTCCGTCCCCCGAGGGGAGGGAGGCGAGAGGCAGCGATGCTTCCCTCGAGACAGAGAGGAGAGCGTGCGCGTTGGTGCCGGACATCCCGAAGGAAGAGGTCGCCGCTGCGAGGAGAGAGGAAGCTTCTCCTGCCGCAGCCACCGCCGAAAGCAACAGCGGTGCGCGGGAGCGAGCAACGGCTCCTCCTCCTCCTCCTCCTCCTCCACCACCACCGCCGCCGCTCCTCTTGCCCTTCCTCTCCCAGTCCCCGAGCGCCGCGGAGACGTAAGGGTTGAGCGAGCGCACCGAGGGGGCCGGCGGGGCGCAGCGGGACCGCAGCGCGGCCGCGGCGGCGACGAGGCCGCCGAGCCCCGCGGCGCCCTCCGTGTGCCCGAAGCAGGCCTTGGGCGCCGCGAGCGCCGTCCTTCGTCCTCCTTCTCCTCCCTCTCCTCCCTGCGGCGGCACCAGCGCCGAAGAGAGCGCCCCGAGCTCGATGGGGTCGCCGAGCGGGGTGCCTGTCCCGTGCGTGGCGACGAGAGCCGGGAGGAGGGGAGCAGAAGGAGACGACGAGGAAGGAGAAGGAGACGACCAAGAGGAAGCCGAAGCCGACGCGACGACGCCCCTGATCAGGGCCGTCTGCGCCGGGCCCGAGGGCGCCGTGAGGCTCGAGGACCTCCCGTCCTGCCCGACCGCCGAGGCGACGAGCAGAGCCATCGGCGAGATCCCAGAGAAAGAGGAGGAGGAGGAGGAGGAGGAGGAGGAGGAAGAGAGAGCAGAAGAAGACGTCTCCGAAGGGGAAGGAGAGGGAGCGTCTGCCTCACGGCACAGCACGGCCGCGAGGAACCCCTCCCCTCTCCCGTACCCGTCGGCCGACGCGTCGAACGTCTTGCACCTCCCTTCGGGAGACAGGGCCTGCAGCCCTGAGATGGTGCACGACGTGATCGGGAGCAGCAGCGCGTTGACCCCGCCGACGACGGCGGCGTCGGCGTCGAAGGAGGGGGAGGGAGGAGGAGAGGAGTCTCTCACGCTCCCGCTCCGGCTCCCGCTCCCGCTCTCGCTTCCGCTCCCGCTCCCGCTCCCGCTCCCGCTCCCTGCCGTCAGCGCCCTGAACGCCAGGTGCGCGGCCACGAGCGACGCCGAGCACGCCGTGTCCGTAGCGACGCAGGGCCCCTGCAGCCCGAACGCGAACGATACGCGCCCGCAGAGGTACGAGATGCCGTTGCCCGTCGCGACGGCCGGGCTCGCCGACGCGCCCCGCTCCCCAGCGTCGTACTGGAGCTGCGCGTGCTCCTGGAACATCGATCCCGTGAAGACCGCGGTCCTGGAGCGCACGAGAGGGGAGGAGAAGAAGGGGGGACGCTCGGAGGGGGACGACGACGAAGGGGGGGAGGACACGGAGAGCAGCGCCGAGCCGGCCGCCTCGAGGAGGTGCCGGCACTGCGGGTCCGTCGCCGCGGCCTCGGCCGGCGAGAGCCCGAACGCCGCCGAGTCGAAGAGCTCGAGCGCGTCGACCAGCGCGGCGCACCGCGCGTAGAGCGTCAGTCCCGCGTGGCGGTGGGGAAGCGGAGCGCCAGAGGCCGACGGGGGCCCGTTGGTCCTCGCGGCGGAGTCGAAGCCCTGCGGGGCGTAGTACTCGTCGGCGTCGAACCTCGCGGGCGGCGTCGGCGCCGAGAGGTCGTCGGCTCCGGCGAAGAGCGGGCTCGTCGCCGAGAGCGGGTCCGAGGGCCCGGAGAGCGGCGAGCAGCAGTCGATCCTGCCCGAGGGGAGGCGGGCCGCGACCGAGAGGACGGCGACGGCCGGAGAGCTGAAGCAGGGCCGCGGCCGCGAGGGAAGAGGAGGGGAAGGCCTCGGTGGCGACCGCGGCGGTGGCCGCGGCGGCCTCGTCTTCGCAGCTGCTGGCTTCTTCTTCATTGCCGCCGTCTTTGGCGCTGCCTCAATTGTCGCTCCCTCTCCGTGCTCCTGAGACCCCGGAAGCAGCTCCGCAAGCGCAGAGGCCATCGCTGCCGGAGTCGGGTGGTCGAAGACAAAGGTGGCCGGGAGCTCGACCTCGAAAGCCGCGGCATCTCTCGAAGAAGAAGAAGAAGAAGGAGAAGAAGAAGAAGAAGAGTAGGAGGACGAGCCGGACGACGGCGCCCCGGCGGCGACCCTCGCGAGCGCGGCGCGGAGCTCGAGCGCTCCCGCGGAGTCGAGCCCCATGGACATCAGGGGAGCTTCGGGCGAGGGAGGCTCCTCGGCGCCGAGGGTCCTGCGCGCCGCCTCGAGGACGAGCGGCAGGAGCCTCGAGGCGAGCGACGAAGAGGGAGAGGGAGAGGTTTCGGCGACGACAGCGACAGTCTCGCCTTCCTCTCCCTCTTCCTCTTCCTCGGACCCTTCTTCCTCTCCCTCAGACCCTTCTTCCTCTTCCTCAGGCTCGCTCTCCAGATCCTCTTCTCCTTCCTCCTCCGCCACTTCATTCTTCTGGTTTGATTCAGAAGGCGAAGAAGAAGAAATATTTGAAGAAGAAGAAGAAGAAGAAGAAGAAACAGAGGAAGACAGCAGGGACACGAGGAAGTCCGCGAGGGCGGCCGTCGTCGGGTAGTCGAACGCGACCGTCGCGGGGAGCGCGTCCTCCCCCGGCGCCGCCGTTCCACCTTTCCCGCCGCCGCCGCCGCCGCTCTCCGAGGAGAGCACGCCCGAGAGCCCGGCCCGGAGCGACACCGCGGCCATCGAGTCGAGACCGGCGTCCATGAGCGGGGCGGCGTCGTCGGCGACGGGGGCCCCGAGGGCCGTGGCGACGGCGGCGCGGACGCCGGCGGCGACGCGGGAGCGGAGGAGGGCGAGGGAAGGCCCCGCCGCCGCCGAAGAGTCCGTTGCGGCGGCGGCGGCAGCAGCTCGTCGAGGCCGCTGCTGCAGCCTTTGCTGCTTCTGCTTCCGCTGCGGCCCGTCGACGACGACGATGGCTGAAGCAGCAGCAGCAGTCGCGGCCTTCAAAGACGAAGGCGACGGCGAGGGCAGCGGCAGAAGCTCTCGCTGCTCTTTCTTCTTCCTCCTCTCCTGCTCCGCGTGCCAGAAGGGGGCGAACTCGGCAAAGGCCGGGGAGACCGCGGGCGCCCTCGCCATGAGCCTGGGCCAGTCGAAGGGCGAGAGGAGCTGGTGCTCCGGGGAAGGAAGCGCCAGGGAAGAGGAGGAAGAAGCGACCGCCAGCAGCGAGGCCTCGAGCGCCGAGACGCCCGTGGCGGCGCCGACGACGCCGAGCCCCGCCGCCCTGACCCGGGGCAGCAGGCCGTTGCTCTCCGCCATGCCCCCCAGCCCCCTCCCGCGCCCGCCCCCCCAGGCGCCCCACTGCGCGGCCAGCACGGGGAGCCCCGCGCCCGCCCCCCGGGACGCGAGCGAGGCGAGGGCGCCGTTGGCGGCGGCGTAGTTGCTCTGCCCGGGCGGCGCGACGAGCGCCGAGACCGACGAGAAGAGCACCGAGGGCGGCAGCCGCTGCGAGGGGAGGGCCGACGAGGGCGAAAGCGCCCTCTTCGCCCCGCGCACTTTTCCCGAGAGGACCTCCCTGAAGTTTTTCGGGGTCTGGGTGGTGAGCAGGGAGTCTCGGAGGACCCCCGCGGCGTGGAGGAGGAGCGTCGTCGGGGGAAGAAGGGAGAGGGCGGAAGGAGCGGCGGAAGAAGGGGAAGAAGAAGAAGAAGAAGAGATCGGCGCCGCCGTGCCCGTTCTCGTCGCGACGTCCCGCGTCGACGCTAGGACGAGCGACGCCGAGGACGTCAGCTCGAGGGGCAGGGCCCGGATCGGGACCGAGTCGACCAGCGAGATGACCGTAGGGCGAGAAGAAGAAGAAGAAGAAGAAGAAGAAGAAGAAGAAGAAGAGAGAGAAGCGGCAGCAGCCCACCGGGCGAAGAGCAGGCCGAGCCCTCCCCCGCCTCCCGTGAGGCACACGTGCTGCGACGGAAGAGAAGAGGACGACAGAGAATCCGAGAGAGCCGCAGCAGCAGGAGGAGCAGGGGCAGCAGCGGCCCCGGCGACGACGGGGAGCACGCGCGGGACGAGGCGGGCGCCAGAGGCGCGGCCGGAGCCGAAGGCGTCCTCTCTCTCGCTGCCCGCCGCAGACGGGGACGGCCCTCGGTCGCCGCCGCCGCCGTACGCCCCGCGAAGCAACAGCGGGCTTCTCTCGACGCTCTGCCAGCTCGAGCGCGGGAGCTCCTGCGTCGCGCAGCGGAGCACGCCCCACATCGACGACGAGGCGGCGGCGGCCGCGCCGCTGCCGTCTCGCCAGAGTCCGGCGGGGGAGGCGAGCGGCGCCGGCAGCGGCGCGCCGCCGGCGGTCTCGAGCCTGAGGGTGGTGGCGGTGGCCGCCGCCGCAGCAGCAGCAGCTCCCGCGGCTGCGACGGCGGCGCGCCTCGCCCAGGCGACCGCGGTGAGCGCCGCAGCAGTCTCCTCGAGGACCCGCGTCGAGGAGATGGTCGTCGTCGTCGTCGCTTGACCGCGCGCGGAGGTGGAGAAGCGGAGGCTTGCCTTTGCAGCAGCAGCAGCGCCGCGGCGCCGGCGGAGGCGGCGGAGGCGCGACGGAGAAGAAGACGTAGAAGAAGAGGAGGAGGAGCGAAGAGCGAGAGGCTCCTCCACCTGCCACACCACGGTGTACCGCATGGGAGCAGCAGAGTCAGCAGCCGCTTCTTCTTCTTCTTCTTCTTCTTCTTCTTCTTCTTCGTCTTCTTTCTTCCGTTGCAGCAGCTGCTGCGCCGGAAGGGCGGCCGCCGCCGCCGGTGCCCGAGAGAGGCCGGCCGCGGACCGCGCGACGAAGCCGGCGACGCGCGTTGTTCCGTTGCCTTCATATCCGTCTCCGACGACGGCAAATTCCGCGCCGACGTCCCCCGCCTTGAGCTCCTCGACCCGCGCAGTCGCCCAGGACAATGGAGCGCTTGTGCTCGAGCGGGAGGGGCAGAAGCACGCGACGGCGACGGGGACGCGGCCGCCGCTGCTCCCGCTCCCGCTCCCGCTCTGCCCGCCTCCGCGGCGCGAGAGCGCGGCGGCTACGTGGGTGGCGGCGTCGAGGGACGCGGGGTGGCACCAGTAGCCTCCCGGCTGCTGCTGCTGCCCCGAGGGACTCGAGCGCACGGAGCCAATGGCGCTGGGGAGGAGGATCGGGGAGAAGCGGCGCCGTCGAGCGGAGAGCAGCAGCGCCGAGGAGGCGGCGGCGGCGGGAGCCGTTGCCGTCGTCGCTGCCGTCGTCGCCGTCGCTGCGACCGCCGCCGCCCGCGCCGAGAGGTGAGCGACGGAGGAGGAAGCGGAGCGGAGCTCCACGCTCGCGCTCTGGAGGTTCAGCAGCACTCTCAAAGGAGAAGAAGAGGCCTGCTGCTGCTGCTGCTGCTTCTCCTGCTGCTGCTGCTGCTTTTGCGTCGGGATCCAGCACGGAGCCATGAGCGAGACGCCGACGAGAGCGAGGGCGGCAGCAGGAGGCGCCGCTGACGCCGCCGACGGCGACGGCGCTGCCGCTTCGACGGCCGCTGCCGCCGCGCACCGTGCTGCCGCGGCGCAGGCCTCCATCATCGCCGCCGCGGGCAGCAGCGGCCTGCCAGCCACGACATGGTCCCTCAGATACGAGACCGAGGGGCAGCAGAGCTCGAGCGAAGGGAGGGCGAACTCGACGAGAGGAGAAGAAGGAGGAGCAGAAGAAGACGAGGCGAGGACGGAGGCCCTGAGGAGGAGGTGGTGGGTCGGCGGCGCGAACCAGGCCCTCGAGCCGCGCAGGGGCAGCTTGCAGCCGCGGCTCGAGGAGAGCGCGTCTGCTGCTGCCGCTGTTCGCTCCAGGAGGACGTGGGCGTTGGTCCCCTGGAACGCGAAGGAGCTCACCCCAGAGAGCGGCGGCGGCGAGGGAGAGGGAGAAGGCGACGACGTCTTCTCAACGCCGGCGCCGGCGACGACGAGCGGGCACGCGGCGCGGGGGACGGAGAGCCGCCTCGAAGGGCAGCTCGCCCCTCCCCGTCCTCCTCCCCCTCCTCCGGCCACGGCGGCCTCCAGAGCCGCGGCGACGTGCGGGCTGGGTGTCCTCAGGTGCGCCACGGGCAGCGAGCGCAGCCCTCCCAGGGCCGCCGCGGCGAACAGGAGGCCGACGGCGCCGGCGACGGGCTCCGAGTGCCCGAGCCTCGTCTTGGCCGCCGTGAGACGCAGAGGCGGCGCGGGCCCGGAGCCGGAGCCGCCTTTCCCGCCGCCGCCGCCGGGGGGGCAGCAGAGCACGCCCGCTGCGGCGCCGACCTCGATGGGGTCCCCGAGAGGGGTGCCGGTGCCGTGCATCTCGAGCGCCACGACGCCGCTGGCGGCGCCGCTGCCGCCGCCGCCGCCGCTCTGTCCGTTCTTCTTCTGCCCGCGCGTCGAGACCGCGGCTCCTCGGAGCGCGGAGCGCATCACGGCGGCCTGCGCGGGCCCCGAGGGGGCCGTCAGGGACGCCGAGCGCCCGTCCTGGTTGATGGCCGTCGCGGCGACGAGGGCCAAGGGAGGCGACGAAGAGGGGACGCGAGGAGAGGGATCGGAAGCGCCCGTCGCCGCCGGTGTCGCCGCGCCGGCGGCGAAGGACGTCAGCAGCAGCACCACGCAGGCCTCGGCCCTCCCGTAGCCGTCCGCCGCCGCGTCCATGGACTTGCACCTGGCATCGCCGCAGAGCATGCCTGCCATCTGGGCGATGGCCGTGGTCGCGTCGGAGAGGAGGAGGTTGACCCCGGCGGCGATCGACGACGGAGGGGAAGGAGAAGAGGAAGAGGAAGGGGAGGAAGAAGGGGTCGAAAGCGAGACGTCGGTTTCGTCGTCGCCGCCGCCAACCTTGTCCTCTTCCTCCTCCGCGAGCCTCTCCCTCACGAACTGCCCCGCCAGGTGCACCCCGACCAGAGCCGAAGAGCACGCCGTATCGACCGCCACTGCGGGGCCCGAGAGCCCGAACGTGAAAGAGACCCGCCCCGCGGAGACCGAGAACGGCGTCCCCGTCGCCGAGTGCGCGCCGACCGACGACGGGGAGCACCGGGCCGCGAGCGCTCCGTACTCCATCTGCTGGACGCCGACGAAGACCGCCGCGTCCCGGCGCGAGGAAGGGGAGGGCGGCCCGCCCCTGCCACCCCCGCTGCCGTTGCCGCTGATGACCTCCGCGGCGCCCTGGAGCAGCAGCCGCTGCTGCGGGTCGAGGGCTTCGGCCTCGGGAGGGGAGACGCCGCCAAAGGCGGCGCCGTCGAAGGACGCGAAAAAGTCGTCGCCGCCGCCGTCGCCTCCCGCCCCCGCTGCCGCTCCCGAAGAGAACCAGTGCGCGTGGCGAAGGGCCCTGGCGGGCCCGTGCGCTCTCCTGGCGTCCGCGTCCCAGCGCCAGAGGGGCACGACGGAGCAGGAGTCGAGGGTCGTCGGGTGCCGGCCGGGGAGGCGCGCTGAGACGGCGGCGAGGGCGAGCGGAGGAGGAGCGGCGGCGGAGCGGCGGCGGAGGAGAGGCAGAAGAGGAGGAGAGAGCGGTGGCAGCGGAACCGCCTCCTCCTCCTCCTCCCCCTCCTCGTCGCCGTCGTCGTCGCTCTCTTCTTCCCCTTCTCCTTCCACGGCGGCCGCAGGAGAAACAGCCGCGGCAGCAGCAGCAGCAGCAGCAGTCCCCTGCTGCTGCAGCCTCGCCACGAGCAGCGCGTGCACGTGTCTCGCCGCGGAGTCCACGGTGGGGTGGTCGAACGCGAGCGTGGGCGGGAGCGGCGGCGCCGGCAGCCGGAGCGCGGCGGTGACGCCCCTCGCGAACTCGACCGCGCCGAGGGAGTCGAGCCCGCCTTGCTCCGCGCCTCCGACGAGGTTTCCCGAGGCCGGAACGGGGAGGCCGGAGACGTGAGCCGCGACGGAGGCGATCGTGGAGGCGACGGACTCGAGGGAAGGGAGAGGGAGGGGGGAAGAAGAGGAAGCGGAAGGCGCGGCGGAAGCAGCTGCCCTGTGGCGGCCCCCGCGGCGGCGGCGGGGACGGGCGGCGGCAGCGGCGGCCGTCTGCTCCTGTTCCTTCTCCTCCTCCTCCGGCTCCCCTTCCTCTCCGCCCTCGACCGCGACAGTCTCGAGGTCGTCCAGGAAGGGCCACCGTCCGCGGGCCGAGTTGACCTCTCGGAAGCGCCTCCTGTCGAAGAGGGCCGCGACCGGCGCGTCGTCGGAGCCGAAGCCGCCCCCGCTCCCGCCGCCGCCGCCTCCTCCTCCCCCTCCTCCCTTCCCGACGCCCGCGGCGAGGATCCCCGCCACTCTGCCGGCCGGCATCGGGGAGAGGCCCAGGGCGCGCATCGAGGCGCCGTGGGCGGCCGCCATGCCCCCGCCGCTCGCGCCGCCAAAGGGCCCCAGGCGCGGGGCCGAGGCCGCCGCGCCGCGGGAGGCCGCGGCGGCGGCGGCGGCCGCGAGGGCGGCGTTCGCCGCGGCGTAGTGTCCTGACCCGGGCTGGCTCCAGGCCGCAGCCGTAGACGAGAAGCACAGGTGCTCCGCCGTCGCGGAGGAAGAAGAGGGGAGAAGCGTCAGCAGCTGCGCGGCCGCGAGCTTGGGTGCCGCGACCGCCGCGGCCTCGGCCTCGGAGAGGCAGCAGAGCTCGACGTGGGAGATGCCCCCGGCGGCGTGGCCCACGGCTCCAATCGGAGGTAGCTGCTCCCGCGCCCAGGAGAGGAGGCGAGAGGCCGCGCAGGCGTCGGAGGCGTCGACCCTGGCGACGACGACGACGGGAGAGGACGGCAGCGCCGCGAGCCCCTCGAGCTCCTCGCGGCGCAGCGCCGGCTCCCTGGACGCGAGGACGAGGGCGCTCGCGCTGCGGTCCCGGGCGCAGGAGACGGCGAGCTCGAGCCCGAGGCCCCTGGTGCCTCCAAAAGCGACTGCCGTGCGGTCCCGAAGGGAAGAGACAGAAGAAGAAGAAGAAGAAGAAGAAGAAGAGGAAGGCGAAGAAGAAGAGGAAGGAAAAGGTTGAGAAACGGAAGCCGCCGGCGCGGCGCAGAGCCTCTCGGCGAAGACCCTCCCCCCACGCCTCACCGCCAGCGCGGACTCCTCCGCGGCCCAGGAGCCCCCCGTCAGGACAGGCAGCAGGGAAACCTCGAAAGAGGGAGGAGAGGGGAGGGGCCAGGGCAGTACCACGGCGGGCCCCGCGGCGCGCCTCGCCTCCATCCGCAGGGTCCTGGCCAGCGCGACGGCGGCGGCGGAGGCCGAGACGGAAGCAGGGATCTCTTCTTCTTCTCCTTCCGGCCCCTCCTCCCACCCGTCGCTGTCGAAGACGATCGTTGCCATCGGGGGCAGGGACGCGGCGGCCTCGGGGCGGCTGCGGGCGCGGAGGGCGACCGCGCGGAAGGCCCAAAGGAGGTCGAACGCTCCCGCCGCCGACGACGACGACGACGACGACGGCGACGCTGTCGACAGCGACGGCGGAGGAGGCTGCACGGCGAGGAGGCGGTCGATCCCGCCCGAGGGAGCGGCGGCGTTCGCGACCGAGTCCAGCAGCAGCCTCGTGTGCGCATCGTCGGAGAGGGAGAGCGGGCAGGACTCGGCGTCGTCGAGCAGGGAGGCGACGAAGGAGGAGGAGCAGGAGGAGGAGGAAGGGGACGGAGGAGAAGACGAGGGAGGGCGGCGGACGGCGACGACGACGTCCCTGTCCCCGCCCCCGGCGAGCGAGCGCTCCAGCTCCAGAGGCACCGCCGAGGGGGCCAGGACGAGCCAGGTCTCCTTCTTCTTTTTCGTGGGCTGCTGCGGGTGCGAAGGAGGCTCCCTGGCGACCCAGCGAACGCGGTAAGAGGTCTCGTCAGAGGCCGCCGCAGCCGCCGCCGCGGCCGCGGGTCTTTCTTTCCTTCTCGCCTCCGAGAGCCTGACGCCGCGGAAGGAGAGGCCCCCTCCGCTGGCGTGCCCGCTCCCAGAGACGATGGGCAGCTGCCCCTCGTGCTTGCCGCCGTCGATGTCGCTGGCGCGGGACCAGGCGACCGCGGCCAAAGAGACTCGCGACGGACAAGATGAAAGGGAAGGGCCCGAAACCGCCAGAGCGAGGGCGGCCTCGGCCCCGGCGGCAGCGCCGAGCTCGCGCGAGGCGGCGGCGGCGGCGGGGGCCGGAAGCTCTCCCTGCCAGGCGACCGCGGAGAAGGAGTCGCTCGCCGGGAGCGACGAAGGGGAGTGCAAGCGCCATAGGCGGCGCAGGGCAAGCGGCGACCGCGACGACGACGACGAGGAAGAGACACCGTCTGTCGTCGCCGTTGCCGCCGCCAGCGCTGGCGCCGCCGCCGCCGCTGCCACAGAAGCGGAAAGCAGCAGCAGCGGCGCTCTCTTCTTCTTCCGCTGCTGCTCTCCGCCGACGGTGATCGCTCCCGTCTGCAGGTCCAGAGACACAGAGAGCGGGACCGAGTCGCTGCCGGTGTCGAAGCCCGAGGAAGCGAAGGCCAAGCGGGTGAGGACGACGAGCGCCGCGGGAGGGGAGGCGCCCTCCGGCGCCGCGGCCGCGCGCGCCGCCGCGGCGGCGGCGCCGGCGGCGAGGCCCGGCCAGCCCGAGGCGGGCAGGGGGCCTCCGGCGCGAGGGGCCGGCGCCGCCGCCGCAGCCAGTCGGGGATCCCGCAGCGGGACCTCGAACGAGGCGACCGTCGAGACGATCGCGACGCTGCTCAGGAGCGCAGAGCGGATTGGGACAGGCCAGTGCCTCGCGCGGCGCCAGAGGAGCGGAGAAGAGGAAGACGGCGGCGACAACGACGGCGACGACGACGGCGACGACGACGGCGACGGCGGCGATTCCTCCGGGGCTCTGCGCACGAGAACGTGCGCGTTGGTGCCCTGGAACGCGAACGCCGAGACGCCCGCCAGGGCGCCCGAGGCGACGCCGGAGGGCCCCGGGGCGGGGCACCTCGAGATCGACGCCCTCCACCCCGAGGGAGGAGGCGGGGAGCTGCTGCCTCTGCCGCCGCCGACGCCGCCACCGCCACCGCCGCCGCGGGCCGCTGGCGCAGCGGCGGACGAAGAGAGCGCCGCCTCGGCCAGCGGGTTGAGCGAGGCGAGGTGGAGCACGCTGCCCGCGGCAGCGGCCGCTTCCGAGCGCACCCGCGAGAGGGCCGCGACGAGTCCCAGCCCTCCCGCGGCGGCCTCCCCGTGCGCCGCGGCGCTCTTGGGAGCCGCGATCTCGAGTGCGGGGAGGAGGAGGCGGAGGAGCGAGGGAGCGGAAGAGGAGGCGGCGGCGCCCCCCTTCTTTTGTCTCGGCTGCTGCGGCAGGGCAGGGGCTGGACGAGGAGGGAGCAGCGGCAGCGCCGCCCCGGCGAGGGCGCCGACCTCGATGGGGTCCCCCAGAGCCGTCCCGGTCCCGTGGAGCTGGAGCGAGCAGACGGCGAGCGGCGCGGCCCCGGCCCCCCCGTCGCCCCCGGCGCGCGCGCTCGTCGCGGCGGCGGCGGCGGCGAGGGCCTGCCGGATCGCCGCGGACTGCGAGGGCCCGTGCGGCGCCGTCAGCCCCGAGGAGCGCCCGTCCTGATTGACCGCGGAGCCTGCCAGCAGGGCGAACGGAGGAGGAGAAGGAGCTGAACCGGCGGTCGAGGGGGGGGGAGCGGCGGAGAGCAGCGCCGCCGTCGCGCCCTCGCCGCGGCCGTACCCGTCGGCGGCCGTGTCGAGCGCCTTGCAGCGCCCGTCGGCCGCGAGCATGCCCGTGACGCCGAAGGCGGCCGCCTTGCCCGGGGAGAGCATCAGGTTGACAGACGCGGCCAGCGAGTAGCTAGAAGAAGAAGGCTCGGAGGAGGAGGAGGAGGAGGAGGAGAGCGGCGTTTTCGAAACCGCCTCGGCGGCGAGGTGCAGGGCGACGAGCGCGGAGGAGCAGGCAGTGTCGACGGCGGCGGCGGCGCCGCCGAGCGCGAAGGCGTACGACAGCCTTCCCGCCGCCACGGACGCCGCGGCGCCGGCAGCTGTGTGCGCCGTCGGGGGCGTCCTGAAGGAGAGGGCGAGGTCGCCGTAGTCGACCGTGCCGATGCCGACGAAGACGGCGGTGGCGTCTCGAGCCCGAGACGCAGGAGGAGAAGAGGCGGCCGCCGCCGACGACGACGACGACGACGACGACGCCACAGCCGAGAGCGCCCCTCCGCTCCCTCGTCCCTTCTTCTGCTGCAGCACCTCGGCCGAGAGCTCCAGCAGCAGCCTCTGCTGCGCGTCCGTGGCCGCGGCCTCGGCGCCGCCCATCCCGAACGCGCGCGCGTCGAACGCGGCCGCCCTCCGCGCCCTTAGCAGCGCGCCGAAGCGGCCGCGGGCGTGGACTGCCTGGGAGTCGGCGTCCCACCTCCCGAGGCGCGTCGCGGCGACGGCGTCGGGCGAGGAGGAGCGAGGAGAGAGGCCCCCGCCCCCGGGGGAGAGGGAGGTGACGGCGAGGATGGAGATGGAGAGGGGAGGGGCGACGGGGGGCGCGTAAAGCGAGGGAGGGGGCCGCTGCGCGGCGGCGGCAGCAGCCCGCGGCGGCGCTGCCGGCGGCGACGGCGGAGCAGCGCGGGGAGGAGGAGGGGGGAGAGAAGGCTTGCTGTTGCTCTTGCTCCCTCGTCCTCCCTGGCGCTTGCGCGCGCTGTTGCTGCCGTTGCTCTTGTTGCGGTCGTTCCTGCCTCCTTCGTCGCTCGAAGATGAAGAAGAATCGGAGGAAGAAGAAGAGTTGGAAGAGGACGAAGAGCTGGAGGAGGAGGAGGATCTCGACGACGACGACGACGACGACGAAGGGCGGCGAGAAAAAGGTTTCCCTCCTCCGTCGGAGTCGTCGTCATCGTCGTCGCTCTCGTTGTCCTCGCCCTTTGGCGGAGGGGAGCAGGGCTCCTTGTCTTCATCTTCATCGTCCTCTTCTTCTTCTTTTTCTTCCTCTTCGTCAGAGGAAGAAGAAAGAGCGGGCGAAGCGGGAGCCCCCTCGGGCAGAGGGAGAGCCGCCGCTGGCGCTGCCGTCGTCGCCGCGACGACGGCAGCGCCAGCGGCGGCAGCGCCCTCCGCCTCCACCTCCTCCGCCTCCACGTCCCCGGCCTCCGACCCCCTCCTCGCGGCCCGCAGCATCCCTCGCACGTGCTCGGCGAGCTCCGCGCACGTCGGAGCGTCGTAGGCCACCGTCGGTGATAGCCCTGGCAGGTCGAAGAAGGCGGCGACGGCGTTGCGGAGCTCGACGGCGGCGAGCGAGTCGAGCCCGGCCTCGGAGAGCGGCGTCGCCGCGGGGTCGCCGCCGGAGAGGGAGACCGCGGCCGCGGCGGGACCGAGCACCTCCCTGGCGATGCGGAGCACCTCGGGGAGGACGGCATCGTGGAGAATCCGCGCTTTCTTTTCTTGCGCGGGAGGAAGGACAGCGGGCGCGGCGGAAGGAGGCGGGGGAGCGGCGGAAGGAGGCGGGGGAGCGGCGGCGGCAACGGCGACAGCCGCCGCCGCCCTCTCTTTCCTCTCCTCGCTGCGCTCCTTCTTCTTCCTCCTCTTCTCCTTGGCGGGCTGCTCGACAGCGGGCTGCTGCTGCAGAGAGGGAAGAGCTTTTTCTTCCTCCGGCGCCTGCGCCGGCACGAGGTCGGAGAAGAACGGCGGGGGCGGGCCCTTGCCCTTGAGCAGCAGCGGCCAATCGACGACGGCGGCGGCGAGCGTCGAGGAAGACGACGACGACGCCGACCAAGAGGAGGAGGTCTTTCCTCCCTCCTCGTCCCCGACCAGAAGGGGCCCCCGCATCGCCGCGGCGAGCGCGGACAGGCCCAGCTCGGCGTCCAGCGGGGTCATCCCGTTCCTCTTCATGCGGGCCGCGATGGCTGCCGCGGCGGAAGGGGAGGAGGAAGAGGACGAAGCGCTGCTGCCGCCGCTGCCGCCGTTGCCTCCGGAGGCCGCCATCCCGAGAGACCACCCCCCCCACTGCAGCGAGAGAGCCCTCTCGCCGCTGAGAGAGCACCCGCCTCCTGCTCCGCCACAGACGGACTCCATCGCGCCGTTGGCGGCGGCGTACGCGGCTTGCCCGGGAGCGCCGAGCAGCGCCGCCGTCGAGGCGAACGCGACGGTTCCCGTGGTCGACAGCAAAGGCTCCGCGGCGAGTCGCGCAGCAAACGCCCGCGCGGCCGGGGCCTTGGCCGCCGCGGCGGCGCGCAGGCCCGCCGGGCGCGCGAGCGCCGCCGGAGCGTCGGCCAGGGCCCCGCCCGAGTGGATGAGCCCCGCGATCCCGCCGGAGCCGCGGCGGCGGAGCAGGGGCTCCAACAGCGCCGCGACGTCGGCTGCCGAGGCGGCGTCGCAGCGCGCGACCGAGACCTCAGCCCCGAGCTCGCCGCGCGCCGCCGCCGAGGCCGCCCCGCGCCCCTCCCCTCCCTGCTGCTCGCCGAGCCCGTGAGCGTCCCTGGAGGCGAGCACCACCTTCTGGGCCCCCTGGGAGGCGCAAAGCCACCTGGCGGTGAGCCCGCCGAGGGCGCCGAGCCCCCCCGTGACGACCCAGGCTGGGAACCGCGCCGGAGGGCGCGGGGCGGCGGCGGCGAGGGCGGGAGGGAGGGGCGCCGCCTCCTCCCCCTCCTCCGCTGCCGCCGCCGCCGCGCGCCGCGCCGCCGCCGTTGCCGCGGCGGGCCGCACCTCCAGGACCACTTTGCCGGCGTGCTTCGCCGCGCCCAGCTCGCGCAGGGCCCTGCGCGCGTCCCGCATCGGGAGCACGGTCGCGGGGAGAGCCGCGGAAGAGAAGGAGGAGGGAGAGGAAGGCGACGCCGCCGCCGCCGGCGACGACGACGACGAAACGCTCTCCCCCTCGGCGGCGAAGCGCAGCACCCTGCGCAGCGCCGCCCTCAGCCTCTCCTCCGGGAGCAGGTCGATCGCCAAGATCCCGTAGCGCACGTCGGGCCTCTCCTGCGCGACCCGCTGCGGGGACCAGACCCCCCTCTTCGAGATCTCGACCATGCTCGGAGGCGTCGAAGAAGAGGGGCCTCCTCCTCCTCCTCCTCCTTCTTCTCCTCCCTCTCTGCTACCTGCGAGACAGGCCAGGGTCGCCGCGACGAAGCCCGGGGATGTGAGCGAGGAGAGTGCCATTCGCGGGAGGCGCGTGGAGAGAGAAGAAGAAGAAGAAGAAGAAGAAAAAGAAGAAGAAGAAGAAGGCCAGAGGACCGCCGAGTCGACGAACGAGACGTCCCTCGAGGCCGCCGCGGCCGCGGCGCCGGCGCCGCGCGCGAGCCGCCGCCTGCCGGGGCTGCCCGCCGTCGCGAGGCAGGGCACGCCCGCGGCCGAGGCGAGCCGCAGGGCGGCCATCCCGACTCCTCCCGCGCCCGCGTGGATCAGGGCCCGCGAGCCCGCGGGGAGGGCGCACGGCGGGAGGAAAAGCGAGGAGGAAGGGGAGGAGGAGGAGGAGGAGGAGGAGGAGGAGGAAGCGGCGTCGGCCGCGGCGGCGGCGTCAAAGGCGAGGATCGCCGTCGCGAACGCCGTCGGCAGCGTCGCCGCCTCGGCCGCCGTCATCCCCCCGCTGCTGCCGCCGCCGCTCCTCCCGGGGGCCCCGGCGAGCAGCTCGCGCGGGAAGCGCACCAGCAGCGAGGCCGGGGCGAGGGCCCCGGGGCCGAGGCAGCCCGGGGCGAGGCCCAGCACGAGGTCGCCGGGCCGGAGCGGGTCCTCGGCGCCGGCGGCGGCCGCGCCGGCGGCGTCTCCGTCGCCCGCCGGAGGGGGCCCGACCTCCTCGACGACGCCGAGCACGTCTGCTCCCGGGGGGCCGGGGTCGCCGGCCCCGGCCGGGTACATGTCGAGGACGTTGAGGACGTCCCTGAAATTGAGCCCGGCGGCGAGCACGGAGAGGCGGACGGTGCCCGCGAGGAGGGGAGCGGAGGCGGTGGGGGTCGAAGCGGCGAGCGCGGCGGCGCCGCCCCCGCCGCCGCTTCCGCCGCCGCTTCCGCCGCCGCCGTCGCCGCCGCCGCCGCCGCCGGCGGCGGCGACGCTGCTCTTCGGCAGAGCGACCGCCCTCAAGTTGGCGAGCGCCCCCCTCGGCCTCGGCTCCAGCCGCACCGCCGAGGACGGGAGCACGCGCCCTTCCTCTCCGCCCGAGCGGCGCAGGAGCCTCGCCGAGAAGAGGGCGTTGCCCGAGGCCGCGGCGGGGCCAAAGGCGCCAAGGCGCGCGGAGGAGCGAGCGAGCGGCCCCATAGCTGCCGCGGCGGCGTCGACGGAGCTCGCGCCGGCCAGCGGATCCAGCGACAGCACGTTGACGGATGAGTTCGCCGGGGCCTCGCTCGAGACAACGCGGAGCATCGCGGCGACCGCCGAGGAGGAAGAAGAAGGAGCAGAAGAAGAAGAAGAAGAAGAAGTAGAAGAAGAAGAGGAGACGAACGCCGGCGCGACCGCGGCGGCCGAGGCCTCGCCGCCACGGAGCAGCACGCAGAGTCCTCCGCCTTCGCCTCCTTTTCCTCCTTTCCCCAAGAGCACCCCCGAGCTCTGCACGGCCGCGAGCACGCGCGAAGCCGCGTGGACCTCGCAGCCGCTGCCGCTCCTTCTGCTGCTCCTTCTGCTGCTGCTGCTGCTGCTGCTGCTGCTGCTGCTGCTGGAAGGAGAGTGCAGGAGCTCGAAGGGAGGAGGCGCCGTCGCGGAAGAGGAAGAACAGGAAGAGGAAGAAGCGCCCCCGCGGCTTCTTCGGAAGCGCAGGGCCCTGCGCCGCTTCCGCAGCAGCGGGACGTCGTCGTCGCTCGCCTCCTGCTGCACCAAAGGCTCGCTCGCCTGCCAGACGGTCTCGTAGAGCATCTCGACGGCCTGGACCTCTTCTCCGGGCAGGAACTGCCGCTCTTGCTGCTTCTGCTGCTGCTGCTGCGGCTGCTGCTGCTGCTGCTGCTGCCGCTCTTGCTGCTGCTGCTGCTGCTGCTGCTGCCGCTGCCGCTCTTGCTGCTTCTTGGCCGGCTGCTTCGCCGTCGCCGTCGCCGTCGTCGTCGGCTGCCGCGCCTGCGCCCTCTGCTGTTCCGTCGCCCTGCGCGGCAGGGGCTTCGCGACTACGCCGCAGAGCCGCAGCGGCGGCGGCGAGGCGGCAGAGATCGCGGTCGAGCCCGCCGCGAAGCAGTCAATAGAGACGCCGGGCCCGCCGGCGGCGGCGGCGACGGCCGCGGTCGCGCCCCAGGGCTGCTCCGCTCCTCTCTGATCGCAGGGGGCGATCAAAGCGCACTCGACGACGGCAGGGACGCGGAGCTCCTGCGTGGATTGCTCCTCTGCTGCGGCGGCGGCGGAGGCGAGGTGTAGGGCGGCGTCGGCGGCGGCGGGGTGGGCGATGAAGAAGCCCGAGGCGCGGCCGCCGCCGCTGCCGCCGGCCTCGCGGAGCGGCGGTAGGACAGTCGCCGACGCCGAAGCGGGGCTCCTCCTCTCCGGTTTCTCCCTCCTGCTGCGCGACAGGAGCGTCGAGAGAGCAGGGGAAGAAAGGGGAGTCTGCGAAAGCGAAGGAGAACCGAAGGCGGGCACGGCGGCGAGGCGGCCCCTCGCAACGACGACGGCGGCGCCCTTGGCGCCGCCGGAGACCTCGACGCTTCCGCCTCCTCCAGGGCTGGAAGAAGAAGAAGAAGAAGAGAGGTCGATCGCGACCTCGAGAGCAAGATCATTCTCCCCGTCGTCTTCGTCCAAGAAGAGCGGAGCCACGAAGGAGAACGAGTCGAGCGCGAGCGCGAGAGAAGAGGACGAGTTCGAATCGGACTCGTCACCCGGCGTCGTCGAGAGCCGCCCGGCCTCCGACGCGGCGACGGGCAGCAACGCCAGCGCCGCGGCCGCCGCCGCCTCGAGCGCCGCGGTCCCGGGGAGCAGCGACCTCCCGGCCACGACGTGATCCCTCAGGAACGAGAGCGAGGGCGAGCGCAGCCTCAGGCGGAAGACGGCGCGGCGCGAGGACGGAGGAGAGGGAAGGGCGGGGGAGATCCGGGAGAAGGCCCCGGCCGCCGCCGTCGGGCGCGGGGCGGGCCAAGCGGCTTCGCGGCGGAACGGCAGGCAAGGGGAAAGTTCCGCCCCTCGCTCCTCCGCCTCCTCCCCCCTCGCCGCGGACGAAGACGACAGGACGACGTGCGCGTTGACCCCGGACATCCCGAAGGAGGAAGCCCCGGCGAGGCAGGGAGCAAGGAGGGAGAAAGGAGAAGAAGAGGAAGAGGAAGAGGAAAAGGAAGAAGGCTGCTGCTGCTGCGGCAGCGGGGCGAGGCTCCGCGGCGCCGAGGCTGCCCCGCTCCCTCCGCCTCCTGCGCCCCTCGCTGCCCTCCTCGTCCAATCCTCCAGCGCCCCCGCGGCGTAGGGGTTGACCTTCCTCAGGTGTCCTATCGGCGGCGCCGCCCGCTGACGCGCGGAGGCCAGGGCGGAGAGCAGCCCGCAGAGGCCCGCGGCGCCCTCGGTGTGGCCGAAGCAGGCCTTGGGCGCCGCGAGCGCGAGGGGAAGCGGCAGCGGGAGCGGCGGCAGAGCAGAAGAAGAAGAAGGAGAAGAAGAAGCAGAAGAAGAAGACGAGCTTTGCCGCTGCTGCTGCTTCTTGCTCTTGCTGCTGCTCTGCGACAGCGCGCTCGCCAGGGCTCCGAGCTCGATGGGGTCCCCGAGGGGGGTGCCGGTGCCGTGCATAGCTACCAGCGAAAGGGAGAGAAGCGGGATCGAAGAAGAAGAGGAGGAAGAAGAAGAAGAAGACGCTCCTCCGGTCGGCAGCTTCGAAACGGCAGCGGACGCCTCCCGCAGCGCCGAGAACACCGCCGCCGTCTGCGCCGGGCCCGAGGGGGCAGTCAGACCTGAGGGAGTCCCGGCCTGTCTGACGCTCGAGCCCAGGAGCAAGCCGAGAGGAGGAGGCGGCGCCGAGGCAGAGGAGGAGGGAGAGGAACGCCCCTCCTCCGTCGTCGTCGCCCTCCGCCGCCGACGCAGCAGCAGCGCGGCGACTCCGTCTCCCCTCCCGTACCCGTCGGCCTCGGAGTCCAAAGGCTTGCACCTCCCCGAGGGAGACAGCGCCTGCAGCTGGCAGATGCCGGCGAAGGTGGCGGGCAGCAGCATGAGGTGCACGCCCGCGGCGACGGCGCCGGCGGCGCAGCCCTCGGCGGAGGAGGGGGACGAGCCCTCCCCTTCCTCGCCCTCGCCCTCTCCCTCGTCGCCGCCGCCGCCGCCGCAGCTGCTGCTCTCCTCCAGCAGCAGGGCCCTCCTGGCCAGGTGGACCGCCACCAGCGAGCTCGAGCACGCCGTGTGAACCGTCGCGGCCGCGCCCGAGAGGCCCAGGCAGTACGAGGCGCGGCCGGCGAGGAAGTCCATCCCGTTGCCCGAGGCCGCCGCCGGCGTCGCGGGCGCCCCCGCGGTCATCGCCGCGGTGGCCTGGAGGAACTCCATGTGCATGACGCCCACGAAGAGGCCCACCGGCCTGCTCGTCGCCGCACTCGACGGAGAAGAAGAAGCAGAAGAGGAAGAAGAGGAAGCGGGGGAGCAAGGGGGGGAAGCAGAGGGGGGAGCAGGGCGCGCGTCGACGACGACCGCGGCGCAGTGCTCGACGAGCGCCCTCGCCTGCGGGTCGAGCGCCGCGGCCTCGGGTGGAGACAGCCTCAGGGCCTGCGCGTCGACGCCGCTGACCCCGGGCAGCCAGCAGGCATGCCTGACGTAGGTCCTGCCGGGCGCGGCGACCGGGTGGTAGAGCGCGTCGGCCGCGCCGCAGCCCCAGCGCTCGCCGGGGGCCTGCGAGGCGCCGTCGAAGCGGGGGGAGGACGCGGAGCGCCAGAGGGCGGCGAGGGAGGCCGTGGACGTCGCGGTGGCCCCGCAGGAGTCTGCTCCCGCGAAGGAGGCGGAGGCCGCGGCGATCTCGAGGACGGAGGAGGAGGAAAAGGGAGGAGCGAGAGGAGCGAGGGAAGGAGGGACGGCGGCGGCGGCGGCGGCGGCGGCGAGCGACGACGACGCCGACGACGACGCCGACGCCGACGCTCGCTCCTCCTCCTCCTCCTCCTCCTCCACCACCCCTCTCACCTCTCCTTCACTCTCCGTGTCCACCAGCATCAGCGGCGCCAGCTCCCGCGCCACGAACACCGCCAGCGCCGCCGGCGTCGGGTGGTCGTACGCCAGCGTGACGGGCAGCTCCACCGAACGAGTGCCAGCGCCGCCGCCCGCCGCGGCCGCCTCGGGGCTCGCCAGGTTCCTCGCCAGCGCGTTCCGCAGGTCGACGGCCCCGAGCGAGTCGAGCCCGGCGTCCGCGAGCGGGGTGTCGTCCGCGACGCCGGGGCCCAGCACGGAGGAGACGGCAGAGGCGACGGCGGCCCTGGCCGCCGCAAGGGCGGCGGAAGCGGCGGCGGGGGAGGAAGCGGCGGGGGCGCTTCGGGAGGAGGAAGAGGAGGAGGAGGAGGAGGAGGGAGCCTTTGCGGCCACCGCCTTCCTCTTCTTCTCCTTCTTCGCCTTCTTCTCCTTCTTCTGCGCTCCCTCCTCTCCTCCCTCCCCCGGCGGCGGCTCTCGGCAGAATTCGCCGTACATCCCGCCCTCGTCCTCGATCCGGAGCCTGTCCCAGAGGAATACGTTCCCCACGGAGACGGGGGAGGAGGAGCAGGAAGAAGGAAGAGGAGGAGAAGAAGAGGACGAGGAGGAGGAGGAGGAGCTCGCGGAAAGCTCGCCGCCCTCCCCCCCCCCAAAGTAGCCCCTCCTCAGCGCGTCGGCGAGGACGGCGAGGCCCACGGCGGGAGGCAGCACCCCGAGCCCGGCCCGCGCCGCCCTGGCCGCGAACCCGGCGACGCGCGAGGCCATCCCGCCGCCGCCGCCCCAGGCGCCCCACTGGACGGAGGACGAGGGCAGCCCGGCGCCGGACCCGCGGGCCACGAGGGCGTCGAGGGTCGCGTTGGCGGCGGCGTAGGCCCCCTGCGCGCCCGAGCCGGCGAAGGCGGCGAGGGAGGAGAGGGCGTTGGCCGCGACGAGCGGGGAGAGGGCGCACAGCGAGGAAGAAGAGGAGGAGGAGAGGAGCCGGGCCCCGCCAAAGGCCTTGGCCCCGAACTCGGCGGAGGCCGAGGAGGGGCTGAGCGTGGAGGCGACGACGGCCGGGGAGAGCAGCGCCCCGGCGTGGAGCACCGAGCGCAGTAGGCGGAGAGGTCTGGCCGTCGTCGCGGCGGCGGCGGCTGCGGCGGCGGAAGAGGCGGAGGAGGCGGCGGCGGAGAGGCCCGCGGCGACGCCGGCCGCGGTCGCCGCGTCGGCCGCGGCAAAGGTGACGAGCGCGTGCGGGAACGACTCGGCGAAATCCTTCGTCGAGGGGTCGAGGGCCGTGTCGGCGTTGCTTCGTCCCGTCCTTCCCAGCAGCGTAATGGAGGCGGCGGCGGCAGCGGCGAAGGCGGCGGAGTTGGCGGCCGCCGTGGCTGCTGCTCCTTCCGAGGAAGGAGAAGAAGTAGAAGAAGACGTTGAAGGGACCGCCGCCGCCAACGCCAACGACGACGACGACGACGACGACAACGACAACGACGAGGAGGAGGAGGAGGCCGCGGCGAGCCATAGCCCGAACAGCGAGCCGAGCGCGCCGAGCCCGCCCGTCACGACGGCGCACCTCGCGGCGCGGGCCGCGACGGCGTCCCCCTCGCCGACGCTGCTCGCGTCGAAGGCGCCTGCTACCGGCGAGGAGGAGGAAGGCGCCGAGCTCCTCCTGCTGCTCCGGCGGGGCAGCAGCCGCGGGCGGAGCAGTGCGCCGCCGGCCGCGGCGAAAGGCTCCGCGGCGGTGCCGCCTGACGAAGAAGGCGAGGAAGCATCTGCGTCGCCAGCGTCCTCGGGAGCCAGGTCCAGGGCCCTCCAGTCGATCGCCGGGTTCTCGACGGCCGCGACCCTCGCCAGAGCGGCCGCGGCGGCGGCGGCGGCGGCGGCCGAGGCAGCGGCAGCAGAGGTGGAAGAGGAGCCCGCAGGCCCGCCGCACGCCCCCGCGGCGGAGGCGGCGCCTCCGAAAGTCGCGACGCGGGCCGTCTTCACCCCGCGCGGCAGCAGAGCCCGCTCCCGCAGCCTGGCGGTGAGGTCGAGAGAGGCTCTCCAGGCGGCGAACGCGGCGCCCCGGGAGGACGAGGGGGAGGAGAGAGAGGAGACGGCGCTGCGGCTCGGGCCGTCGCCGCCGCCGCCGCCGGCGACGACGACGGAGAGGTCGGCGACGACGGCTCCTCCTCGCCGCCGAGCGGGGCTGTCGCAACCCCCCCGCCTCTGATGCCGCCCGAGGCGCCGCCGCCGCCCCACAGAGCGCGCAGCGACCGCAGAAGTAGGAGCGGAGCGCGGCGGGTACGGCTCGGAGACCCTCCACTCCACGGAGTAGAGCGCGTCGGCCAGCGCCGGCAGTCTCTCTGCTCCTCCTTTCCCTTCCTCCTCCTCCGCCGCCGCCGCCGCCGCTTCGCTTGCCTTTGAGGCAGCAGCAGGCGTCGTCGCCATCATTGTCACGCGCTTTGCGAGAAGGCCTTCAACGATGACGCAAGAGGAGGAGGAGCGGCGGAGGCGGTGCGAGGTCTCGATGCTCGAAGAAGGAGACGAAGAAGAAGAAGAAGAAGCCCCGCGGTGGCTGTTGAGCCTCTCCGAAATCGCCCACGGGACAGAAGAATCGTCTCCGTTGCTCTCCTCATCGCCGAAAGCAGAAGGGGAGGACGTCGAGAAAAGGGAGACGCCGGCGACGACGAGCGGAGGGAGCTTCCTGCCCTCTTCGTCTCCTCCTCCTCCTCCTCCTCCGCTCCTCGCCGAGGCGGAGGCGGAGGCGGAGAGGCCGCTGGCCGGGCCGAGCTGCATCGCGGAGTCCGTCACCGCGGGAGGGCACGAGAAGCCGCGTCCCCTCGGCCAGGCCTTGCGGTCGAGGCATGCAACCCAGCGGGAAGAGGAGGACGAAAGATAAGAAAGAGAGGCGTCCGAGGGAAGGCGGCGGAGGCGAGCGAGGAGCTGCGACGGGGAAGAAGCAGCGGCGGCGGCGGCAGCAGCGGCAGCGGCCCGCGACGGCGGCGAAGGCGGCGTCGGAAGAGAGACGACGCGCGCGCGGAGGCACGTCTGCCTCCCGTCCAGCACCAGCGACGCCGCGCCGTCGACCAACCCCAGGACAACCTCGAGCTGCTGCTTCGAGGAGGAGGCGGAGAGCGGGATGGGCGCGACGAGGGCGACGGCCGCGAGCGCGACGACCGGAGACGCTGCCGCTGACGCCGACGCCGAAGGAGGCTGCGCCGCAGTGACGACGGCCGCGGCGGTCGCCGTCGCCTCCATCATCCCGGCCCCGGGCAGCAGCTGCCTTCCCGCGACCACGTGATCTCGAAGGTGCGCCAGCTCCGGGGATGAGAGATCGATGGCGAAGCGCGCGGAGGCGGCTTCGAGGAGCGGCGAGAAGCGGGACAAGAGCGCGGAGCGCGGCGGCGCCGGCCACGCCCTCGCCCTCCTCCAAAGCAGCGGAGCAGGAGAAGGAGAAGGACAAGATGATTTGAGGTCGTTCTCTGGGGCTGGGGCAAGCAGCCCTGCCGCGTTGACGCCGGACATCCCGAAGGCCGACGCCCCGGCGAGGCGCAGGAGCGGCGACGACGACGAGGGAGAGGAAAGAGACGGCAGCGGCGCGGCCGCGCGAGGGGCCAGAGCCGCGGCGCCGACGCCTCTGCTGCCGCCGCCGCCGACGCTGCTCCCTCCCTTCCAGTCCCCGAGAGCCTCCCCGACGTGCGCGCTCGGGGCCACCAGATGCAATAGAGGGATAGCGCACGCGCGCGAGACGGCGGCGGCGGCGGCGAAGATGTTGTGGACGCCCGCGGCCCCCTCGGTGTGGCCAAAGAGGGACTTGGCCGCCGCGAGCGCAAGCGGGAGCCTCTCCCTCCTCTCCTTCTTTCCCTCCTCTTCGTTCGCGTCGCTGCTGCTGCCAAGCGCCCCGGAGAGGCCTCCGACCTCGATGGGGTCCCCAAGAGGGGTCCCGGTCCCGTGGAGGGCGACCAGGGAGACGCCGGCGAGGGCGTCGGAGGCCGCGAACGACGCAGAAGAGGAGGAGGAGGAGGAGGAAGCGGCGGCGGCGGCGTCAGAGGCCGCCGAGCGCAGCAGCGCCGCCTGCGCGGGGCCGTTGGGCGCCGTCAGGCTCGACGACCGCCCGTCCTGGTTGACCGCAGAGCCCACCAGTACCGCCAGAGGAGAGTCAGAAGAAGCGGAAGAAGGGAGCAGAAGAGAGAGCAGGAGCATCCCGCAGCCCTCGCCACGGCCGTACCCGTCAGACGCCGCGTCGAGCGCCCTCGTCCTCCCGGCCGCCGACAGCGCCCCGAGCGCCGCCATCCTCCTCCCCGTCTCCGGCAGCAGCATCAGGCTCACGCCCCCGGCCAGCGACGCCGGGCCCGTGTCGCGGGCCCGGAGGGCGCGCGAGGCCAGGTGCGCGGCGAGCAGCGAGGAGGAGCAGGCCGTGTCGAGCGCGACGCACGCGCCGCGGAGCGCCAGCGAGTACGAGAGGCGCCCCGCCATGAAGTGCAGCCCCGAGCCCGTGAGCGCCGCCGCTGTCTCCGCCGCTGCTCCGAGGCGCGTCTGGAGCAAGGTGGCGTACTCCTGCCAGACGCAGCCGACGTAGACGCCCACGGCGTCGGAGGGGATGGCAGCGGGAGGAGAAGAAGAAGAGGAAGAGGAAGAAGAGGAAGAGGCAGAAGAAGAAGAAGAAGTAGGGGAGGTCGAAACCCCTGCGGTCGGCAGCGCCGCGAGGGCGCCGGCCGACGCCTCGAGCAGCAGCCTCGCCTGCGGGTCCAGCACGCTCGCGTCTGGGCCCGAGATTTTGAAGGCCTGGGAGTCGAAGGCCGCCGCGGACCTGGAGAGGAAGGCGGCGAAGCGCGGGTGCGCGGGGAGGGAGGCGAGAGAAGGCGACGACGAGGCCGCCGGCGCCGCCTCCTCGATGTCTGGCGACCAGCGCTCGGCGGGGACGCCCGCGACGGGGTCCCTGCCGGCAAAGAGGGACCCCAGGAAGAAGGGCGAGGGAGCGGAGTCGCCGCCCGGAGACTCTCCGGGGAGGCTGCAGGAGAAGCCGAGGATGGCGACGGGCTCGTTGCCGGTGTTTCCGAGGGAGCGCCGGGGAGGAGGAGGAGAGATGGAGGAAGGGAACGGGGAAGCGGCGGTAAGAACGACGGGCGCCAACGCCGACGCCGCAGCCGCGGCCGCCGCGGCCTGCCGCTGCCTCTCTCTCTCCTCTGCCGCCTCCTTCTCCTTCTCTTCCCGCTCTCGCTTCTCCCTCTCGAGGAGCTGCTGCTGCTGCTGCTGCTGCTGCTGCTGCTGCTGTTGCTGCTGCTGCTGCTGCTGCTGTTGCTGCTGCTGCTGCTGCTGCTGCTGCTGCTGCTGTTGCTGCTGCTGCTGCTGTTGCTGATGCTGCTGCTGCTGCGCCCGCTTCCTCGCGACCACGAACGCGGCCAGCGCCGCGACGCTCGGGTGGTCGAAGACGGCCGTCGCGGGCACCTCGACGCCGAAGGCGCGGGCTACGAAGTCGCGGAGGTCGACGGCCGCGATCGAGTCGAGGCCGGCGTCGGTGAGCGGGGTGTCGCGGGAGAGAGAGAAAGACTCGTCCTCGACAGCTCCTCCCGCTCCGCCGATGGAGGCCGCGACGAGGGAGAGGAGCTGGAGCTCGACCTGCTCCTGCTCGAGGAGGCCGCCCTCTCCTCCTCCCGCCGCCGAAAGTTGTTGTTGCTGGTGCTGAGCGTCGATCGAAGAAGAAGAGATGTTGGTTCCTGTTTCTGTGTCTTTGTGAGCTCCTCCTGCTGCTGCTGTCTTGGAGGAGAGAGTAAAAGGAAGAGAAGCAGCAACTGGAATAGAGACAGGGGGGGGGAGGGGGGACAGAGTTCCGCGAGGCGCAGGCGCGGGAGGCGCGGGAGGCGCGGGAGGAGGAGGGACGAGAAGCGGCGGCGGCGGCGGCGGCGGCGGGGCGGCAGCGGCGGCGACGGCGGCGGCGGCGACCTCCGTCCTCCCTCCCCCGCCCTTGGTCGCGATGAAAGCGGCGAGCAGCCTCGGAGTCGGGTAGTCGAACATCGCCGTCGCCGGCAGCCTGACCCCGAGGGAGGCCCCGAGGCGCTCCCGGAGCTCGACGGCGGCGATGGAGTCGAGCCCGGCCTCGGACAGCGGCGTGTCGGCGGAGAGAGGAGAAGAAGAAGGGGCGGCGGTTTCTTCCTCTTCTCCGGCTTCAGCTCCTGCCTCCAGGGCGAGGGAAGAGGCGATGGAGATCACGCGGGCGAGGATCGAGGCTTCGGTCGCTGCGGCGGAGGGGCTGGCGTTGTCGACGATCCCTGCTGCTTGGGGAGGAGGGAGAGGAGGCGGGGCGGGCAGCACCGCGGCGGCAACGGCGGCGGCGGCGGCGACGGGGGCGGCGGCGACTGGAGCCGGAACAGCCGCGACCTCCTCTCCCGCCCTCGCTGCCCCTCCGCCTCCTCCTCTCCCGTCGCTGAAGCCCGCGATGACCGCCTGCCTCGACAGCAGCCTGTGCCTTCGCGCGAGCCCAGAAGGAGCAGAAGAAGACGAGGAAGAAGAAGAAGACAGGGAAGAAGAAGAAGAAGAAGAAGAAGATGACGAAGAAGAAGAAGAAGAAGAAGAAGAAGGAGCAGAGGCGGAGGCGTCGGTTTCTCCTTCCCCTTCCCCCAAGACCATCACGCTCTCGAACCCCGCGTCCTCGAACGCCTCCCTCCACGACGGGACCCCCAGCAGCGGGGCCCCACGGAGGCGCGAGGCCCTCCTCCGAGGGATACCTCCTCCTCCTTCTCCCCCGCCGTCGCCGCTGCTGCTGCCGCTCCCGCTGCCCTCGGCGAGGGAGGAGAGCCACCAGCCGTCGGTGAGGCCGAACGTCATCGTCAGGAACGGCGTCTTGGCCACGAGCTCGTTCGCGAGGAGCATCCCCCCGGGGCGCAGGAGCCGCTTGCACCCGGCCATGGTCCGCGGGATCGAGGGCGTCGCGTGGAGGACGTTGGTGGCCAGGACGACGTCACAGCCGCCCTGGGCGAGGATCGAAGAAGAAGAAGAAGAGGAAGAGGAAGAGGAAGAAGAAGCGGGAGAAGCGACGGCGGCGGGGCCGAGCTTGCTCCCGGGCACCGCCGTGACGTCCAGCGCCGCGAACGACGCGAACGGGTACTCCTTCCCGAACGTGCGCCTGCCGTAGGTAACCAGCGCCGGGCTGAGATCCGTGTAAACGAACTGGATTCTGAGGAGTCGGCTCTGGCCTCCCCCCCCTCCGCCTCCTCCCCCTCCCTCTTCGGCGGCGGCGGCATCGGCGGCGGCGGCGGCGGTGGCGGCGGCGGCGGCGGCGGTGGCGGAGGGAGGGGGGCGAGCTCGAAAGGCCCGGGCCTCGAGCTCGAGCTCCCTCTTGATCGCAGCCAGCACGACCTGCGACGTCCCGCCCGTGCCCGACCCGATCTCCAGCACGCGGAAGAAAGAAGGGGAGGACTCGGAGGAAGGGGAAGGGGAAGAAGGGCCGCCCCTCCTCTTGGCGCTCTCCTCCCTCCAGAGCGCGACGACCGCGGCGGCGACCTGCTCGTTGAACGGCGCCGACACGAGCGCGTCGGAGTAGACGGGCTCGACGAGCGCCGGTGAGCCCCCGGGGAACAGGACGTCTGCGGGGCCCACCTCGCCGCGGAGGACCGCTGGGAGGGCCGCGGCGGCCGGGGAGAGGAGGCGGACCGCGGAGGCGACGGCCGGGTGCCTGGCGAGGAGCGAGGCCTCGGCCCCCGGGTCCGCGGGGAGGGGGCGGCGAGGGGGCCCTTCGCTTCCGCCTCCCCGCTCTCCGGCGCCTCCTCCGACGAGCCCCAGCTCTGCCGCGGCGGCGGCGAGCTCCCCGGCCAGGTGCCTGCGGAGCGGGTCCCTGGCCACGGCCCGCAGAGCCGCGGCGTCGAGGGAGGCGCGGGCGGCGGGGGCGCCGCCCGCGCCCCCCGCTGCTCCTCCTCCCCCGCCGCCGCCGACCAAGACCCCCATCGCCCTCAGCGCCCCGTCCAGGAGGCTCGCGTTCCACGCCTCGAAGCGGGAGACGATTTCGGCCGCGTCGGGGGGGAGCGAGTCCCTCAGGGGCAGGGAGCGGAGCTGGGAGAGGAGGGAAGAAGAGATGGAGGAGGGTGGAGGAGAGGGGGAAGAAGCGGCGGCGGCGACGGCGGCAGAGCGGAGCAGCGGGGGAGCAGCGGCAGCCGCAGCCGGTGCCGCCGCGTTCTTCGCGACGACGCCCGAGACGCGCAGCACCCCGAAGCACGAGTGCTCCGATACCACCTCCTTCGCATCCTCGGCGCCTTCAAAGGCGCTCGCCGCGGCGCGGGCCCCGGGCGCGGAGAGCCTCGAGGAAGGCGCGTAGCAGCCGACCGACGCGGTCACGAGCTGCTGCGCCGGGCCTTGCCCGCCTCCTCCGCCCTTGTTCTTCTGCAGCGCCGCCCCGAGGTGCAGCACCGCGTCTCCGACGCAGGGGTGGACCCAGAAGCCGGAACGCGGGGAGCACGAGGCGTCGACGTCGGCCGTCGCGGAAGCGGGAGCGGAGGCGGGAGCAGGAGCGGGCTTTCCTGCTGCTCTTCCGCTGCCGCGGCGGCGGAAGAGGAGAGAGAAGAAGGAAGAAGAAACAGGAGCGACACCGGCTCCGCCCTTCTTCGCCTCTCCTCTTACCGCCACCAGCGACCCCGAAGCAGCGACGCGGCTTCCTCTCCCGGACGACGAAGAAGAAGAAGAAGGAGACGAAGAGGAAGAGGAAGAGATGTCGGCCGCCCCCGTGAGGAGGGAGACGCGGACGAGCATCATCAGCGTCATCGCGTTCGCGGCCGCGGTCAGAGCCAGCGGGGCCGAGAGGGCCAGGGACGCCACAGCCACCGAAAGAGAAGAAGAGGCCGAAAAAGAAGTAGAAGAAGAAGAAGAAGAAGGAGCGCCCCTCTCTTCACCGGAGGCGGCGACGGGCCACAGCGCCAGCGCCGCCCCGGCCGCGAGCGCCGCCTCGCAGAACGCCGACGCCGGCGCGATGGCCCTGCCCCGGACGACGTGCGCCAGGAGCCAGGAGGCGGTCAGCGGGCGCGACAGCTCGGCCTCGAAGAGGGCGTCGTGGCTGCTCGAGGAGGAGGAGGGCAGAGCGGAGGAGAAGCGCGTCGAGAGCGGGTGCGGCGAGGGGCGCAGCCAGTGGCGCGCGCGCCGCCAGGGCGGCGGCGGGGCCGACAGCAGGGAGGAGGCGGGGGAGCGAGGAGGGGGAGCAGGGACCGATCCGCCCGCGCCCGCGCCCGCGCCGCTGGAGGAGGCGAAGACGACGTGAGCGTTGGTGCCCTGGTAGGCGAACGCAGAGGCGCTGGCGCCCCTGTTGTTGCGGCGGGTGGAGGAAGAAGAAGAAGACGAAGGAGAGGAGGGAGCGAGAGCGCCGGCAGCGCCGGCAGCGCGGCCAGCAAACAGACGCTGCTGCTGCCTCGCTCCCCCTCCGCCTCCGACGAGGACGGCAGCGACGTGCGGGTTGAGACTGCGCAGGTGCGGCAGCGGCGGCGGAGGCGAGGACGAAGGAGGAGAAGCCGCGGCGCCCCCGGCCGCGCCTTCGACCCTCCAGCCGAGCAGCGACGCGAGCGCCGCGGTGGCGCCGACGCCGCCGGCCGCGGGCTCTCCGTGGCCGAACCTCGCCTTCGCCGCCTGGAGCACCAGCGGGAACTCCCTCCTCGGAGCAGAAGAAAGACACAACGAAGAAGAAGAGTGGCTGCTGCTCTTGGGGAAGAACACGGCGGAGGCCGCGGCGGCCTCGATGGGGTCGCCGAGCGGAGTCCCCGTGCCGTGCATCTCGAGGACCGAGACGTCGGCGAGCGACGAGAGCGGCGGAGCCGACGCTCCGCCGCCGCCGCCGCCGCCGCCGTCTGCTCCCTCGTCCCCGCAGGCGACGAAGAGCGCGGCCCGCAGCACGCTCTGCTGCGCCGGGCCCGAGGGCGCCGTCAGGGCGGCGGAGCGCCCGTCCTGGTTGACCGCGGAGCCGGCGAGCAGTGCCAGCGGGGCGGGGGAAGGGGAAGAAGCCGCCGCCGAGGCCGCCGTGGCCGCCGAGGCCGCCGAGGCCGGAGACGCCGAAGAAGCCGGAGAAAGCTCCTCGATCCTGTCGATGACCAGCAGCACGCACGCCTCTGCCCTCCCGTACCCGTCGGCGGAGGCGTCCAGCGTCTTGCAGCGCGCGTCGGCGGCCAGCATGCCCGCCCTGGAGAGCACGGCGGGCGTCTCGGACCGAAGCGAGAGGTTGACGCCTCCGGCCACGCCGCGGCGCGAGCAGGAGGAGGAGGATGGAGAAGAGGAAACTCCTCCGCTCTTCGCCTTCCCGCTTCCGCTTCCGGCCTCCTCCCTAAGGAACGACGACACCGTCAGGTGCAGCCCCACGAGCGACGCCGAGCACGCCGTGTCGATCGCGACGCACGCGCCTCTCAGCCCCAGGGCGAACGAGAGCCGGCCCGCTGCGGCCGAGAGCGTGCCCGAGGTCGCCGACAGCGCCGACAGCTGCCCGGCGTCGGAGGCGTTCAGGTAGTACTCTGTGTAGCTGATGCCGACGGCGACAGAGACCGAGGTCGGGTCTGGAGAGGATGTGCGTTTTTTTTTGGGGGGGGGGCCGGGGAGATTTCACAAACGGCGAGTCGGGATGACAAAAGAGCAAAGAGGCGACGGAGTTTGGAGAGAGATTTCTAGGGTCACGACGCAACCCTAAAAAGTCTAAAAAAAACTGTCGTTCTCTCTCTCCCTCTCCCCCTCTGATCTTTCTCCTACCTTCCATCCCCGGCGCC
>Ga0315287_10000152_pt1 | contig 58078 bp, 48 predicted proteins | sample YL17G11_0_MG_FD_205037 | JGI IMG/M metagenome (GOLD analysis project Ga0315287, IMG submission 205037) | Sediment microbial communities from Yellowstone Lake, YNP, Wyoming, USA - YL17G11_0 | ecosystem: Environmental > Aquatic > Freshwater > Lake > Sediment | place: USA: Wyoming | collected...
ATCGACACGCTGCGCGCGATCCCGTGGATCTTCGCGTGGACGCAGACGCGTTTCCACCTGCCCGTGTGGCTCGGCATCGGTGAGGCCTTTGAGCAGCTGATCTCCGAGGGCGAGAAGAGCGGCGGCGACGGCGGGGAGAACGAAAAGTTCAAGCTGCTCCAGCGCATGTACCGCGAGTGGCCCTTTTTCCGCGTCACCTTGGATATGCTGGAGATGGTCTTCGCGAAGGCCGACCCCCGGGTCTCCCGCTTCTACGTGCAGGGGCTGGTCGCCGACCCGAAGCTGCGCGCGTTCTCGGACGAGCTGCTCGCCAAGTTTTTCGCGACGCGGCAGACACTGCTGCGGGTGATGGGCCACCGCGACCTCTTGTGCGACAAGGATACGCAGGTGCTGCAGCAGAAGCTGGCGCTGAGGGCCCCCTACGTGACTCCCCTGAACGTGCTGCAGGTGCACTGCCTGAAGTCGCTCAGGGCGCTCGAGGCCGGCGGGGAGAGGGACCCAAGGTGAGAGAGAGAAGTTTTTCGGATTTTCGGGTTATTCAAGGTCGAGGTCGAGAGAGGTCGAGGCCGTGGTCGAGAGAGAAAAAAACTCAAAAAGAAAAAAAACCTCACCCAATTTTTTCTCAACAAAAAAAACTCTCCAATAAACTGAACAGGTTCGTCAACTACGTCCCCGCCGACCCTGACGTTGCGGCCATGCTCAAGCGCGAGGGGCCGGACTCGGCCAAGGACCCCTACAAGGCGGCGGTCGAGGACGCGATGATCATCACGATGAAGGGCATCTCGGCCGGGATGCAGAACACTGGCTAGATTAGAGTTTTCTTTCAACCTTTTGTTTTTTTTGTTCTTCTTTTGTCCTTTCGAGAGAGTTTTTTCTTTCTTTATGTTTAGAGAGGGAGAGAAAAAGACGAGTGGTGATAGGATGGCGAGAGAGGGAGAAAGAGAGGGAGAGAGAGAAAGGAAGAGTTTAGAGTTTTGTAGTTTTTTTCTCGCGTTTGGTCGAGGAGGATTGTTTCCCCCAGCGTTTTATTTTTTAGGCAATTGAACAAGGCAAGAGCGAAATGATTCGATTCTTTCTTTGCCGTAGCTTCGCAAACGATGATGTAATGCGAGATTTCGACATTGAGAGTTTAAAAGAAAGAGGAGAAAGAGGAGAAAAGATGAAAAATCGTCGCAAGCACTGCTGCGAGTGACTTTTTTTTTCTAACACGAAGAAAACGCGAAATAGAAAACGCAAAACTCCTCTTTTCATCGGATGCTTCCCCCCGCCAGCGCCATCGCGTGAAGTAGCCACTGCGCGAGGTTCATGGTTTCGATGACGACGAGAGCAAGAAGGTAAAACTGCGGAGCGAAAAAAGTCTCTCTCTCGCCTCTCTTCCTTTCCCCCGTCGTCGCCACCTTTCCCTCCTCTTTTTCCTGCATCTCTCTCTCTCAACAGCGCGCTCCTCAGATCGCGCGGTTGACGCCCCACACGCGGATCACGCCGTCGGTGTACCCCGTGTACAGCGTCGCGCCGTCGGCCGACCAGGCCAGCGAGGTGCACGAGTGCTGGATCCCCTTCTTCGACGTCGGCGGGAAGTCGGGCCGCAGCTCGACGACGGTCGACTTGGACTCGAGGTCCCAGATCTTGACGCACGAGGCCGTCGCCGCGCAGAGCCAGTAGCGGTTGGGCGAAAACGTCAGCGCCGAGATCGCGTCCCCGGCGTCGAGCGAGTAGAGCCTCTTGCCCTCGGCGAGGTCCCAGAGCCTCGCGACGCCGTCCTTGCCGCCCGAGGCGCAGAGCGAGCCGTCGGGCGAGACGGTGACGGCGGCGACGTAGCCGGTGTGCTCGACGAGGTTGAAGCGGAGCTTGCAGTTGGCGAGGTTCCAGACCTGGATGGACGGATTGGTAACGGGAGGACGAGGTCGGGAGATGAGAGCGAGGGGGCGCGGAGGGGAATGGAAAGAGTGGGAGTGGGGGGAAAAGAAGAAGAAATGAAACGAGGGAGAGGAAAGGAAAAAAAGAGGGGAAAAAAAGAAAAAAGACCAAAGAAACGTACCTTGACCAGCTTGTCCCAGCCGGCGGACACGATGATCGGGTTGGCCGGCGCCGGCGAGAACCGCACGCACGACACCCACTCCGAGTGCCCGTCGGGCTCGCCGATCGTGTACTTGCACTCGCCGATGGTGTTCCAGAGCTTGATCGTCTTATCGCGCGAGCCCGAGACGATCTGCCTGTTGTCGACCGAGAAGGCCACCGACAGCACGTCCTTGGTGTGCCCCAGGAAGCGGCGCGTCGTCGCGCCCGTGGTCAGGTCCCAGAGCCGCAGCGTGCCGTCCCAGGAGCCCGAGAGCGCGAACTGGCCGTCGGAGGAGATGACGACGTCCTGCACAAAGTGCGAGTGGCCGCGCAGCGCGCGGCGCGGGTGGCCGTAGGCCGCGCCCTCCTCGCGCGTCAGGTTCCAGACGATCACAGACTTGTCGCGCGACGCGGAGAGGACGACGTCCGAGGCGGGGTCGAGCGGGGTCGCGATGGCGGTGACCCAGCCGGCGTGCCCCTCGAGGGTGCCGCGGAGCGAGAGCGTCTCGGACATTTTGTTGTCGCTTTTTTTTTGTGTGGGGGGGAGGAGAAAAGGCTGCAGTGGAATGAAATTGAAGAGGGGAGAGAGAGCGATCGAGAGGTGAGCAAAAGAGAAGTGAGCATCATCATCCGTCGTTGTCCTCCGGCGATTTGCCGAATTCGAACACAACAAGGGCTAGTTTCGATGCGAGGACATCGCCGAGAGGAAACGTCGAGGAGCAGCGAGGAAACGCTGTAGGAGGAGGCGCGACGAGGGACTCTCGCTCGATTGACGACGGCGGCGGCCGCCGAGGCCGGCGCGCCAACCAAAAGAGCTGTCCCCGCCTGCGCCGGTGCCTCGCGGAGCCCCCTCTCATTTTGCAAGGCGGCAACGTGAGCTGCATCGATCTAAACCCCAAGCTTGCTCTGGTCTGGCGGGCAGAGCAAGCGCAGGGAAAGGGGGGTGCAGGGCAAGAGCTGTCGCTGCCTTTCATAATGGAAGCGATCGGCCGCCGCCGCCTATGATCGCAGCAGCCGAAGAGAAAACTCCGTTTGCGTTTGTTCTCTCCTCTCTCGCGGGATCGCCCGATTTCTCCTGAAAGAGATATCGGGTGATGCGAGATCTCGGTAGCGTATCACAAAGAGAGAGAATGGAGAAACGGAGGCGCGGGGGGCGAAACAGGAGGGAGCGTACCTTGGGAAGCGGAGTCAGTTGTGAGGGAAGGGAGCAATCGACGAGGGAGAAAGAAAAAAAATCTCGAGAGCCTCGAGCTCCTCGGCGGCGCCCCTCGCCTCGACGACTCTACTTTTTCCATTGCGCCTCATCTTTTCCGAGGTGCAACCTCGCTCGCTTTCGCGCTTCTCTCTCCTCTGTCTCCCTTCCGCCGCGTAGCCCTCGAAGAGCCCTCCAGCTCAAGGTACTGCGGCGCAGAGGTACGACAGAGAAACAATTCATTGGAGCGCAGGGGCCTGCCTTCCATGCGTCGCTCGTCGACGTCGAAGAAGAAAAACCAATGCACTCAGTCTTCCTCTTCCTCATTCTCTCTTCCCGCACACACGCAGGGCTTCTTCGGGATGTTCCCTTCTCCTGGCGGAGACTCCAGCCAAAGCGAGGGCCAGCCTCCGCCTTGGGGACAGGTAAGGATGCGTGGAGTACTCCCCGAGAAAGAGGAAACGGAGCAAGATTCTCTCGTTTCAGTTTTTTCTTCCTCCTCAAACAGTCACGAAAATTCCGCGCTTCACTCCTCTGGGGAAAAAAAACAGCAGCCCCCCCAAAACCCCTTTGGCGCCGCCCCTCGCGCTGCTGCAGCAGCACAGCCCCCGACGCGGAGGAGAGGAGGGGATCCCATCGTGTTCGGAGTCCCCAATCCTCCTCCTCCTCAGCAAGAGCCGCAGCAGCAGTATTTCCTACCTCACCACCAGCAGCAGCAGCAGCAGCACTTCTCTCGGCCGCCACCCTCGACCCCGGACGCGCAGCGCCCGCGGCAGCAGCAGCAGCCCGCGACCGCGCCCTCGGAGATCTCGTTCCCGGCCTACGAGCCGCTCAACAGGGCCGTGGTGCTCGAAAGGGCGAGGGCGAGGGCCAGGGCGAGCCACCCGGGCTCTGCGGCGAGCCACCCGGGCTCTGCGGCGGCGGCGGGCGCGGAGGCGGCGACGGCGGCGACGGCGACCTCGTTCGCGCCGCCGCAGCAGCCTCCTGCTCCGCTGCAGCAGCAGCCTCCGTGGCAGCCGCCCCCGGTCTCCGCCGCCGCCGCCCCGAGATACACAGCTGCCGCTCCGATCAACCCGTTCGCGCTTCCCCCGCAGTCGCCGCCGAACAACCGAGGAGGAGGAGGAGGAGCAAGCGCGGCGTTCGCTGCGCCGTTCCCGGCTGCGCCACCGCCGACAGCCGCCGCCGCCCCTGCCGCCGCTCCTGCGTCCAATCCCTTTGGAACCCCCTCCTCGGCTTTCAGGGGGGCGGGGAGACCGGCAGTAGCAGGCTTCGCGAGCGAGTCCGTCGTGTTCGGCGGTGCAGCAGCGGCAGCATCACAGACTACAACAGGAGCAGAGCAGCAGCCTCCTCCTCCTGGGCTCTTTGCTCCTCCGGCCGCGGCGGCGCCTCCGGTGTCGTTCGAGATCAAGCTCTCTCCTCGCTCGCCGCCCAGGCAGCAGCGACTTCTTTCTCCGCAGCAGGAACGGCATACGCCGTCGGCGACGACGACTTCGTATCAGCCGTTCCCGCCTCCTGAAGAAGAGCGATGGCAGCAGCAGCAGCAGCCCCCGAGCCCGACTGCTGCTCCTCCTCCTCCTCCTCCTCCTCAGACTTCCTTTTCCTCCTCCTCCTTTCAGGGCGGGGGCAGCGAACTGGGATCCCTGATGGCCACGACGCCGGGAACGGCCATCCGGCTCCTGCAGAGGCCGCCGCCGAAGAGGCTCTCTCTCGGAGGAGGGCGACCGCCGGCGGCGGCGCCGGCGGCAATGCCGACGGCGAGAGAGGAAGAGGAGGCTCGTCCCGTTTCCGCTTCCGCCAACAGCGACTACAACGAGAGCTCTTTCGGCACGTCTGCTTCCGAGCAGTGGCGCAAGCAGCAGCAGCAGCAGTGTTCTCCAGAGAGAGCCGCGCCGGCCTCGTCGCCCCCGCGGCGGCAGCAGCAGGAGCGCACCGGCGGCGGAGGCGAAGGAGAGCTCTTCCCGTCGCGGCAGGCCCTCTCGCACCTCCCGTCCCCCGCCGCGGCGGTCCGGGCCCTGCAGTCGCTGTCGAGCGGGCCGCCGCCGCCGCAGTCGCGGGACGCGAGAGCCCCTGCCCTTGCCGCTGCTGCTTCTGCGGGGAGGGAGGGGAGCTTCCCGGCCAGCGTCGGCGGCAGGGCGGCGGCGCGGCGAGAGGGGGCCGCAGCTGCGGCAGCAGCAACGGCGACGGAAGCTTCGCCCTCCCTCCCGCCCCCGCGCTCCCCTCGCGCCGCCGTCGGCGCCGCCCTCGCGGCCTCCCCCTGGCTCGAGCGCGTCTGCGACTTCGTGCGCACTCCGGGCTCCTCGACCTCGGCCAACTCCTCGCCGGCGAGGAACGGAGGAGGAGGAGGAGAGGACAAGCCCTCTTCTTCTTCGGCGGCAGCTGCTGCTGCTGCTGCCACCGCTGCGTTTGGCGCTCTCGCCGAGGGCAACGGCGGCGGCCTCTTTGGTGGCCGGCGCTTCGCTGACCGTCTCGCGGCAGCCGCTTCGGCATCCTCGAGCTCTCCGCCGCCTCCATCTTCGTATCTGAGACAGCAGCGCAGGGACTTCGGAGGGGACTCAGCGGGGTTGGGGTGGAGGAGGCGAGGAGGGGAGGGGGAAGAAGAGCAAGCGCCGGCGCCGGCGCCACCTCCCGCGGCGGCGGCAGTCGCCGAGACGTACACCGCCGCCGACGCCTTTGCCCTCCCTCCGGCCCCGGCGTGGGGAGACATCGTGCCTCGTCCCCCCGGGACCCCTCCGCCTCCGCCGCTGCCCCTGGAAGGGGAAGGGCAAGAGCGAGGGCGAGAAGAAGAAGAAGCAGCAGGAGGAGAGAGGTTCGGAGGAGCCACGCCGGCAGAGGCGACGACGCCGCTGCCGCCGCTCGGGGTGCCGCCCCCCGAGGGGCCGCCGCCCCCCGTGGCCGCCGTCGCCGCCCTCCCTGGGTCTCCCTCCCTGCCGGCGTGGGGCGCAGGTGAAGCCGCTCCTCCTCCTCCCCCTCCGGGCTTGTCCCTCCCTCCCCCTGCGCCCTCGCCGCTGGGGCCGCCGCCTCCGAGCGCGACGACGACCTTGGGAGACAAAGGGGGAGGAGCTCGAAGCTGGGGCCGAGGCGAGGAAGAGGACCACGCAGCAGCTGCTCCTTCCCCTCTCGCTCCGCCGCCGGGACTGCTCGCGGCGTTCACTTCCGCGGCCGTCGTCGCCGCCGCAGGCGCCGCTCCCCCCCCTGCTCCTCCGCCTCCGCCGCCGCCTCCTCCGGCGCGGGGGGACGCGGTGACCAACGCCCGAGGGCACAGCGCCGGCGGGCGCGCGCCAACGGCCTGGGCCCCTCCCGCGCCCGCCGGGGCCGCCCCCGTGCTCCCGACGACGCCCTCGTGGGGCAAGGCAGCAGCAGAGAAGCAACAGCAGAATCAGTTCCAGCAGCGCCCCTCTTCGCCGATTCTCGGAGGAGGCGGGGGGGGCGGGGGGAGCGGCACCGCCTCTCGGATGCCCTCCCGCCTCGGCAGCGGCGGCGGCGGCGGCACCGGCGGAGGGGCGACGGGAGCAGGATCAGGAGGCGAGAGGGAGCGGTTCGAGCCTCCTCCGCCGCCGCTCTCCCCAGCGCCCCCCTCCCTGCTGCTTCAGCAGCCAAAGAGGCCCCCGACGCCCGGCGGCGGGCTGCGTCCGGCCCCTCCCTCCGTCGCGGCCCGCCTGCGCGACCGCGAGGCAGGAGCCGGGAGCGGGGGGCGACGGCGGCTCCCCGGGGGGGGGGGCCTCGTCCGGGCCTCGCTGCTGCTCTCGTCGCTGGTGGCCGCCGCCTTCTTCGCCTCCGTCTCGCTCCTGTCGCCGCAGGCCCCCAGGAGGCTCGCAGCGTCCCTCTCGCCGGCGCTGCCGGCCGCGCTCGCCGCGCCGCTCGCCGCGGCGGCGGGCGCCGCGGCGGCGCTCGCCGCGGCGGCCCGATCCGCGGCGCTCGTCCCGCTCCTCGCGCGGGCCCCGCCCGCCCTCCTCTCCTCGGGGGGGGGCGAGCCCCCCCCCCCCCCCCCCCCCCCCCCGCCGGGGGCCGGGGGGGGCCCCCCCGCCGCCCCCCGGGGGGGGGGGGGGGGCGGGGGGGGCGGGGCGCGGGGGGGGGGGTCCCCCCCGGGGGGGGGGGGCGCCCCCCCCCCCCCCCTCCCCGCCGCCGCGCTGGAGGCCTGGGGGCGCCCCCTCGCGGCCGCGCTGGGGCGCGGGGAGCAGTGGGCGGCGCTGTCGCGGGAGGCGTGGCCCGCGCTGCTCGAGGAGGCGCGCGCGGCGAGGGAGCAGAGGGAGCAGGGGCGGAGGAGCAAAGGGGGGGAGGAGGACGGGGGGGGAGCTGCTGCTGCCGCTGCTGCTGCCCCTGCTTCCGAGGAGCCCGCTCCGGCTCCGACGCCGCCTCCGACGCCGCCGCCGCCGGCGCAGCAGCAGCTCGGAGGGAGGCCCCTGGGCCCCAGAGAGCCCAAGACCGCTCTCCCCTCGCCGCCGGCGCCGACGCCGGCCGCCGCCGCCGCCCCTCCTCCAGCTCCCTCGCTGCCTGCGACGGCAAAAGCAGTCGTCGAGGACGATCCAGAGGAAGAGGACGAAGCTCTCTCCGTCGAGGTGTACTCACCGGACGACGACGACGCCGACGAGGAAGAAGGGGAGGAGGCGAAGGGGGGGAAGGGGGCAGAGGAGAGGAAGGAGGACGAGGCCCCCGCCGCTCCGGCTCCCGCCGCGGCGGGCTCCTCCCCCCCTCCCCTCGCACCGCCGGCGCCGACCACCGTCCCTGCCGCCGCCGCCGCCGCCGCCGCCCTCCCCGAGACCGCGCCCTCGCGGGGAGCCACGGGCCCGACGGGCGACGCCGTCGTCGCGCCGGGGCAGCGGGAGAAGGAGGAAGCGAGGGCTCCGCCCGCCCCTGCCGCCGCGGCTCTTGCGCCTCCCCCGGCGCCGGCGGGGAAGGCGGCCGCCGTCGCCGCCGTCGCCCCGATCCTCCGGCCGAGGGAGAGGCGCAGCCGCCTCCTCGTCCGCGCCCTCCGAACCCTCGGAACCTCGCTGCCCGAGCCCCTGCAGCGAGCCCTGGGAGGCGCGGCCGGCGGGGCGGGGGCCCTCCTGGCCTGGCTGCCGCTGGCCTCCCTGGCGTCGGTCGCCGCCGCGGGGCTCGCCGCGGCCGCGCTCGCCCGCACCGAGGCGGGGCGGGCCCTGGCCGCCGCCGCCGCCGCGGCTGCCACCCCGCTCTCGCAGCGCGCCCTCAGCGCGACGCCGCAGAGGGTGCGTTCCCTGGCCCGCGCTGCCATGCAGTCGATGTCCCCGGTCCTCGGAAACGGAGGAGGCCTCTTTGCCTTTCGAGGAGCAAGCGGGAGCGGCGGGGCGAGGCGGCAGCTGCGGCAGAGGAGTGCCGCCGGCGGAGTCTCCCCCCCTCCCAGCAGTAGCCGCCGCGGGCGCTCTGCAACCGCTGCTGTTTCCCCCTCCCCCGCGCCTCGGGCGTCGCCATCGGTGCGCTTCCGCGGGATCGCGGGGCGAGGCAGCGCCGGAGGCGGAGGCGGAGGGGGGGACTCGGAGGAGGAGGAGGACGACGACAGGAACGCCACTCCAGCAACGGCGACGGCGCGCAGGGGCCGAGCCGCAGCGGGGGCGACGACGGCGCCGCGCCGCTCGGCGAGCCGCTCCCGCTTCGCCGCCGAGGCCGGCGTCGAGCTCACCCCGCCGCAGGTGCTCCCTGCCCCCTCGGCGCCCGGCGGATCCCGCGGAGGAGCGGCGGCGGGCCCCTCGGCGGCGAGGGCGACGGCGAGGAGCCGCAGCGTCGGGCGGGGCGGCGGGGGAGCCTTCGGCGCCGCCGCCTCCCTGACCCCGGACAGCGCGGCCCCCGACGCGGAGCTCCCGGGCACCGGCTTCAGGTGGCTCCGCGACCTCGTGGTGCGCGCCAGCGGAGGCGGAGGCGGCGGAGCCAGGCCGGCACCGCACTACGAGAGCGACGACGAAGACGGAGCTCGAGCTCCGGCGACGACGCCGGCCGCGAGGAGGGCGGGGAGGTCGACGACGCCCCGGAGGACGGCGGCGGCGGCGACCGGCGGCGTCGGTGCGACGATGACCCGGGCTGCTGCTGCGGCTGCTGCTGCCGCTGCTGGGACTCCAGCAGCGTCTTCTTCGAAGAAGACGGCGGGGACGGGAGGTCGATCGCGGTCGCGCTCTCGGGCGCCCTGACGAAGCAAAAAAAAACAAATTTGACAAAAAGGAAAAAAACAGGAAAAAAAAACATCCACTTTCTTTCTCTCGTCACGTGATCTTCGCCTCTCAGAACCAAAAAACAAAAAGCGCAAAAAGATGGGCTACGGCGCTGCCGAGGAGCTCGTCGTGCTCTCCCCTCACCCTTCCTCCGCCGCCGCAGAGGCCGCAGCAGCGGCGGCGGCGGAGGCCGCCGCGGGCGGGCGGGACCCGGCCGCCCTGGAGAGGAAGCTGAGCCTCGCCCGCTGGCGCAGCGGCGGCGGAGGCAGCGGAAAGGTCGTCGCCCTCGTCGCGTCGTCCTCTCACGCCGCTGCAGCCGCCGCCGCTGCAGCCGTCCCCTTTGAGGACGAGAGGATCGAAGCCCTTGAGCGGGCGCTCGCGGAGGCCTCTGCGGAGGTAAGGGAGAAGGGAGGGAGAAGGCCCAGAGGAGGGAAGAGGAACAGATTCGGTCAACGCGCGCGAGGGACCCGGAAAGCTTTTTTTTTCTAAAAAAAGAAAAAATAAGGGGAAAAACTCTCTCTCCTCGCAGGCCATCCCCGACGACGACGATCACGCTTCCTTCATCCGCATCCCTCCCCCGCTTCGCAAGAGCGCCGCGCGCTTCTTCGTCAAGGACAAAGCCGTCACCCGCTTCTGGGAGAAGAGCACCAGCGAGAAGACGAAGAATTCGACCTCGACCCCCGCCGAAGTCGCCTCGGCCGCGGCCGCGGCGGCGCTCGGCGCCCTCCGCGCGGCGCGCTCCGCCCTCGGGGCCAGGGCCTTACTCCCTGCCCCCCCGGCGGTCCTGGTGTCTCTGAACCCTGCCCTGGCGGATGAGAGCGAGTGGAGGGGGTCCCTGCTCGTCGCGGCACCGGAGCTCGGAGAAGAGAGCGACGACGAGTCCTCGGAGGACGACGAGGAGAAGGTCGCCGCCGCCGCCGACGCCGCTCGCTTCTCGGCGACCTCTGCGGTGGTCGTTCCCCCCTCGGTCGCCGGTGCCGTCTCCGGCAGCCTGCGCAAGGGCCGCGCCGCTCCCGACCAGAGGCACTGCCTCGAGGAGGTCTCGGCGGTGTTCGAGGTGGCGGAGTGGGTGGCGCACTGGAGCAACAAGGGCTTTGTGCTCGGGCTCGGCAGGTAGGAAAGGAAGGGAAGAGGCTGAGAAAAGAAGAAGAAAAATTTAAAGCGGTTTTTTTCTTTTTTCATTTTTCGATCCGTCTTCAACACTGTTTGCAACCGTGCGCTCTCTGTTTATTCGTTTCTTCCTTTCTCTGCTTCTTCTAGACGCACCAATGATACCGTAGAGTGGGCTCCGCGATCGCAATTCTTCGAGCGCACGTTTGAAGAATTAAACTAGCCCTCTCTCGATCTAGTCTTTTTCTCTTCAATGCCACGACCCCGTGGCCGCCCTCCTCCGTCGCTCGCGGGTGTGCTCGATGCCCTCGCCTCCGCGCCGGCAGGTGAGCGTTGTCTTTCAATTGCTTTGGGCCTGTGCGTTTTGGTTGTCGTGTCCGCGGAAGGGAGATCTTCGGACTGAGAGAAAGAGAATCGAAGAGCATTCACCCCGATCGAAACGAAAAAAAACTCTACTCGAACTACACTCGAGGCTCCTGCGCCGGCGGGTCCGACTTCGGCTGCGTCGCCTGCTCCAGCGCGGCGTCCCTGGCTGCAGAGGGGCTGATGCGCGTGGCCTCTGCTGGGCCCAGGGCGAGGCATCTGCTTCTTTCGGCGGGGAAGAAGGGCGGCAAGGAAGAGGTCGACTGCGAAGAAGAAGAAGAAGAAGAAGAAGAAGAAGAGGAAGAGGAAAACGTGGGCGAAACCTCAGCCTCTTTCTCTTCCTCTTCGTCTCCGCCCTGCGACCAAGCGCTCGCTTCGGCGATCTCGGGGGCGCACGACGCCGTCGCCGTCGCGGCCCTGGGACTCTTGGGGGAGCTGAGCACGCACCCAGACGCGGACGAAGCTCTCCTCGGAGGAGGGGGAAGCGGGAGCGCGAGCGGGGACGGGAGGGGCGCGAAGGAGCAGAGGGGGGCCCTCGTCTCCGTAGTCCGCTCTGCCGTCGCCGGCCCCTCCTCGTCTTCCTCCTCTGCCTCTTGGTCGTCGTCGCCCTCTCGCAGGGCAGCGGCGCTGCAGGCCGCGGCGCGCTGCGTCGAAGCCCGCGGAGGCGAAGAAGGAATAACGGGGCTCTTCGCGGAGGGAGGCCTCGGGGCTCTCTTGGAGAGCTCCCTGCTCGCCCTCGTCTCCGCCACCGGGGAGGGAGAGAGAGAAGACAACAGAAAGAGCAGCAGCAGGAACAGCACCAGGCACGCTCCTCTGCAGGAGGCAGCCTGCCGCGCGCTCGCTGCAGTCGCCGCTTCAGCAGCTGCTTCGGCGCCCGAGGGCGACGAAAGAGAGGGGGAAGAAGAAGACGGATTCTCTTCCTCCTTTGTGCTGCGCCGCCTCCTCGAAACGAAAAAGGCGGGCTCCGTCGCCGCCTTTCTCGAGGCCGCGTGCGCTCTGGCCCCCCTTTTTGGACCCCTGAAGCGCAGCGGGGAGGCCTCGGAGGCCGTGCTCGAGGAGCTCGAGAGGGGATGGGCGCTTTGCCCCGGTCCCTCCTCCGCTGCCGCCGCCGCCGCCTCTCTCTCCTCCGCGTCTGCTCCTCTTCCTCGCCGGGCGACCCCGCACGCGCAGAGGGCCCTGGACGCTGCCTTGCTCCTCTCGCGCTCGCCGGAGGGGCTGGCCTCGCTCGGCGGAATCTGCAGAGAGGGGCGCCTGAGCGCGGCGGCGCGGGCACTGCTGTCGTCGCCGCCGCCGTCGTCGCCGTCTTCGGCGTCTTCGGCGGTGGCGACGGCCGCGGGGGCCGCGCTGCTCCTCGCGGGGGCTCGCGGCGCCGCGGCCACGCGCGGCCGCGGCGGTTCCGCGTCGCCGTCGTCCGACCTCCCCCTCCTCTCTGGGTGGGCGCAGATCCCGGTCGACGCTCTCGAGGCGAGACTGGCGGCTGCCGCCTCCTCCTCCGGCAGCCGGAACGAACGAGAAGGGGAAGGGGACGAGGCAGCCAGGGCCGCGGCTCGGCTCGTCGGCTGCGCCGCCGCCGTCTCTTCCACTCTCTCTCGCTTTTCTTCTTCTTCGTCGTCCTCCTCTCCCTCCTCCTTGAGCTGCCGCTCCTGGTTCCGGGGTGCCGCGAGCGCCCTCGAGCGCTACCCGACGCAGGGGGCGGGGGCCGTGGCCGCCTCGCTGTCGGGGCTCGGGGGAGAAGAATGGCGAGGAGGCAGCAGCAGCGAGCGGGAGGATCTCGACGCCCTCGCTGCCGCGCTGGGCTCCGTCGCAACGACTTCCGCTTCCGCGTCCGCACTGCTTCCTCCCGGAGGAGACGACGTCATCGCTGCGACGGAGGCGGCCCTCCGTGCTCTCGCGTCGATGGTCTCTGCCGGAGGAGGCGAAGCCGCAGGGGCGGCCAAGGCCGCGGGGGGCGCCGCGGGGGCCGCAGCGGCCGCGCTCTCCGCTCAATCGTCCTCTGCTTCGGCCTCCATCGTCGCCGCAGCTGCGCGCCTCTGTCGCGCACTCTTCTTGGAAGAAGAAGGAGGAGGAGAAGAGAAGAAAGCGTCTCTCCTGCTCCTGGTCCCTCGCCTCGAGGCCTCTTTCGTCACCTCGTTGTCGCCGGCAGCGTCTCCTGCTGCGGCGGCGGCGGCCGCCGACTTCCTCTCCGGGGCCTCCAGGCGGGCCTCGGCTGCCGTGGCCGAGGCTCTCTGCGCGGCAGCAGCAGCAGCAGCAGCAGCTCCTGCTTCAGGCGACGACGAAGGGAGCGCAGCGACGCTCTCCTCCGTCGCCCGCTGCGCCTCCGCGGCGCTCTCGGGGAAGAAGGACAGGAGGTCTGCCGGCGTCGAGCTCGTCCGCGCCCTCGCTGAGAACGGAAACGCCATCTCCGAGCTCTCCGCTCTTCTCCCGCTCCTGGCGCCGTGCCTTGTTGCCTTCCAAGGGAACAACGATGCAGAGGAAAAAGAGGAGGACGACGAGGACGAAGAGGAAGAGGAAGGAGGCGCTGCTGCCGCCGTCGCGGCGGCCGCCCTGCTTGCGGCGCCGGCGGTGCTCTCTTGCCTCTCCGGCCGCTCTTGCTCCCCGTCCGCGGCGGCGGCTCTCGGCCTGCCCGCTGCTCTCCGCGCTGCTACAGCATCGGGTGATCCCTCGCTGCGCTCCGCGGCCGCGTCTGCCGCCCGGGAGCTGCTGAGATCGGGCTTGTTGGAAGGCGGAGGTGAGGTCGACCTATGTTCCGCAGCTGCCGCCACCGCCGCCGACGCCGCCGACGCCAACGACGCCGACGACGACGCCGACGAAAGAGAACGAGAGGGTCCCGAATCAAAGACCGAGCTCGAGATCGACAGAGACGAGGCCATGGTCTCTGCGCTCTCGGAGGGCCTGGCCTCTCGCCTGCTGCTCGGGGCCGCGGCTGCGGGGGCCGCGGCGACTTTGGCGGTGCAGGACTGTTTCTGATTTTCTCAGAACTTGAAGAAAAAAGAACAAAAACGAAACCAAAAAAACTCTTAAAATCTTTCGCTCTTCCGCAGCGAAAGCAATGCCGCTCCTCCTCGTCCTCGCGTCCCCCTGATCTCGAGGATCATGAGCTTGAGCTCGCTCTGGCGAAGGGCGGAGGAGGCCTGCGACGCCGGCATCGACGCGCTCTCTTCGATCGCCTCCTCAGCATCTGTTCCGCTTTTGGCCTCAGCTGCCGATGCCGCCAGGGATGCTCTGGCGCCGCTGCGTCAGCCTCTCGCCGAGGGAGGGTGGCCCCGAGGGCACAGGTTCGAGATCGGCGGGAGGAAGTACGCGGTGGAGGGCCTGGTGAGTAAACGCTTGAATGAGAGCAAAAAGGCATTCGATTTATCGGAACGAAACGAAACAAGGCAGGGGGAAAAAATTCAACCTCTTCTTCTTCTTTCTTTCATCACCACCACTACAGCTCGGCGAGGGCGGCTTCGCCTGCGTCTATGGCGTGAAGCGAGAAGGTCAAGAGGGAGGAAGAAAGCTATTTGCCCTGAAGCGCGTCGTGGCGTCTTCCCGGGAGTGCCTCGAGGCTGCGCGGCGCGAGGTCGCGGCGGCGAGGGCCGCGGCCGAGTTTTCTTCTTCTCCTCCTTCCCCTCGTGCCGTCGCCGTCGTCGGCCTCTTGCCGCTCTTGGCCTCCGAGGAGAAGCGGGGGCGCACGACAGACGGTAAAGCGACGGTAGAGGTGCTGCTCCTCTTCCCCTTCTGCGCGGGAGGGTCCCTCGCCGACGTCGTCGTAGAGGTGAAAAAGGAAAGAGCAGAAGGAGAGAAAGAGGGCGAGCGGCAACAACGGAAGAAGAAGAAACGAGAAGAAATCCTCTCCATCGCCGCGCTGCTCCGCGTCTTCGCCGACGTCGCCGAGGGTCTCTCGAAGCTGCATTCATCAAAAAAACTCGGCCACTTTGACGTCAAACCCCACAACATCTTCCTGCTCTCGAGGGAAGGAGAAGAAGAAGACGCTCCCTCATGGCGCGCGGCGCTCGGCGACTGGGGGTCTGCCCGGAGGGTGCCCATCCCGCTCTCCTCGCACGCCGGGGCCCTCGCCGTCTGCGAGGAGGCCGAGCGGTCGACGACGGCGGCCTACAGGCCCCCCGAGCTCTGGGACCCGCTGCACTTCGCCGCCGCAGCAGCAGCAGCGAGAGGTGGCGGCGGGAAGGAGAGGGAGGTCTCGGGCTCCGCCGGGAAGGAGAGGGAGGTCTCGGGCTCCGCCGACATCTGGTCCCTGGGGGCCTGCCTCTTCGCCTGCCTGGGCGACGGGAGGAGCCCCTCGGAGGTGGCCGCGGGGGCGGGCGGGGGCGGCTCCCTGTCGCTCGCGGCGTGTTCGGGGAGGGTCGAGTGGCCTCTCTCCTCGCTGCCGGCGCCGCCTCTTCTCTCTGTCGCCGGCCGAGGCGCGTCCTCTTCCTCTTCCGCGTCCTGCTTCGTGCCCTCCTCGGCGGTCAAGGCCCTGGTCGAGCAGTGCCTCTCCTTGGATCCGGAGAAGAGGCCCTCTGCTGCCGCCTTTGCCGCGGAGGCGCGGTCTCTGGCGGAAGGGATAGAGAAGAGGAGGACGAAGTCTTAAAAGCAACTGTAAAAAAAAAAAAAAGCAAAGAAAAGAACGCTAAGAATTACAAACGCAGACACACATCGCATTTTTCAGAGCTCGTCGTGAGCAGCAGCAGCAGGGGCATGAGGAGGAGGATCAGCAGGAGACGGCAGAGGAACAGCGGGAGACGGCAAAGGATGATCAGGAGCAGCTTCGGCAGCGGCCTCAGGCGGCACAGCAGCGGCAGCGACGTTCTCCGTCTCAGTCGCCTTCGTCTCCGTCGCGGAAACAGCACCTTCCTCCACCTTCTTTGCCGCCGCCGCCGCCGCTGCTGCCGCCGCTGCCCCTCTATTTCCGTCCACGAGCGCGCACGCTTCCGGGTGGAACAGCGTCACCACGTACGAGCACGTCCGCGGCTCTGCGATCAGCAGCCGCGGGACGGCGTCGACGTCTCTGGCGAGGGGGTGCGACGGGCAGACCAGCCGCAGCGTCGCCGAGCGCCGGACGGCGGCCGCCGCTGCCTGCTCTCCCCCCTCGCGCCCGCTCTCGCTCTCGCCGCCGCAGGGGTCGCCTCCCTCGTAGCGCTGCTCCACGAACGTGAACACCCTCGAATCTCGGTCGACAGCCTCCTCTCGCACGGGCGCCCCGCGGTAGAGCTCCGCCGAGGAGAGCCACCTGACCTCTCGTCGAGAAGGGGGAGGCGGGGCCCCCGGAGAGGAAGCGTTGGAAAAGGCACCGAGCGAGTTTGCGGCGGGCGCGTCCCGAGGGGACGTCGGCGGGTGGAACTGGCGGATGCCGCCACCGACGCAGACCTCGTAGAGCCACCAGCCGGCTGCGGAGACGAAGCAGCGCCCGTGGAGGGGAGAGGCGGCGGAGGCGGCGGAGGCAGCAGCCGGCGAAGAGAGAGGAGGCGAGGCGTTGTTGTTGCCGCCTCCTCCCACCTTTTCCTTTCCTTCTTCTTCCCCCTCCTCCTCGTCGTCGCCACCAAACCACCTCCCGAACCTCTTCTCCCCTCCGCCGCGGCCGCCGCAGGGCTTCGCCGCGTAGCACGCGCGCAGCAGCACGCCCTCCTTGATCGCCAGGGCCTCCGCCTCGAGCTGCGCCGCCTCGTGGGAGTTGGGAGGGAGGCGCGCCACGGCGGCCAGAATCGCCGACGCCGACGGCGACGACGGAGAAGAAGAAGGGAAGCCGCGCGGCAGCGGCGAGCAGACGCCGCACGAGAAGCGGCAGAAGCCCGGGCGGCGCCTCTTTGAACTCGCCGTCGCCGCGGAGCTGCTGCCGCTGCCGCTGCTGCTTTTGTCCCTGTCACTGCCGCTGCCGGAGGAAGAAGCAGAAGAGCCCCGATCGGAAGAAGGGTCCGAAGAGGCAGCAGCGGCAGCGGCAGCGTCCGGCGAGTCCGAGGGGAGGGCTCCGCCGTCGTCGCCGACCATATACCCGGGGTTGGCCTCGCACTCGCCCAGAGAGGCCCACCCCGCGCACTCCGGGTGGTAGTCGGCGCAGAGGCGTCCCGTCTCGTCCGGCCTGCGGCCCGGGAGGAGGGTCGGAGGGAGGAGGCGAGGGCGAGGAGGGCGGTCCTTGTCGTCGCTGCTGCTGCTGCTGCTGCTGCTGCTCGCGGCCTCGGCGCTGTTTGCCGCGCGGGAGAGCGCCGACGCGAAGAGGGAGAGGCCGTCTGCGAGGGCGGCGACGACCGGCGGGTCGGGCGGCGGCGCTGCCTCCTTCACCCCCGGCGGCATCGTCGCAGCAGAAGCAGCAGCAGCAGCAGCCGAAGAGGGAGAGGAAGGGGAGAAGAGGAGGCGAGAGCAAGAGAGCCTGGCCGCGAGGCGCTCCCTCGCGCTCGTCGGCTGCGGCGTTGCCGCCGCTTTCGTCTCCGCCGCAGCCCCTGCCGCCGCCGCTGGCGGCGGCCTCTCGACGCGCCGCCAGCGGCCGCCCTGCTGCTCGCGGACCAGCGCGGCGCCCTCCAGCGCGCTCCCGGGCGAGATCTGGGACCTTCCCTCGGCCACCGTCCCCTGCTCGCCCTCCCGCTCGCACCAGGCGCGGAGGCCCCTCCTCAGCCGCTGCCGGAGCTGCGCCGGCAGCAGGAAGACGGTCTCCGGCTGCTGCTGCCGCTGCTGCTGCAGCGGCAGAGAAGCAGCAGCAGCAGTAGCAGCGGCAGCAGCAGCGGCGGCGTTTGAAGCAGCAGCGACGCCGGGAGGAAGCGCAGGAGCCGCCGCCGCGACGGGGTGCTTCCTCTTCGCCTCGGCCCTGCCCTGCAGCGCGACCCAGCCCGCGCCGAGCTCCCAGCCCCGGGCCACGGCCGCGCGGCACGCGTCGCACCCGAGGGCCTCCGCGGCCTGCGAGGCGTCGCTCTCGTCCAGCTGCCACTCGTCCCCGGCCAGGGCCTCGTCGCGGGCCGCGATCCGGCGGGCGAGCGAGGAGGGCGAGAGCGGGCCGAGCAGGGACGAGGCGGGGAGGGAGGAGGGCGGGGAAGGGGGCGGGGGGAGCGGGCGCGAGGGGGACCTCGCCCCTGCTTCTTCTTCCCCGCCTCGTCCTCGCTGCTGCCGCTTCTCCGCCGCTCCCGCTCCCGCTCCCTCCCCCGCGATCTCCTCTCGTCCTTCTCCTTCCCCTCCTCCCAGGACCATGAAGGGCAGAGGAAGCTTGAACGGCGCCGTCTCCCACCTCCCGCGGGTCCAGGACGCCTCGTTCTCGTCGAAGGCGGAAGAGGGGGACGCCGAGGGGAGCAGAGACAGCAGGGCGAGGAGGATGAGGTTGAGGAGGAGGAGGAGGGGGAGAGGGAGGGCGGAAGAGAAGAAGCGTCGGGTCGCCTTCATCGTGTTCTTGGCGAAATCTCGAGACGTTGCCTCTGAGCGAGAGGGTGCTTCACTCGCGAGCGGCCGCGGCAGCGGGCGGGATGCGGGGAGCAGGAGCCTTCTCCAGAGAGCCTCGCCCCTCCGAGCTCGAAGAAGCGGCGGCGGCGACCCCGCCTCCGGCGAGGAGCCCGAACGCGGCCTTCCCGGCGCCGCCCCCTGCTTTCGCGATGGCCCCGGCCTTGGAGGCGATGGCCGCGGCGGAGACGGCGAAGGCGCTGGAGAGTTTCGGATTCGATGGGGTTTTTGGTTTTGGTTGCGAAGGAAAAAAAGGGAGGCGTGTTGAGGAGGTTGGATCGGCCCCGATCGACCGAAAGTGAAAAAAAGAAAAACGTTTTGCTCTCTCTCTTTCCTATCTCTTCCTTTTTTTGATTTACCGAAGGACAGTGCCAGTGCTGTAGCCCATCAGCTGCCTTGTAGCAGCCGTTCTGTCTCAGAGAGAGAGAGAGAAAAGAGAGACGAGAGAAAGGAGAAGGGCAGCGGGAGCGAAGGACAAGAGGGCAAAAAAAAGAGGAGAATCGATTTGTGAAAGCTTCGATCTATTGCTCTCCATCTTCCATTTTCTCTCTTCCATTTTCTCTCTCTTTCAGTGTCGTCTTCTGACTCGAGAACCAATCCAACTCGACCGAAATCCCTCGCTCGCCGACGCGCTCGAGGCTCTCTCTCTCACCATGGGCAAGAAATCCAAGCAAGCCGGCTCGACGGGCTCCGAGGGGCTCACCTACATGGAGCGCCGGGCCCTGGGACACGGCACGCGGAGCGAGCGTCTCGGGAAGGATTCGCTCTCAAACTTTTACGACTGCCGCCTGACGCTCATGCCGGCCGTCGACCCCGTCGTCACCCCTGTGGGCTTCCTGTTCTCTCGCGAGGCCATCCTCAAGAACCTGCTCGAGCAGAAGAAGGCCGGCAAGAGGGCCCTGGTCGAGTGGGAGGCCGCAAGGGAGAAGAGGGCGGCGGCGCAGGAGGAGGCGAAGAGGAGGGCCGCCGAGGCCGAGGCGAGGGCCTTTGAGCGAACCGTCAACGCCGGCGGAGGAGGGCGGGGAGGAGCAGCTGCAGCAGCAGCGGGAGGAGCCAACGGCGGCGACAGCAGCCGATCCAGCAATCTCATCGTCGGCTCGTCGACGATCGCGTCCAACCGCGAGCTCGGCGCCACCGTCAAGGCCGCGTGGGGCACCTCGCGAGGGGCTGTAGCCGCCTCGGACGCGTCTGTGAGGGCGGCAGAGGAGCTCCGGCTGGCGAGGCAGGCAGAGGAAAAGCCCGACGCGAGCTCTCGGTGCCCCGCCGGCGGGGGCAAGCTGAGGCTGAAGGACCTGGTCCCCGTCATCTTCTACCGCCTGGGAGACAAGGGCGGAGGAGACGACGGCGGCGGGGAAGAAGACGAGGACGAGGAAGGAGGCGGAGAAAAGGCCGAGGCAGCGCGGGCGAGGCGGAGGGAGGCCGATGCCGCCGCCGCGCTCTCCGCCGCTGGCGGCACCGGCTACGCCTTTGATCCGATCACGCGCGACCCCCTGACCAACGCCACCCCCATCGTCGTGCTCCTCCCCTCGGGCGTCGCGATGAGTGAGGCGTCCTACAGGACGTGCGTGAAGCCGGACGGGACCTGGAAGGGGAGGAAGATCGAGAAGGTGATCAGGTTGCAGGGCGGCGGGACCGGGTTCGCCGCCCACGACGGCAGGGCCGCAGAGGCGGCGTCGCACTTTGCCCTGGGGGCCGGGAGCGGGAGGGCGGACGTGAGGGGGCAGCTGGCTGCTGGGGGGTCGCGCTTCGGGCTCAAGTTTGCAAACTGAGGTTTTGGTTTTTTGCTGGTCTTTTTCTTTGGTAATACAAACGAATGCTTTTCTTTTCTTCCTCTCCCTCTTCAAGTTCTTTTTCTCTCTCTCGTTTCTTTTTCGCGCAAGTCCCTCTCTCAATATCCTCCTCCTCCCGCCCTCTGCTGCTGCTGATACATCCCGGCGTGCTGCTGCTGCTCGCTCGCCGCGAGGGCCTCGATCGTCCTCAGGAAGGCCGAAGAGTTGAGGACGCCGGTCCCCCCCAGCAAGACCCGCGCGCCCGTCGCGCCCGCGGGGCCCTCGCCCCTCGCCGCCGCGGCGTTGATCTCGGCGACGGCCGCGGCCTCCTCGAAGGTCGTTCCCCCTACGACGAAGACCACGACGAGGCGGGGGAGGTGCTGCTGCTGCTGCTGCTGCTGTGCGGCGGTGGGAGCAGCGCCAGGGGAGACGGAGAATCCGTTGCCGCCGCTGTTGCCGCCGTCGTTTCCGCCGCCGACGAAGGGGTAGTCCTGCTGGCTGAGCTTCCCCTTCAGCGCCGCCTCGACGGTCTGGACCAGCAGCGGCGTGTGCCTCGTGTAGACGTTGTCGACGCCCCGCAGGCTCGCCCTGGCAAGGGAGGCGAGGCGGGAGAGCGTGGAGCGGTCGCCAAAGAGGTCGCCGACGCGGGGGCGAGCGGCGGCGGAAGCGGCGGCGGCGCCGCCGCCGCCGGCCCTCAAAAGCGCAGGCACCGCGGAGAGCGCCCTCGGGCTCAGGCCCGCCACGGCGGCCGCCCTCCTCATCAGCTCGTCGATCTGAGGGCGGCCGTCTCTTTCGTGCCGCAAGGCAAAAAGGCAGAGCAGCCGGAGCTTGTCCTGCGGGGAGGGTCGCGGGTCCGGCAGCAGGCGGGCGACGGCGTCGAAGTGCGCCGCGACGAGCCCGGTCCCTCCTGTTGCCCCTCCTCCTCCCGCTCCTCCTGCCCCGGCCACCGCGGCAGCAGCGACCCCTCCCACCCCCCCGCCACCGCAGGCGAGCTCCTGTTCCACCTCGGAGACCTCCATCAGCGCCCTCAACTCGACCAATCGAGACAGCTCCCCGACGACGGAGACGTGCCGGGCCGCGGCGGCCTGCGCCGCGCTCAGGTCGCCGTACGACTCGACGAAGCCTTGGAGGTCCGCGGCCGCGGCGGCTCCCCGCGAGGCCGCCGCGGCCCGCGCGGCGGCGTCGACCAGCTGGCGCACGCTGCCGCCCAGGTCGCCGAACGAGGCGCGCGCGTTCGCGGCGAAGAACGGGTCCGTCCTCGCGGACAGCACGACGTCCTCGGCGCCCGCGCTCACTCCCGGCGCGCCGGCCAGGCTCAGCCTGCCGCCGCTGAGGCCCACGAGCTCGTGGGCCATCGCCTGGTAGGACCACTGCGTGAGCAAGGGAGTAACGGGGTCGTCGCGCCGGTCGAGGACCAGGAGCAACGGTTGCTGCGACGGAGAGGAGGGGGAAGAATAGGAAGCAGAAGAGGAGGAGTCGCTGCCGCCGAAGTCGAACAGCGCCCGCTCGTCGTGCTCCGCCAACCTGTGCAGCGCCCCCGCGACGCGGGCCACGGCCTCCGAGCCGCGCGAGGCCCGGATCCGGAACCGCCTCCTGAGCGACAGCAGCACGGTAGAGAGGCCATCGACGGTGCGGGCAAGCGCGTCCCCGCCGAGGGCGTAGTCGCCGGCGCCCGGTGGCAGCAGCAGCAGGTGGTGCGGCTCCGAGGCCAAAGGGGAAGAGAACGGGGAATTCGAGGCCAATGAGCCTCCTGCCGCTAGCGTCGCCACGGGAGGCGGCGCGGCGGGAGAGATCGCGAAGTGGTGCGGGTCGACGGGCTCGAAGTCGCCGAAGGCCTCCGAGACGCTAACGACGCGGCCGGTGCCGTTGCGGGAGTCGGCGTCGGCGAGGTCCTGGAGCGCCGCGTCGCCGAGTCGGTTGCAGAAGACGAGGCTGTAGGCGCCGAAGCGCGGGTCGCGGAGCTCGGCGCGGACGCGGGCGACGTTGTCGCGCGTGGGGCGGACGAAGTAGACCGCCTGTGAGGTGGAGTGGAGGCGAGAAAGAGCAGGGTGAGGTTGAACGAAAAGGGAAGAAGAAAACGCAAGAAAACAACAACAACGATCGATCGATGGCCCCCTCGTCTCTTTCTTTAAAGACGGACGGTTTTTCCCTTCTCTTCTTTCCCTTCTCCATACCTTCAGGTGCGCCATCTTCTCCCCGCCGCGCTTCCAGTTCTCGATGGCCTCGGTGAGGTAGACCTCGGCGGCGAGCAGGTCGCTCTGCCCGGCCGCGGAGGCGACCGAGCGCGTCGTCGAGGCGTCCAGCACCAGCGTCTTCATGCCCTTGCTGTTTGCTGCTGCCGCTGCTCCGCTGCCGCTGCTGCTGCTTGAGAAAGAGCTCAGGGTGCGGTCGATGTAGGCACGCATGATAGCGACGAGGTCCAGCGAGGTGGGCAGGCCCTGGGGGCCTCCCTTGCCGCCGGAAGAAGAAGAGGCCATGCTTTCCTTTTTTCTCCTTCTTCTCGAGCGAGGAGTTTCTGATGCTCTCGAGCATCAGAACTTTTTGTCGAGAGAGAAGGAACAGAAAAGAGAGACACGCAATTTCCGTCCCTCCCGCCAGTAAATCGGTGAGCCCGCTCTAGAACCCTGCGTAGTCGCGGAGAGAGGGAGTCGAGGCATCTCTGTCCCGGGGAATCTGAGCCAGAAGCGAAGGCCTGGAGAGCACAGGCTGGGCCCGCGATTGAAGGGACCCATCGCGACATGAGGGCGACGAACGCACCGCGACAGGCTCTTATTCCTCTGTCGAGCGGCTGGTGTTCCTTCGTCTTCTCTCTCCCCACTTACGCTCTCTCTTTCTCTCTGCCTTCCTCTTCTATTCACCCAGGCTCCCCCCACAAATATATATTTGAAAGAAGAAAGAATGGGGACCGACGCAGCAGCAGCAGCGGCAGCCGCCCCCAACGGCAACAACAATGCCGCCGCCGCCCCGGCCAAGCGCTCGGGCTCGCACGGCGGCCTGGCCAGCTGCTCCGACGCGAGCCGCAACATGGGCAACCACCTCGCCTCGAGGCTGGTCCAGCTAGGCGTCGACACGGTCTTCGCGGTGCCGGGCGACTACAACCTGATCCTGCTCGACCAACTGATCAAGGTAAAAAGAGAGAGAAAAGTTTGACTTCTTACTTCTTACTCCTTTCGCTGTCTTCCAACCTTCCTCTTTCTTCTTTCTCTCCCTCCTCACGCTCTCGCCTCCTTTTTCTTTATGAAAAAACCTCATTTCAAAACACAGGACGAGCGCCTCAAGGTGATCTATACCTGCAACGAGCTCAACGCGGGGTACGCCGCCGACGGCTACTCGCGCGCCCGCCGCGGCAAGGCCGCCTGCGTCGTCGCGACCTTCACCGTCGGCGGTCTTTCTCTTTTGAACGCCATCGCCGGGGCGGCCTCCGAGTCGCTTCCCGTCATCTGCGTCACGGGCGGGCCCAACAGCAACGACGGCGGCACCAACCGCGTCCTGCACCACACGATCGGCTCGTCCGAGTCCTTCAACCAGGAGATGGAGGCTTTTAAACCGTTCGTCTGCAAGGCGACGAGGATCTTTGCCTTGGAGGACGCGCACTGGCAGCTGGACGACTGCATCGCCGAGGCGCTGCGGCAGAGCAAGCCAGGTAAGTGTGAGAGGAAGAGAGAGAAGTTAGGTTGAGAGTACTTTTTTCATTCGGGGAAAAATCGGGGGGAAAAAGAGAAACCCGAAAAAAAACTCAAAACCTAAAAAAAAACTCTTCTTCTTCAGTTTACATCAACATCGCCTGCAACATCGCCGGGCTCTCCCACCCGACCTTTGAGCGCGAACCCATCCCCTTTGTTCTCCCTGACAGACACACCAACCCCGACTCCTTGGAAGCCGCGGTCGAGACGGCCCTCGAGCTCCTGGGGAAAGCCGTCAAACCCGTTTTGGTGGGAGGCGTCAAGCTCCGGGCCGCGCACCGCCGCGAGGCCTTCGAGAGGCTCGCGGAACGGTCCGGGTTCGCGACTGCGATCATGCCAAATGCGAAGGGGATGGTCTCGGAGAAGCTGGAGAGGTTCCTGGGGGTCTACTGGGGGCAGGTAAGGATAAGGAGTTTTTTATCATTCTTTCTCTTTTCTTTTCTCTCAGAATTTCTTCATCTTCTTCTTTTTCTTCCTCTTGTTCTTCTTCTTCTTCTTCTTCTTCTCACCTCTCTTTGCTCCCTCTCTTCTCTTCTCTCTTTCTCCCTCTCTCTCTAACCTCTCCGTAAATCTCCAAATCCAAAAGGTCTCCTCCCCTTACTGCGCCGAGACGGTCGAGTCCTCCGACTGCTACGTCTTCGCCGGGCCCGTCACTAACGACTACACCTCCGTGGGGTATTCTTTATTACTTAAACCGGAGAAGATGATCGTGGTCGACGGGGACCGCGTGAGCGTGGCCGGGAAGCGGTTCTTCTCGTGCATCGCGATGGAGAGGTTTCTGGACGCGCTGGCCGAGAGGGTCGCGTTCAACGATGCGGCGTGGAAGGTATGCGAGAGACTTTTTTTTTACTTTTTTTTCTTATTTCTCACCGGCGTTTTCTTCTCTCTCTTCCAAAACTCGCCTTTTCTTACTCTCTTTTTCTCTTTATCGTCTTCTCCGATGACACATCTTCTCAATTCCCAACTCTTTTTCAGAACCACCAGCGCATGTTTGTGCCCGAGGGGCCCCTCCGCAAGCCCCCGGCCGACGAGCCCCTTATCACGAACGTGCTCTATCAGAAAATCCAAAACTTCATCGGCCCCGAATCCTTCGTCGTCGCAGAGACGGGCGACTCGTGGTTCAACTGCCTGAAGTTGAAGCTGCCCGAGGGCTGCGGCTACGAGTTCCAGATGCAGTACGGGTCGATCGGCTGGTCGGTCGGCGCGACGCTGGGAGCGGCCGCGGCGGCGGCGGGCTCCGCGGCGCCCGAGGCTCTGGCGGGAACGCCGCGCCGCAGGGTCTTGGCGTCGATCGGGGACGGCTCCTTCCAAATGACGGTGCAGGACGTGTCGACGATGATGCGCTACCGGCTGAACCCGATCATCATCCTGGTGAACAACGCGGTACGATGGTCTTTTTTCATTTTCTTTATCGTACCGAGTTTTTTCTTTTCCTTCGTCGTCGTTGACCGTGTCTCTTTTTCTTTCTTTCATTTTTTCTTTCACATTCTGACGTCTTCCTCTTTCTCTCCCTCTTTTTTTCCTGTCTTTTCAGGGATACACCATCGAGGTTGAGATCCACGACGGTGAGCACGATAGTTTTTTTGTGTTTGCTCGGGAAAAAGTGGACAGGGCGCAGGCGAACACTAGCCTTTCTTCTTCTTCTTCTTTCCTTTCTCACGCTTTTCCTTCCTCTCTCGCGCTCTTCGAAAATCACCCAAGGCCCCTACAATATCATCTCTAACTGGGACTACGTCGGTCTCATCAAATCGATGCACAACGCCCACGGGGGCAATGCCGTCGGCGGGGACCCGGACTCGCTGTTCGCGGTCCGCTGCCGCACCGAGAGCGAGTTCGACGCGGCGCTCGAGGAGGCCAAGGGGCGGGAGGACGCGCTCTGCTTCATCGAGGTGGTCGTGGACAAGGACGACTGTTCGAAGGAGCTGCTGGAGTGGGGGTCGAGGGTGGCCGCGGCCAACGGGAGGGCGCCGAACCCGCAGTAGCAGCAGTAGATTTTTTATGCTCTTGTTGAGGGAGAAAGCGAAATAGAAAAGCGGGAAAGAGAAGATAGTTTTTTTTTAAGAGAAAGAGAGCAGAGAAGAAGAAAGACCGAAATTCAGACTTTATCTCTCTCTCGCGCGCATATATGTTGTTTTATCGAAGAATCGTGTTATTTAGACCCAATTAGGACCCCACACCTCCGTTGTATTTTGAAAAAGAGAGAGGAAGTGGAGAGAGAGAGGGAAAGAAAGAGAGAGAGAGAGAGAGAGTGAGAGAGAGAGAGAGAGAGAGAGAGAAGAGTCGACGGTCGACGCAAAAAAGGGAAAACTCTTCCTCGTTCACTGCATCTTTTATTCTAAACTTTGCGTTTTCCCCCCTCTTCTCCTTTTTCTGAACATGAAGCGGCGCAAGCTCATCATCGACACGGACCCGGGGATCGGTGCGTTGACCGAAGGAGAAGGCTCTCCGTGCGCCAGAAAGAGACGTCGCTTTGAGAACCGGCTCGCAAGCAAGAAAAAAACCGCCCGATCGAGGTCGAAATGACTGCCATCGTGGCTTTGCCTTTTCTGCTTGCCGTTTTTTCCTCCATTTTTGCTGTCATTCTTTCCTCTTCGAGGTGACAACCAGGAGAGGCTTCTCGTAGCGTTGACATAGAAATCCGAAACGGAAGAGGCAGAGAGTGCGAACAGAGGCGCAAAGAAGAAAGCGTTCTAGCTCACGCTCGTGCTCGCTCGCTTCTCGCTCGCTTGCTCAGCCTCTTCCCCTTCTCTTCCTCTGACCTCTTCCTCCACTCCATACACGCGCACACACAAAAACAAAAACAGACGACGCCCTCGCCATCATCGCGGCCTTCGCCTGCCCCGAGCTCGAGATCCTCGGCCTCACCACCACGTTCGGCAACGTGCACACGCCGACGGCGACCAAGAACGCCTTCGTCCTCCTCGACCTGCTCGGCGTCGGGGTGCCCGTCGCGCAGGGGGCGAGCGGCCCCGTCGACGGCGGCGGGCGGCCGCACCTGAAAGTGGCGTCGTTCGTGCACGGCGAGGACGGGTTGGGCAACACGGAGGAGGAGAGGAGGAAGAGGAGGGAGGAGAGGAGCGGAGGAGGCGGCGGCGGAGGCGACGACGAAGGCGGCAACGGCAGCAGCAACGACGGCGACGACGGCGGCGGCAACCGCCCCCGGTTCTCGCCCGACCCGCGCTCCGCGGCAGAGTTCATCTCCGACTGCGCCAGGGCCTTCCCCGGGGAGGTATCGGTGCTCGCGCTGGGCCCGCTCACCAACGTCGCAGAGGCGCTGCTGCTGCTGGGGAGGAGAGAGAGAGGGGAGGACAAGGACGGGGGAGACGAGAGGAGGACTTGTTCTTCTTCGTCGTCTGCTGCCGCTGCCGCTGCCGCTGCCGCTGCTGCCGTCCCGCCTCCTCCTCCCCCGCCTCCGAGCCGCGGGGGGCACCAGTTCCACCACACGCACCCGGCCTGCTCCTCCTCCGCCGCGGCCCTCTTCCTCGAGGTCGTCGCCCTCGGCGGCGCCTTCTTCCGCAACGGCAACGTCACGCCGGCGGCCGAGGCCAACATTCTCGCCGACCCGTCCGCGGCGGACCTGGTACTCTCGACGTCGGGGCTATCGGTGAGGATGGTCGGGCTCGACGTGACGCACAGCTGCAGGATGACGGCGGGCGAGCTGGAGTCGCTGCGGGGTACGAGGATTGGTTTTTTAGATTTTTGAGTCTTCTTTTTTGAGAGAGCGGAAAAGGTTACAGAAGAAGAAGAAGAGAACGGGAAAACAAAACTCACGCACGCATTCTCTCTTTATTCTCTTCTCCCCCATCCCACGATCCAATCTCACAACGACAGGAAAGGGCAGCCGCGTCGGCGGCTTCGCGGCCGACATCTCCCGCTTTTATTTGCAGTACCACGCCGGCGCCTACGCGATGCCCGACTCGATGTTCCTCCACGACCCGACGGCGCTGGCCGCGGTCGTCGCGCCGCACCTGTTCACCTGGCTCGAGGGCCCCGTGGTCGTCTGCGTCGGCGCGGAGGAGAGGGAGGGGGGAAACGGGGGCGGCCTGGGCGGATTTGCCAACCCTCTGCGAGGGGCGACGGTGATCGACCAAGGCGAAAAGCGCTGGGCGGCGCAGAAGAACTCGACCGGGAACGCGTGGGTCGGGAGGCCCCCCGTCCGGGTCGCGACGGGGTGCGACAGCAAAGGGGTGGTGCGGCTGGTGCTGGACAGGCTGACGGACGCCGCGGTGGCTGGAGGGGGCTGAGAAGCGAGAGAAAAGTGAAAGGAAAGAAGAAGAAAGAAGGATACGTTGTTTTTGATTTCACTCTCTTTGTAACGGGAAAGAAAAAAGGAAAAGAAAAAACAGTGGATGAATTTTGGTTCGGGTGGGGTGGGTTTTCATCCCTTTCTCTCTCTCTCTCTCTCTCTCTCTCTTTCAGCTGCCTCTCCGAGGGAAGAAAAGAGAAAACGCTGCTTGGGGGGTGGAGGTGGGGGTGAAAACAAGAAGAACAAAGAAAAGGCCGTGTTTCTCTCTCTTTCTCTCCTTCCTAGCGCTGCTGCTGCTGCCCCGGAGCAGCCCTCGCCCCAGCAGCGGCCTGCTGCAGCGGCAGGTTGAGCGATCTCTTGACCACCGCGGCAGCAGACGAGGGCAGACGCGGGACAGCACCAGCAGCTCCGGCCCCTCCCCTCTTTTCGGAGGGCGAAGGCGAAGGGCTGCTCTCGACCATAACGATGTCGCCGGTGTTCGGCCAAGCAGCGGCGGCTGCTGCGGTCGCCCTCGCGACGGCGCCCGAGGCGGCGCCGTTGGCGTCCAGGGAGCCGGAGCTCGCCGCCGGGATCAGCGAGCCGGCCCTCCTCGCCCTCCAGGCGGCCAGCCCCCGCGCGCCGCCGGGGCTGCCGCTGCCGCTGCCGGTGGCGCTGCCGCCGTTAAGCGCCGAGGCAGCTCCGGCGGCGCCGGCCCTGCTCGGCGACTCCAGGATGCGCCCGCTCCTCGCCCTCGTCGCGTGCCAGCGAGACTGAGAAGCGAAGGTTCCGGGGGCGGCGGAGATCGGGGCCGGGGAAGCGCCCGCGGCGTAGGGAGAGGGCGGGGGCGGCATCATCATCGCCGCCGCAGGGGACGCGGGCGCCTGTTGTTGCTGCTGCGCAGAGGTGAAAAAGGCCTTGATCCCTTCCCCCGCCATCGGAGAAGACAGGGCCCCTCCTCCGCCGCTGCCGCCGACGGCACCCCACGAGCTTTGAGCGTGCAGAGTCTGCTGCTGCTGCTGCTGGTTGGAGAACGCGGATGCGACAGCGGCGCCCGGGGGCCTCGGCGGGCGCCCGGCCGCCCCCGCCCCTCCCCCGGCGACCGGCGTCGCCGCGGCAGAGGCGGTCGGCCGCGGCGGCGTCGACGACAGGCCCGCCTCCGGGGCGGAGAGGTGATTGCCGTTGCTGCTGCCGCGGTGGCGGTGGCTTTCGCTTCCTCCTGCGATGCCGTTGCTGTTCGGGGGGGAGCCCATCAGCTTGCGGCCGAGCGTCTTCACCGACTGCCCCGCCCACGCGAGCACCGACGCCGCGACCGAGTCCGGCGACATGGTTCCTCCGTTTGCGTTCCTGTTTCCTCCTCCGCTGGAGTTGAAGTGGTGGTGCTGGGCCTGCATCTGCTGCTGCTGAATCTGCGTCTGCTGTATCTGCTGCTGCTGCAGGAGCAGGATCTGCTGCTGCTGTGAGGCGGCAAAGGCGTTGGTCGCCGCGGTGGAGGCAGCGGCCGAGGCCGCGGCGGCGGAAGAGAAGCGCGCTGCCTCCTCCTCCGCTGCAGCCGAGGCGGCAGCAGCGGCGTTCCCTCCGGGCCCGTCGAGCGAGGCAGCCCCCGACTGCGGCAGGCTGTAGTGCTGAGCTCGGAACTGCCCGTGCTGCTGCATTTGCTGCATCTGCTGCTGCTGGAACCTCTGCTGCTGGAACATAGCTGCCATCGACGAAGACGAAGAGGAAGGGACCCCGGCCGCGAGCAGCGACGGTGTCGGTGCCGGGAGAGGGGCGAATCGCAACACCCACGCGTGCCTCCTCATCGCCGCCGCCGACGGCCTCTTCAGCGCCGACTTGGCCAGAGAGCTCGTCGCGTAGCTCTTGAGCCCCTCGGAGACGATCCCGCTGGGGAAGCGGGGCCTCTTGCGCGCGATGCACTCGCAGGTCTCCTGTCTCGTCTCCTGCTCGAATGGCGGGCGGCCGGTGACGAGCTCGTAGGCGAGGACGCCCAGGGCCCAGACGTCGACGGAGGCGCCGTATCCCAGGGCGGCCTTTTCCTTGTTGTCGTGCGGGTGGGCCTTTTCGGGGCAGAGCAGGACCTGTGGTCGTAGGAGGGTCGGGGTTGGGAAGAGAGAAAGAAAGAAAAGAGGCGTCGTCAGAATATGGGAGAAGAGAAAGAAAACAGAAAAACAAAAAAGGTTTCGAAACTTTTTCAAAACGAATTCTCTATCTCTTTTCTCACCTCCGGCGCCATGTAATCCAGCGTCCCGGCCCTCGTCACGGGCCTCTCGGCCTGCTCGTCGATCGAGAGGCCAAAATCGGCCAGCTTCACCACGTGCGTGCGAGACGGCGAGCTCGACGACCCGGGCACGCCGCCCGTCGCCGGGTCGCCGCCCGTCGTCGTGATCGCGTCCGGGTGCTGGCTGTGGTGGCAGTCTCTCGAAGAAGAAGGAGAGAAAGAAGTCATTGCGTTGCTCTGCTGCTGCAGCGTACTACTTGAAGGCATCACGGGGCACAGCAGGATGTTTTCCGGCTTGATGTCCCGGTGGATGATCCCGAGCGAGTGCAGGTACGCGACGGCGTCGAGGCACGGCGCGACGACCTCGCCCGCGACGGCCGACTCCTTGAGCTTCCCCCCGGCCCTCTTGAGCGCCTCGTAGAGGTCCCCGCCGCTCGCGTACTCCTGCACCAGGTACACGTGGTCCTTGTCCTCGAAGGCCGCGAACAGGTCGACGACGTGCGGGTGAGATAGCCTGGAATGGAGGCAGACCTCGCGAGCTACCTGGTACCAATTCAGCTCGGAGAGCCTTGCTTTCCGGTAGAGCTTGAGCGCGACGCGGGTTCCCGATGCCTTGCAGGTCGCAGAGTAGAGCAGCGAGGCCTTGCCCTTGTAGAGCTGGCGGTGGAGGTCGTAATCCTCGAGCTTCCAAGCGGCTCCCGGGAGGTCGCGGCCGAGTCCCGAGAGCATCGACGAGGGGCAGCGCGACGTGACGACGAGCGTGCGGGGCGGCGCGTCGGCGGCGCGCGAGAGCAGGACGGTCGAGTTTGGCGGGACGACGTAGGACTGGACTGCGGCAGCAGGGGCTGCAGCAGCGGACGACGACGAAGGCGGTGCCTGGCCTGCCTGTGTCGCGAAGCTCGACGTAGCGTGGAGCTCGAAGGAGCTCATGATGGAGTTTCCTGGGAGTCGGAAAGAAGCGGAGAGGTCGAAGGGCGGCACGCGTCGAGAGGCCGCAGCGGAGGTTGAGATTGCTCCCTCTTTTTTTCACGCGAGCGTTTTGGTTCCGAATATGGAACAAAGACTTCTCTAGCTCAAAATTAGGAGGCAACTAGGGCGTCTCCCTGTCGTGAAAGCTTTTGAAGGTTGACTTTTGAGGAAAAAGAAAAGGACAAAGGCGGTGAGTGCGATTGGCTAGAGAGAAGAGGAAGGAGGTCAAGGAGGCAAATTGCCGCCGCTGCCGCCGCAAATAAATGCGGAGCCCGAGGGTGTAACGTCTCGCCTCGCTTCCATGTTCCGGCGTCTCTTTTTGGGCTCTTTTTTTAGACTCTAGACTCGAAAAAAATCTCTTCGAGGCTCCTGCTTTTGGAAAAAAGGACCAAAGAGGGATCTCTGAAGCCGCCGGAGAGGGGGGGAATGGGAGAGAGCACCACAGAGAGAAGAGGCGGGCGTCGAAAAAAAAAAAACGCGACAGGTCAGCCCCTTCGAATTGAGCCTTGCAGCGCGGACAGAGAGCATAGTTTTGCCCCTTGTGCTCCGTCAGAAGCATACAAGAGAAAAATTCAAGACCTCTCGAGGCGTCGTGTGCCAATTCTAGCGGCTCTGGAGGGCGACTTGGAGGGGGCCCATGCGAGCCACCAACCGCCTCTCGGTCGTCTGCGAATCTCGCTCTCGCGCTCTCCAAGAGGGAAATCTTCCTTTCGCCTTACCAAAAATAGAGCTTTGGCGCGTGTTCCGGACAAGCCCGATTCCCGCTTCAGACGCGAGACATTCTGAACAACTAGAACGCGCGCGAAGGTGAAGAAGAGAGCAGAACAAGGTGTTCAGGGAAAGCAGGAGTGCAGGTGAAAAAGAGAACAGTTCCGAGAAGAGGTTTGTGTTTTTCTTTTTTTTTACTAGAGAGCTGCTTTTCAGCATTGTACTTTCATTATCATCTCCCGAAACCTCTCGACCCCGACTACCTCGATCCTCTCGTTCTTCTTCGCCCGCTCCCGCTCCTCGTCGGTGTTGTACCCCCAGTCGACCAAGTACAGATTCCACTTCTTCATCGTCTCGTCGGCGGCGATCTTCTCCAGCGTCGAGAGCTTGTCCTCAACAAAGTGGAACGAGACGTTTCCTTTTCCTCCTGGTCCCTCTCCTCCTCCTCCCGTTCCTCCATCGCGGTGCCGCTCTTCCAGCATCCTCAGGACCTCGCTCTTGGGCTGCCCGCTCACGGTCTGCGAGAAGACCCGGTCCTCCTCGAACGGGATCCCCCCGATCTCCCTCAGCAGCGCGAGCGCGAAGCGTGCCTGCTTCGTCGTCACAACGTAGGCCTCGGCGCTGTCCCTGGCGTGGGCGACGGCCTCGGCCACGCCCGGATAGAAGCTGTTGCTCTCGAGCCACGACTGTAGATCTCGCCTCATCCAGTCGTCGCGATAGGAGCCAAACTTCTCGACGAGCTCGGACCGTTGCAGCTTCCACTTCCCCATCGCGAGCGGAAGCATCTCCGCCGACCACGACGAGAGCATCCGCTCGACCGACGTCTCGGCTTCTTTCGATCCCGGCTTGTCCTCGAGAAGGCAGCGCACCTGAACCAGGTTCTCGTACCCCGTTTCCACGACGGGCCTGACGAGGCGCATCTTGTGCAGGATTTCTTCTCTTCGGGAGAGGACGGCAGGGTCGGAGAAGAGGTCGGGCCAGAACTGGGCAGAAGCCTGAGGTGTTGAGTTTTTTCATTGTTGGAGGTCGAGTTTTTTTTTAGAGAGTTTTTTGGGGGGAGAGAGAGGAAAGACAACTCGGCCTCTTCTCCTTCCTTACCTCCCACGCCGAAATCGCGCTCTCGCCGACCGAGTCACAGACTACGCCGTCAAAGTCGAACGCCCAGACGTCGCTGGCGGATTTCGACGACGCCGTCATTACAGTTCTAGTTCTAGTTCGAGAAGCAGAGGACGAGGAAGGGGTTGAGGTCGAGAAAGTCGATTTCGATCGTCGGCGAGCAATTGCTAGCCGGGACGAGGCGCCTCTTCGCCCGCTGCTGCTGCTGCTACTTTCGTCGAACGAATCGATCGGCAATGTAATACCCGAGTGCGTCCTTCTGCTGCTCAAGCGCGCGCCCAGAGGGAGCATCGAGGGAAGAAAGCGAGAGAGAGAGACGAAGAAGGGCGAGAGAGAAAGAAAAAAGTGAGTCAATCGAGAATTCACTCTTTGTTTTTTCTTCTTTCGCTATTTTCAATTTGAAGACGAAAAGAAAAGTCCGTCGAAATCATGCACGGCCGCCCGCGCGCCATCCCAGGCGCACCCGTCGACCCCGAGAAGGCCAAGGCAGCAGCACAGAGGGTAAGAAGAAGACGAGAGAGAGAGAAAAGAGAGAGAGGCCATCTGATTTTCGATGCTCCTCACGTCAAAAAAACAAAAAACCACTCGCAACCTCAACCTTTTTTCCACCCCAGCTCGCCCTCCTCTCGCGTCTCTCCGACGAGGTCCTCGCGCGCCGCGCCGAGCACAGGAGCGACCCGGAGTCGCTTAAACTGTGCGCGGCCCTGCTCGAACACAATCCCGAGGTCTATACCGCGTGGAACTGGAGGAGGGAGGTCGTCGGGCCGCTGCTCCTCGAAAAAGACGGCAAAAAGGAAGAAGAAGAAGGACCCTCAACTTCAACTTCTTCCGATGACGACATAAGGGTCAAGCTCGCCCAGGCAGAGCTCGACCTCACCGAAAAGTCCCTGCGCCGCAACCCCAAATGCTACTCCGCCTGGCACCACAGGCGCTGGGTCCTGCTGCAGAGGCCATTTTTGAAGCATTTGCTCCAAAAAGAACTTGTGCTCGTCGACAAGCTGCTCGACGCCGACGCAAGGAACTTCCACGCGTGGGCGCACCGCCGCGCGGTCGCGCGCGAGGCCGGCGTTCTGCCCAAAGAGTCCGAGGAGGCGGCGATGCGGAGGGTCGAGGACAACTTCTCGAACTACTCCGCGTGGCACGAGAGGTCCGCGACGCTGCTGCTGGAGGAAGCTGCCACGGAGAAGAACGACGGCGAAAATGACGACGACGACGACGACGGCGGCAAAAAATCTTCTGCTTCTCCTCCGCCTCTCCTCTCGGCTTCCGTGCTCGAGAGGGAGTACGATCTGGTCCAGCAGGCCGTGTTCACGGACCCGGAGGACCAGGCATCGTGGCTCTACCACCGGTGGCTGCTTTCGCAGAGCGTCGAGAGGTTCAGGAGGGCGAGAAAGGCAAAGGCAAGCGGCGACAGCGGCGACGACGGCGACAAAGCCACCACAGCTGCCGCTGCTGCTGAAGCCCTCGCCGCAACCCTAGAAGCAGAAAGTACGGCCTGCGAGGAGCTGCTGGAGGCCGAGCCCGACAGGAGCAAGTGCAAGTGGCCCCTGCTGACGCTGGCTAGGCTGAGCGAGGCGCGGGCGTGGCTGGAGAGGAAGAGAGGAGCAAAGAACGACGGCGACGACGGCAGCGACAGTGACGGCGAGAGTGAAAGGAAGGGCGTTTCTCGGAAGCCTCCAGCCGCCGCCGTCGCGATCTTCGAGCAGCTGGCCGAGCTGGACCCCCTGCGGAGGAATTTCTATCGCGATGCAGCCTCGGGCAGGGTATTCGTTTGAGGCTCTTTCTTGTAAAATAAGGTTTGGGAGAAAGTGCTTGCTAACCCTTAGGCTTCTTCAACCCTACATGAAAGACATGAATGAAAAACTCTCGCAGCTAACGCCTCCCGATTTTCCACGCTCCCTCGCTCTTTTCTCCTCGCCTTCGTGTTTCTCATTTCGCCTTCTTTAGTAACACGAAACGCAAGGCGCGAAAACAAGAAACAGCAAATTGAAGCTTCTGAAAGGCAAAACAAAAACCAAACAAAACTCTCACTCAGTTCTCACTCTCTTTCTCCCATCTCCCCCTCTACGGCGCCCTGCGGTGGATCAGCGCCTTCCCGTGCTCCTCGTACTCGGCCTTCGACATCCACATCTGCTGGAAAGAACCGAGACTCGCCAGGATCGACCCGCCGATCCAGACGCTGAACCTCCTCTCGACGGCGTTGGCCGGGCTCGTCACCTTGACCTTGCTCGTCGCGGCGAGAGCTACCTGCGAGGCCGCGTGCGCTGCCAGGTCCCTCTCGAGCCGCTCCCTGAGGCCCGGGAGTAAGGCCGTGCCTCCCGAAAGGACGACGTTGGCGTAGAAGTCGCGCTTGAGGTCGGTGTCGCACGCGGCGATCGAGGCGCGGACGGCGTTGGGCAAGGAGAGAGGAGGAGAAGAGGAGGCAGCCGGAGCGGCCGCTGCCGCTCCAGCTGCTGCAGCCGCAGATCCTCCTGCAGTCGAGGGCCTGCTGCTCGAAGAAGAAGCGAGCGAGCCTGCCTCGACGCCGTACCTCTTCAAGCCCGCGACGGGCTCGAACAGCAGCTCCGGCACGCCAAAGCGGTCGGCGCCGACCTCGAGCTCGGTGCCGTCGGGCAGCTCGTAGGTCACCGTCGGCATCGACGCGTTGGCGTCGACGTCGAAGGCCGCGTCTGCGGCGCGGCAGAGCGCCTCCTTGGCGTCGGAGGACAAAGAAAGCCGGTGGAACTCGCGGAACGAGCTGGTGGTCCTCGGCTGGCTGAGCCGCGCGACCTTGAACTCTCCCGGCGAGACCTCGGTCCTCCTGAACGAGAAGCTCGGGGCGACTTTGTCGGCGCCGCCGGCCTTCTGCTCGAGCACGGAGAGCATCGCACGCGTCAGGGCCGCGCCGGCCACGGGGGTGCGGGTGACTGTCTTCGAGAGGAGGTAGCCCTCGTGGACGGCGGCGACTTTTTTTTTTTATGGTGGGGGGGGGGAGAAGAAATATTTTTGTTTTCGAGGAGATTTTTTTTTCGAGCGGGGGTGAGCAAAGGAAATTCACAACGAACTTTTTGCTCTCCACCTTCTTCTCTCCCCCTTCTTCTTCCGCCGTGGGTCGTGATCAGCCAGTGAAGCCCCATTCTCTCCCTCGCTCTATAGCTACTTTGTAATGACGGAGGCTGTGAACCCCAAGGCATACCCGCTCGCGGACGCGCAGGTACGAGAGAGGGAAAGAAAAAAAGGGTCGGCTGCCGCTTGCCGTTTTTTTCGGCATGCCGCCCAAAACAAAAAGAGCCGCCAACTTTCCGCGCTCATTTCTCCCTCGCCCTCCTTCTCTCTCTCATCGAAACCATCACCAACAGCTGACCAACACGATCCTCGACATCGTGCAGCAGGCGGCCAACTATAAGCAGCTTCGCAAGGGCGCGAACGAAGGTACGAAGGGACAACGTTGTCGAAAGAACGGCGGCGGCTAGTTCCTTTCGATGTCTAGCCGCCGCTGCCGCCGCCGCGAAAGTTCAAAAGGTCCCACTCCGAATGCGCCCTCGCTTCTACGCCCAATCCGATCGAAAGAAGCATGTGCGATACCGGCTCACGCTCTCTCCCAATCGATCGATCCCTCCCTCCGCAAAAACAATAAAAATACTCCAAAAATAAACAGCGACCAAGACGCTCAACCGCGGCATCTCCGAGTTCGTCGTTATGGCCGCCGACACTGAGCCCATCGAGATCCTGCTGCACCTGCCGCTGCTGGCCGAGGACAAGAACGTGCCGTACGTGTTCGTGCCGTCCAAGGCTGCTCTCGGACGCGCGTGCGGCGTGACGAGGCCGGTGAGTTGCGAATAAGAGAGGAGAAGAAGAAAGGGAAGGGAGGAAAAGCAGCGCAAAAGCGGGCGGCACAGAGCGAAAAGAAAACCTCGACTCACGTCCCCTTTTTCTCTCTTCCCCTTCCTCAAACCAACAGGTCATCTCGTGCTCCGTGACGACCAACGAGGGGTCGCAGCTCAAGGGCCAGATCCAGGCCCTGAAGCTGGCGATCGAGAAGCTCTTGATTTAGAAGAAGAGTGGAAGAAGAGGAGGAAGAAGCAGAGAAGGAGGAGGAGTGTCGAGGGCTGCCATTTCGCTTCGCTTTGCTGCTTCCCCCCCCGTTCTCCCCTCCTTTACCCAACTCAAGAAACTCCAATGACGGCGGACGCAAAAGACCAACAACAGCCCAAAAAGTGTAAACAGCAAAAGTCCCAATAAGAAAAACGCAAAGCAAGGAGAGGGCCAAAGAGAGAGGGAAAAGAGGAAGCAGCGTCGCAGGCCCCAACTCGGAAAAAACCTCTCCCCTCCCTCTCAAAAACAGGGGAAAAACAAGGCTCACCGGTCGTGGAGTCGTGCCCCGCGTCGACCACCATCGCCGTCGCCCTCCCCGTCGCGAACGACGACAGCACGGCGTCCCTGGCCAGGAAGAGCGCCGGAGGGCCGCGACCCTCGAAGACCCGCTCGACGACCTCCTCGCGGTCCCTGTCGGGCTGCGCGGTGGGCTCGGCGAGCATGAAGGGGTGCTCGCTCGCGTCGAGGCGGAGGCGATCTTTCAGAGCGTGGTCCCAGAGGGCCTCGACGGCGTCCCAGTCGGCGTAGGTCCCGTCGGGTCCGAAGGCGGGGACGACCTGTTGTTGGGTTTTTGAAAAGGGAGGAGGAGGAGGAGGGGTTGGCGTCGAAGAAAGGAAAAAGAAAAAAGATGGTGAGCGATGGAATCGGGGATCGCCCCGCTGCTGCTGCTGCTGCTGCTGCTGTTGTCGTTTCTTCTTTGGACGATCACGAGCGACCAGCAGAGAAAAAACACCTCCTTCTTGCTCACCTCCATGTCGTCACGGCGGAATCCGAGAGCGTCGCTCCCGGCAAGCAAGCAGCGCTTGTCGCCGCCATCGCCGCCGTCGCCGGAAGACGATTTCGTGCTGCTCTTTGCCGAAGAGGAAGGAAGCTGGCCCACAGACTGTTTGCGGGGTTTTGATGTGTGATTTGATTTGCAGGTGCGTAGAGAACGAACGTCTTCAGTCGTCAGCTATAGCTGTGTGCACCGGGAGGGCTTCGATACACGCGCAGCAAGGGGCGATTTGGCGGAGTTGAAAGAGCTGGGGCGGGCGACGAAATCATCAACCGATGAGAGCAAAGAAAAGAGAGAGAGATTCTAAGCTCTCTCTGGACGCACCGAAGGGTAAACCGCCTTTGGCGCGTCCTCTCCGGCGTAGCCAGCCTTCACGGTTGAAGAGCCGATGTCGATGACGATGGCATTGACGTCGTCTATAGAAGGGAGGGGAGAGAGAGTTGAGATTTTTGATTGAGTTGAGGGTTGAGGGAGCGAGGTGAGCAAAAGGGGGATTCGACGGTCTTTCTTTCTGTCCCCTTGCTCTACGTCCCTCTAGTTCTTGAAACTAGCTCGCTCACGAACCTCCGCCAAACATGGTGCCTCAGGCAGCAAAAGGAGTGAAAGAGAGACAGAAACGCAAGAGCTCCCTGGAGAGAGAGACTCTTTTCGCTCTGACTTTTCCACCGCTGTGACGACGATTCTGTGCCGAGAGAAAAAACTCTCGCCTCGACCTTCTTTCACTTTTTTGCTTTTCTTTTGGTTGCAGCATGCAACCCTGTCCGTTGTCGTTGCTGCCCCCAAAGAAAAGGAAAGAAGCACAGCACGACAAGGACGCCGCTCTCGCCCCAACGGACGCGAAGCCAGAGCCCTCAGAGGGCGACAAAGCCACCGACGAAAGCGGCCAGCCAACAACGATCGCCGACCTCGTCAAGCCAGCGATCGTCGACTCCGTCGCCGCTGTTGAAACAAGCAAGATCAGGGGCTCGGCGCCTCCGCGAAAGCCCCGCGTGGGCGAGCAGTACCAGGCAGAGCTTCCGAAGCTCCTGGAGAGGCCGCACAAGCGCTAGCTTTTTCACTGGTTAAAACAATCGAAGCGGAAAGGCTTCGAAGAGGCATTGGATCTTTTCAGAGGATCGACCGAAATCGAGGGGGAAAATACTCGACATCGGACCTCGACCCCCCCCCCCCTCTCATCATGTTCCGCAGCAGCGCCGCGGCCTCCTCCTCCCGAGGCAAGCGCTTTTCCCTCCTGTGCCTGGAAGAGGGAGAGGACTACGTAGACGACTGGGTCGCTTCTGCTGCCCCTTGGCCCGCCCAGATCGCCGACGGCGGCGGGGCTGCCGCGGTCTGCGGCCGCGTCGCGGGCAAGCTCCGCCTGGGGTCGAAGTCGCTCGTGTTCGACCCCGACGATGCCCGGGCGCCGATTGTCAGGCTGCCCTTTGCCAATGTAGTGCAGTTGGAGCCAGAATCGAGCGGCGGCGGCGGCGGAGGAAGCAGCAGCAGCAGCAGCAGCGGTGAAAAGAATGCCTCTGCGGCTTTCACCGTCACGGCCTCGCTCTGCATCCGGATGAAGCCCGAGGGGAGGGACGCCCCCTACTCCTTTGACAAGTTTCCTGCGTCCGGAGGAGAGAACGCTGCTGCAGCCAAGTGGAGGTTTGAGCTGAGCTACGCCCCGCTCGACGCGTTCTTGCCCCTGGCGATGCGATACTTGGCAGCGTCGAAAGTCGGAGGAGGGACCTCTGCTTCTTCTTCCTCGCCGCCGTCGTCGTCCCGCGCCGAGAGCGAGCGGGCTCTGGCCCTGGCCGCCGAGGAGCGCTTCTCCTCCCTGGCGCGCTCCAACCCCTTTGACCCCTCGCTGCTCGTCGACATCTCGGAGAGGATCATCGCCGACGTCGCGCCGGCGAGGCTCCTGTCTCCCCTCGTCGCCGAGCCGGGCCGCGTCGTCGTGACCGACGCCCGCGTCTACTTCAGGCCTTTGGTCGACCCCTGCGCCGGGACGCCCCTGCCTCGCTCGCACGAGCTCAGGAGGGTTTTGGCTCTGGCGAAGAGGAGCACGATGACGGAGGGGCACAGTGACGTGGGGCTCGAGGTGTTTTTCTTCGAGCGAGGGGATGTCGAGGAGGAGCAAGGCGAAGGAGACGGAGCAGCGGGAGCAGGAGGAGAGGACGGAGGGCGAGGAGGAGGCAACGGCGGGGTTTCTGCTGCCTCGCCTTCTTCCTCGCCCTCTCTCCCTTGCGGCCCTTCTTCTTCTTCTTCGGCTCCTTCGCCCTCCTGGGGCGCCGCGTCTGCCCTGTTTTCGTTCCGATCCAGGGCTCAGCGGGACCAGGCCCTGGCCGCCCTGAGCCGCTGCCCCTCGCTCGGCGCGGCCCTGCCTGGAGGGCGCGCCTCCGTCGGCGCCCTCTCGGCCGCGCTCGCGGCAGCAGCCGCGGCCCCTCAAAGTGCCACCGGCCTCCTCCGAGCCACCGCGGCCTGGAGGCGAGGCAGGATCTCCAACCTCGACTACCTGCTCTTGCTCAACGCCGCGGCGGGGAGGTCCTTCTCGTGCCTGTCCTCGTGGCCGGTCGTGCCCTGGGTGCTGAGCGACTACCGCTCCGCCCGCCTCGACCTGGGGAGGAGGGAAACCTTCCGGGACCTGTCCAAGCCCATGGGGGCCCTGGAGCCCGGGAGGCTGGAGCGGTTCCGGGAGAGGATGGAGGCGATGGCGAGCGTGGCCGCCCCGGCTGCTGGGACTGGTCCTCCCGTGAAGGGCAGGGGCAATGCGACGGCGAGAACCCCGTCTTCTCCTCCTCCTCCTCCTCCTCCTCCTCCCATCTCCCTCGACGCCCCTTTCCTCTACGGCACTCACTACTCCTGCCCCGGGTACGTCATGTCCTGGCTCCTGCGTGCCGCCCCGGCGCACATGCTCCGCCTCCAATCGGGCAGGTTCGACGCCCCTGACCGCCTCTTCTCGAGCGTCGCCGCGGCGTGGGCGAGCGCGGCGGGCGGCGGCGGCCTCGGCGACGTCAAGGAGCTGATCCCGGAGTTTTATCTCGACGACGCCGGCTTCCTGCTGAACAGGGCCGGGCTGGCCCTGGGCAGGAGGCAGGACGGGACGCCAGTCGGGGACGTGGAGCTGCCTCCGTGGGCGACGAGGAGGAGCGGAGCGGGAGCAGGAGGGGAGGAGGAAGAAGAAGGACAAGGAGGAGCGGAGGGAGCGCGCAGCGCCTCGTCGCCGTCGCCGCCGTCGCTGTCGTCCGCCGAGGCCGCTGCGGCGCGCTTCCTTTCTCTCCACCGCCTGGCCCTGGAGTCTCCCTTCGTCTCCGCTAACCTGCACCACTGGATCGACCTCGTCTTCGGGTACAAGCAGCGCGGGGAGGAGGCCGTCAAGGCCGACAACGTGTTTCACCCTCTGACCTACGAGGGGGCGCTTCCCTCAGACCTCGGCGACGGCGACGGCAACGAGGGCGACGCCGTTGTCCCTTCTGCTGCTGCTGCTGCTGCTGCCGGTTCTTCCTCTTCTTCTTCTTCATCTTTCACTGCTCCTTATTTCTCGGCAGAGGAGAGACGCGCCCTGGAGTCCCAGGTGACTGAGTTTGGGCAGTGCCCCAGGCAGCTCTTCACGGTGCCACACCCGAGGAGGCAGCGGGCGTCGCCGCCGCCGTCGCCCTTTGCTGCGGCAGCGCCTGGCGCGAAAAGCAGCAGCAGCAGCAAGACTGTCGGCGCCGCGGCCCGGAGGCGGCCCGGTGGGGCTCTCGTTGCGGCACTGCTCGCGACCCTCGAGGCGACGACGCGGGAACAAGATGATGAAGACGATGAAGAAGGGAGCAACGGCGACGATTTGCGTGAGCTCGACGTTCTCGCAAAGGAGCAAGAAGAGCAGGCTGCTGCCGCTGCTGCGAGTGCTGCTGCTGCGGCAGAGGCCGCGATAGCAAGGCCGTCGCAAGAGCAGCCTCCAGGAGAGACCCCTCGCCCAGGCAGCTGGTCCAACAGGCTCAGCGGGAGCTTCTCCGCACTCGCGCAGCAGGCCGCCGACGGCGGCAGAGCCGCCGCGAGCGCCGCTGCCAGTGCCGCCGCGGCCGCGGCTACTCCAGCTCCTGCGGCCGCCGCCGCAGCATCAGCTGCATCAACAACAACGACAGGGGGTCTCTCTTTGTCCCTGCGGAGCCTCTTTGTCCGCGCGCCGTCTCCTCCTCCGATCCCGACGACTTTGACACCAACGGCTCGAACGTCGAGCGGAGGCGGGCGCCCATGCTGGGGGCCCGACCTCCGCTCGCGGCTCGCCGGAGGGGCGTCGCTGCTCGAGCTCGGCGTCGTCTCGGCCTCCGAAGGGACCGTCGCACGCGCCACGGCCGTCGCCGCGGCGCGTTTGGGAGGAGGGAACGAAGCCGGGGAGGCCATCACGCTGGCCTTCGCTGGCAACAGCAGCGGTGAGGTCTCGGCCTGGGCGGTGCCTCCGGTTTCATCTTCCTCCCTCCCGCCGCAGAGGCTCTTCGCGGCGACAGCCTGCCCCGCCTCTTCCGTCGAGTGCCTCGCGCTGCTTCGCCCCCCCTCGAGCTCCTGCGTGCCTTCTTCTTCTTCTGGTTCTTCTTCTTCTTCTCTGTCTTCGCTTCTGCCTGTTCCTCTGCCCCTGGTGCTCGTCGGCGCGGGCGACGGCCGGCTCGTCGCGCTCGACGCAAACAACGAGAAAAGAGCAGCAGGAGAGAGAGGAGGAGGAGAAGAGAGCGAAGAAGAGACTGGAATCGTCGTCGGCTCCTGCCAGGCCCACGCGGACTCGCTGTCGTGCTGCTCTCTCGTGTCGTCCGGATGCTCTTCGACGCTGGTGACTGCCTCCTGGGACGGCAGGATCAAGCTCTGGGCGCTCGCCGAGGGGAGGCAGCCCTGGAGGAAGAAGAGGCAAAACGAGAAACCTTCTTCTCCCCCTTCGTCTTCCTCGATTTCCTCTCCGAATCCCACCCCGTTCCTCGAGCTCGTTGGAGACGAGCCCGTGTGGTCCCTGGCCTGCTCGGCGCACGACGGAGGCAAGCTGGTGCTCACGGGCAGCGACGACGGCGTTGTCCGCGCGTGGGACGGGCGGGCCGGAGGAAGGAAGTCGTCGGGCTCCGGCTCCGGTTCCTCCTCTTCTTTTGCTTCTTCTTCTCCTTCCCCGGTCTGCACCGTGCGTGTCTCTAACGACTACGTCGCCGGGCTGGCTCTGCTCCCGCCCTCGTCTTGTCCCGGTGGGGTCTTCGCGGTCGCGGCGACGGCGGACGGCAAGCTGAGCGCCGTCGACTTCCGCCAGGGGAAAGTCGTCGCGACGAGTGACTCGGATTCCAGCTCTTCCTCCTCTTCCTCTTCCTCGGCTATGATGGGACCTCTGCGCTCGCTGGTCTGCGACGGGTCCCTGGCGATCGCCGGAGGAGAAGACGGGCGCGTGGCGTTCTGGCCCGTGAGGGAAGCGTTCTTGGGGGGCAGAAGCGGGAGCGGAAACGGGAACGGGAGCGGAGGAGGAGAAAACACGAGCGTTCCACCCTTGCTCGCGGCCCGGAGCGGGGTTTCGATCAATGCGCTGGCGGGGCTAGGTGGCGGGGTCGGAAGGGACGCGATTTTTGTTGCTGGTGAGGACGGGAGGGTCACGGTGCTGCGAGGGTGAGAGATTGATGAAAGAGGTCTCGTGTAAATCAAAATCGAAAAGAGCATCTTGAATCACTGTTTTCTCGTTTCTTCTCTTCTCGTTCTTCTCTTCTCGTTCTCTTTCTCTCATTCGATTTCTTATCGCGGGAGATAAGGAGCCATCGAAACCATATCGTTGATGAATTCAGTCAAGGTGAAGAAAGGAAGTGAAAGAGAGAGGAAGCGAGGGCGAGGGATTTGACGTCGCCCTTTTTTTCGACGTCGGCCCCGCCCCGACGTCGATTTGACGTCGCTCCGTCTCTCTCTCCCTCGAGTAGAAAAACTTGGTGTTCCACCCCTTTGCTCGTCCTTTTGCGATAGCTGATGACTCCAATTGAGACTGCTCGTGGCCATGACCGGGAGAGAGTCCCAGAACTCGTCCAATTCAAATGGTTTTTGACGCCTGCATTCAATTCGATGTCCCTTTCTTTTTCAAGCGCCGGCGAAGGAAAAGGGGCAGCGCCGTCGTGGTTTGAGCTCTCACTCCTTTTTTCCCGTCGACACGGACGTCGTCGATCAACTCTTTCAAAAACAGAACGCCCGCGCCACCATGGCGCCCCAGGAAGCCCCTGACGCTGCTGTCAAGGAGCAGCCCCAGCCTCGCCCCTCCTCTGGCTCCGACCTCACGAAAGAAAACGCCACGGCCGGCATCATTTCGAACGAGAGTTTGACGGTAAGGGAGATCGATGTGGATGCATTGCCCTCTCTCTTTCTCTCTCTTCCTCTCTCTCTACTCTTCCTCTCACCATCTTGACCCTGTTTAAAATTCGAAAACACAAACAGGAGGAGGAAATCGAGCGTGTCGTGGCCCCGGAGGCAGCGGTGGCCGAGGAGGAGCGCCTGCGAGCAGAGCGCGAGGTGAGAGTTTTGTTTTTTTCCGGTGGCGACAACACCCCGACGTCGACGTCGTCGGTCCCCTTCCCTTTTCTTTGCCCCCCGCCCCCCCCCCCGCTTCCCTGTCCACTTGCTCGTAGCTCACCAGCAAAGAACGCCGCTCTCTTCTTCTTCACGCGACGACACAACGAAACACCTCAACAACAGGTTGCTGCCGCCGCCGCCTCCAACGCCCACCCGCTGGCAGAGGCCACGCTCTCCAAGAGCCGCGCCGCCGAGCTCGACAAGCTCCTCAACCAGACCGACCTCTACACCAAGTTTTTGTCGGAGCAGATGGATTCCATCGAGCAGAAGACCGAGGCTGAGGCCGCCACCGAGGCCTCTGCTGCTGCTGCTGCTGCTGGAGGTGGCGGCAAGAAGGGCAAAAAGGCTGGCAAGGGCGGCGCTGCTGGAGCTGTTTCTGCCGATGCTGCAGCGACCGCCACCGCCGCTGACGCTGCCAAAAAGCGCAAGAGGAGCGCCGAAGGCCTTTCGCCCACGCAGGAGCTGCTCCCGCTCATCAAGGGCGAGCTCCGCGACTACCAGCTGCGAGGTAAGAGAGGGAATTTATCTACAGAAGAGGGTGCAAGAGGTCGAAATCGGCGGTTCAGTGCCCGAAATTGTCGCAAACAACTATTCTTCATTGTTCCGGGCTTTTCGCTCGCGCCCCCCACTCTTGCACTTACTCTTGGGCAAATGCCTGGAGTGGTTTAAAAGCGATTGAAGGGGCGGAAAGGGTCGAAATCGGCGTTTTAGTGCGAAATTTGCCAAAAAACTTGCACGTCAAAGCCCGGAAAACACTCAAAAAAACCTCTTCCTTCACCACCACCTCCACCTCCTCCCACTCTCAGGCGTCAAATGGCTCATCTCCCTCTACCAGAACGGGCTCAACGGCATCCTAGCCGACCAGATGGGCCTGGGCAAGACCGTGCAGACCATCGGCTTCCTCTCGCACCTGCGCTCCAAGGGCGTCCACGGGCCCTTCATGATTGTCGGCCCACTCTCGACGCTGCCCAACTGGGTTGCAGAGGTCGAGCGCTGGGCCCCCTCGATCCCCGTCGTGCTCTACCACGGCTCCAAGGACGAGCGTTCCGCTCTCCGGGCGAGCAGAATGGGCTCCGGGGCCGTCAAGGCCGGGCCCAACTTCCCCATAGTCGTCACCTCGTACGAAATTGTGCTCGCCGACGCCAAGTTTTTGGCCTCGTACAAGTGGAAGTACATCGTCGTCGACGAGGGCCACCGCCTGAAGAACGCAAACTGCAGGCTGCTGAGGGAGCTGAGAACGATCCCGACGGCCAACAAGCTGCTGCTGACGGGCACGCCGCTGCAAAACAACCTCTCGGAGCTGTGGTCGTTGCTCAACTTTTTGCTGCCCGACATTTTTGGGTCTCTGGCTGACTTTGAGTCGTGGTTTGACTTCTCTGCTGTCGGGCAGGAGGGCGGAGACAAGGAAATTCTGGCGCAGGAGCAGCGCTCCAAGGTCGTCAGCAAGCTGCACTCGATTCTGAAGTAAGTGTGGGGCGAGAGGGGTGGAGAGAGAGAGAAGAGAGAATTGAGAGGGAGTTGGGAAAGAGTGCGGGGCGTCGTCGTCGTTGTCGTTGTCGCTCTCGAGCCCTTGGCGGCGACGAGGTTGCTTTCTCGACCCCAAAAAATCGAGTCGCGCCCAGGGCTTGTTATCGCTTCTGACGTGCTCTAGGAGTCTTACTGATGCGCCTCGGGGGGTTGGAAAGCAAGGACAGCGAAGCGGGGGGAGTTGGTCGGGGAGTCGAGGGAGTCTTGAGTTTTTTGAGTTGGGAGTGACTGAAGTGGCGGCGACACGAGCAAGTCGAGTTGAGCAACAATCGAGCCCCAAAAAATCGCAAGGCCTACTTGCTCGCACTCTTTTCCTCTCCGCCGTGCGTGCATCGCGCTTGCGGTATACGACGCATATGCTTGTTGCTCGAAGCTTTGAGGAAAACAGCGTGCGAGTGCGCAGAAACGGTGAATGCGGTCATTGAGAGATCGGGGCGACTTTGCCTAATGGGCTCATCCACTCCTCCGCACTCGTTCTCGTCCGGGCTGGTGCGACGCACGCGACCCGAGAGACATAGCTGCGTCGCAGAAATCTCATTTTACTGCGACCTTGAGGTTCAAAACGCGATGCGCATACGTCGTCCTCGGGCTCGAATTTTCCGTTTCAATGTTCGGGTGCGCCATTCGTCCCTTTTTTTGCGATGAAGGAAGTGCCTGTGATTGTTACTTGCGACGAAGAGCGCCACAGAGAGAAATGCTTGCCCACAGTGCCCCTTGCGACGATTTGGCGAGGGCCACTCGTCGGGCATGCTGCTCTGTCCGCCCTCGTTCGCGCTTCTTTGCTCGCCGTCGTTGCGCCGTAGAGCTGACGCAGCTCTTTTGGTGCCCCGCATGCGCAACGAGAGCTCTTGGTTGTTAGAAAATGCGGAGTTGGGCGCATTTCTGTGGAATGCATTCGCGCCCCGGATCTTGCCTGGCTTGTTCTCGCGTTTTTCGCACGCATTTCTCCGTGCCGCAACGTGCGCTGTTGGTAATGATTAGAATGGAAAGAGTGCGGCGAACGCGCACCAAGAACCGAGCACCCCTCAATTCTGATCTGCGAGCTTGCGACGCAGAATGCACAACGTGCGGCGTTCTGCTGCTCGCTCTGCGCCGCAGCTTTGTTATCGAGCTTTATCAGTGCGTCGCACGAGCATCGCATCCTATGCACGAGCTCGCGGCGCCCCAAATGCTCTGCAATATCAATGCGCCGCATTTCCCTTCTCTTTGTTTCCATTCCGCCCTGTTCCGCTTTCCGGCTACGCACGCCTGTACGCTCAACCCCGTCTCCCGCACTAACTCGTAGGCCTTTTCTGCTCCGCCGGATCAAATCCGACGTGGAGACCTCGCTCCCGGCGAAAACCGAGCTCGTGCTCTACGCTCCGATGTCGGACAAGCAGCGCGAGCTCAACGACCAGCTCCGCGACAAGACCCTGATGGTAAGTTCTGATGTTTTAATTATCGCAGGAAGTGTTCGCGTTGTTCGGAGGTGCTCAAGAGCGGCAGCAGCAGCTTCTCGGTCGAACAGCGGCGTTTTCGAATTTTCGGCGCGGAAAAATCAACTCGCTCATGCGGGTGCGCAACCTCTAGTCGACTCTCAACTCACCTTGATTTCCCTCCTCTCTCATTTTTCCATTCGCTCCCCCAAAATAAATATCCAGGCCGTCATGGCCAAGCTCGGCCGCGCCACCGGCCGCGGGGGATCCACGACGGCCCTCAACAACGTGCTCATGCAGATGAGGAAAGTCGCTAACCACCCCGACCTCATCACCTCGGCGTTTGACGACTCGCCCTTCTTCCCCACGCCCGCCCAGATGGTCGAGCAGTGCGGCAAGATGGCCCTGATGGACCGCCTGCTCACCAAGCTGCGCGCCGGGGGGCACAAGGTGCTCATCTTCTCGCAGATGACCAAGATGCTCGACCTGGTGGACGCCTACCTCGACCAGCTCGGGGTGCAGGCCTGCCGCATTGACGGCAACATCTCGTGGCAGGACCGCCAGGCCGCCATGAAACGCTTCAACACCGACCCCGATGTGTTCGCGTTCTTGCTCTCTACGCGCGCGGGGGGGTTGGGTGAGTGAAAGAGGAGGTCGAATTTTTGGTGTTCAGAGCAGTGTTTGCGTCGTTGAGGGCGTTTAGGGTGACACAAGCGGAAAGGCGCGGAAAAACTGTGCGTTTTTCTCAACTTTTTACAATTTTCGCCCCTTTCCGACCCCTTCCGCGTCAACTTTTGCTCCGATTCCTCCTCTGAGAGATGCCCAAGCATCTCTTGCGTACGCTCGATGCCTCAAAAGAGGAAATTGATCCCATTTTGGATAATAGAAGCCTCAAAAACACGTTCTTGCTCACTTTTCCCATCCTTTCCCCTCCTTCCGCGCCTCTTCCACCCACCCCCTAGGCATCAACTTGACCGCCGCGGATACCGTCATCATCTACGACTCGGACTGGAACCCGCACAACGACCTCCAGGCCATGGACCGCTGCCACCGCATCGGCCAGCTGAGGCCCGTGCTCGTCTTCAGGCTCGCAACCGCGCACTCTGTCGAGGGCAACATGCTCCGCAGGGCCAACTCCAAGATGGCCCTGGAGAGGCTGGTCATCAAGAAGGGCGCGTTCTTGCACTCGGAGAGCAGCAGCGGCGGCGGTGCGGGCTCGAGTTCTGCGGAGGCGGTGAAAGGCACGGGCATGTCGGCCGACGAGCTCCTTGAGCTGCTGAAATCCGACGCGTCGCTCGAGGACTTGCCGCAGTCCGCCGCCGTGTCCGAGGAGGACCTCGACCGCATCCTCGACCGCAGGCACATGGAGATCGCCGGGGGTAAGCCCCTCTACGCGGAGAAGGGCGTCGGGTGGGAGGTGGTGGCCCAGCTGGATGGAAGCGGCCTGTTGAGCTCGGTGCAGTGATTTTCTTTTCTTTATTTCGAGTTATTTTTTTGGACAAGGGGAGAGAGAGACAAAAGCAAAAAAACAAACAAACGACAACAACTTCATTGCCTATTTTTTCACCAACACTTTCGATTCTAGAGAGTGAGAGATACAGAGAGAGAGGGAGTGATTTATTTGTTCGAAACAAAGAACTGTGAACGACAGGGTGCGAGCTTACACGACCACCAAAAAAAATGAAAACTCTCTCTCTCTCTCTCTTTCTCTCCTCTTCTCCTTCACTTGAACGCCTCTGCGAGCTGCTCCTTCGCACTCTCGAGTGCCTTCGGGACCGCAGACGCGTCCTTTCCACCAGCCTGGGCCATGTTGGGCTTGCCGCCGCCCCCGCCACCGCAAATCTTTGCCACGCCGCCGACAAACTTGCCCGCGTTGATGATCCCAGACTTCACGGCCCCAGCGGAAGCCGCCGCGGCCATGACAGCTCCCGAATCACTCGCCGAGATCAGAAACACGGCAGCGGGGTCCGCGTCGAGCTTGGAGAGCAGCGCCGCGGCGGCTTCCTGCAGGGCCTTGCCCTCGACGCCGTCGAGGCGCGCCGCCAAAAACGTGCCCTTGCCGGAACGGACTACGGCGTCGGTCGAGGCGAGGTCGAGCGCCTTGGCCGCCGCGACCTGCGACTTCAGCGCGGCCACTTCCTTTTGCGCCGCCCTGAGCTCCTCCTGCAGGGCAGAGACGCGCGCCGGGAGCTCGCTGGGCTTGGCGCTCAGGGACCCGCTCAGTGAGCGGACGACGGCGTCGACGGCGTTGAGGTGCTCGACGAGGGCGCCGCCGACGACGGCCTCGACGCGCCGCACGCCCGAGGCGACGCCCGACTCCGAGAGCACCTTGAACCCCCCGATCTGGCCCGTGGAGCGCACGTGCGTCCCACCACAGAGCTCCATGGAGACCCCGGGGACGTCCACGACGCGCACCCCAGAAGCGTCGTACTTCTCCCCAAAGGCAGCGACCGCGCCCCTTTCGCGCGCCGCGGCCAGGGGCATCGTCTCGGTCTGCAGCGCCGAGTCCTCGCTCACCCAGCCGTTGATGAGGGCCTCGACGCGCGAGACCTCCTCGGGCTCCATCCCGCGGGGCAGGTTGAAGTCGAAGCGGAGCCTGTCGGGCTGGACCAGGGAGCCCTGCTGCCCGACGTCCTCGCCCAAGACGCTTTTGAGCGCGGCTTGCAGCAGGTGCGTCGCCGTGTGGTGCGCCGCCGCGGCCGAGCGGCGCCTCGGGTCGACCCGGGCGGTGACGACGACCGCTCCTTCTCCTCCGGTGGTGCCCACGGAGAGCTCCCCGCTCGTCACTCGACACCGGTGGAGCGAGACGGCGCCTCCGGCAGCGCGACGCGTGTCGAGGACGACGGCCTTCCCGCTTCCTCCTGCCCAGCTCAGCTCGCCGGCGTCGCCGACCTGGCCTCCGCCCTCGGCGTAAAACGGCGTCGCGTCGAGGACGACGTCGACGACCGTCCCCACCAAGGCCGACGAGAGGCGCTCGGCGCCCGAAGGGGCCGCGATCGCGGCCTCGTCGTCGACGTCTTCGTCGTCGTCAGAGCCAGATCCAGTAGCATTCGCCACCGAAAGCAGAGCCCTCACGGTGCACCCGGCCGCCTCGGTGCTCTCGTAGCCGACAAAGCGCGTCGCGCCGACCTCGGCCGCGAGCCCTCCGAGCGACGCCGCGGCCGTCAAGTCGACGACTTTGGCTCCCTCTTTCGAGCGCGTGCGCTGGTCCCCCATGGCCCTCTCGAACCCGGCAACGTCGACCGTAGCCCCCCTGTCTGCGCAGACCTCCTGCGTGACCTCGAGGGGGAAGCCGAACGTGTCGTAGAGCTCGAAAGCCGTCGCTCCCGGTAAGACGAGCTGCTGCTGCCCCTCTTTTCCTCCCCTCTCCATCTCGAGCGCGTTCAGAGCGTCGTTAAGAAGCTTCCCCCCGGCATCGAGCGTCGCAGAGAAGCGCTCCTCCTCCCTGGAGAGCTCGGCCTGCACGCGAGCCAGGGATCCCGGGAGCGTCGAGTCCTCTGCCGCCGCCGCGATCTCCGCCGCCACCGCCGCGAGCTGAGGCAGGAGGAAAGGCTCGCCCTTCCCGCCCTTCACCCCCAGCAGCCTCGCCTTCATCACGGTCCTGCGGATCAGGCGCCGCAGCACGTACCCGCGCCCAACGTTGGAGGGCGTCACGCCGTCGGCGACGAGGTGCGCTGCGGCCCTCGCGTGGTCCCCGATCACTTTCAGCGACGTCCTGGTCTTCTCGTCAGTGGCGCTGGCCCTGTAGTCGATCCCGGCCACCCCGGCCGCGGCCTCGACCAGCGGGTAGATCAAGTCCGTCTCGTAGTTGTTGGGTACGCCCTGCAGGATCTGCGCGACGCGCTCCAGGCCCATCCCCGTGTCGATGTTTTTCGCCGTCAGTGGCACAAGCTTGCCGTCGGCGCCCCTGTTTGACTCCATGAAGACGAGGTTGTAAAACTCGATAAAGCGGGAGTCGTCGGCCAAGTCAGCGCCTTCGACGCCACGCTCCGGGTGCAAATCATAGTAGAGCTCGGAGCAGGGTCCACAGGGCCCCGTGGGGCCGGCGGCCCAGAAGTTGTCCTCTTCGCCCAGGCGCTGCACCCGGTGCGGAGGCAGACCAGCGATCGCCGGGTCGCTCCAGGCCTCTGCCGCCTCGTCGTCGTCCCTGAAGACCGAGGCCCAGATCCGGGACGCCGGGATGCCCAGCTCCTCGGTCGAAAGCTTCCACGCCATCGCGATGGCTTCCTTTTTGAAGTAGTCCCCGAACGAGAAGTTGCCGAGCATCTCGAAGAAGGTGTGGTGCCTCGCGGTGACGCCGACGTTTTCGATGTCGTTGGTCCGGATGCAGCGCTGGGAGGTGGTCGCGCGAGGGACGGTCCCGCCATTGGGGCGAGGGGCCTGGCCCAAGAAAATGGGCTTGAACTGGAGCATGCCGGCGATGGTCAGCAGCACCGTGGGGTCCTCCGGGATCAGCGAAGAGGAAGGGAGCTTGGTATGTCCCTTGGCTTCGTAAAAGGACAGGAAGCGTCGCCTGATCTCTGCTCCCGGGAGCGGAGAAGGGTGGTCGATTTTGGAGGAGGTCGCGTTGTTCGTTGCCTCTGATTGTGACGTCGGGGCGGAAGAAGCGGCGACAACGGAAGCAGCGGCGTGGAAGGGCGAACGCTGTTGCGAGCCTGTTGTTTGTCGAGAGAGGTTGAGAGAGAGAGAGAGAGAAGTTGAGGCCGAGGTTGAGTTTTCTTCTTCCTTTCGTTTCGACGTCGGGGCTAATTCACGTCCACGCTGTTTGTTTCCGTCCTCTCCTGCTCTCTCCGGGGTACTATTCGACGATTTTCTAACGCAGCAGTCGAGTTTTTGATCTCAATTGTCACGAAGCACTGAAAAAACACGAAACACAGACCTCGAACGAGGTGCCCCGAGCAGGATGCGAACGAGCCCACGACGCGTGGCGTCGCCGCCGCCGTTGCCGTCGACGACGTCAAAGAAGCTTGCACGACGATTCCTGCCGCCCTTCTGGCGGCGGAACGCAGGGCAAACGCCATGGGCGCAGGCGCGGACGTCTTCGAGGCAGAGGCGGCAGCGGGAGCAGCAGCAGCAGCACCGACGCGCTGCTGCTGCTGCGGCAAAGGCGTTGAAGTGCTGCGCATTCGGCGGGGAGAGAGGGGTGTGGAAGCGAAATTTTGAGAGAGAGCAGCGGGCTAGCTCGCCCGCATTTTTTTACTTCCGCGGAGGGAGAAAAAAAAGCACCAATCAAGAAAAGAGCAGCGCCCTCGCGCTTTCTCTCTTCTCTCTTGCGCCCAAAGGCTTCTCCCGGAGCACACAGGCCACCATGTCAAACCCTCCCAAGCGAAAATTCCGCTTCGCGATCGACAGGGGCGGCACCTTCACCGACGTCTTTGCGACGATCGAAGCCGATGACGCCGCCGCCGCCGACGCCGCCGACGAGTCCCGACCTCGTCGTCAACCGCCCCCTCGCGAGGTCGTCGTCAAGCTCCTCTCCGAGGACCCCTCCAACTACCCCGACGCCCCGCGGGAGGGGATCCGCCGCGTCCTCGAGGGCGCGACGGGCATCCGCCACCCTCGGGACAGGCCCCTGGACACGAGCCGGATCGCGGCGATACGGATGGGGACCACCGTCGCGACCAACGCGCTCCTCGAGCGCCGCGGAGAGAGGTGCGCGCTGCTGACGACGAGGGGGTTCCGCGACCTGCTCAGGATCGGCAACCAGGCCAGGCCCAACATCTTCGACCTGCGAGTGCGCACTCCTGGGGTGCTCCCGGAGGAGTTCGTCGAGGTGGACGAGTGCGTGAGCCTGCCGCTGCTGAACTATGTCATGAAGAAGGGGAAGGCGACAAACGGCGACGGCGACAACGACAACAGCAACGCCGCCGACGGTGACGACGACAAATCGCCTCATTCAGCCCCGCTGCTGCCTCCGTCGACCCTCAGGGCACGCGCCGGGCTTGACCTCGACCTCGCCGCACGGGAAGACGCCCGCGCCCTGGCGGAAGCGAAGGCGGAAGCCCTGCGAGCCGGGGTCGACCCCGCCGTCGTCCGCTTCGTCGAGTGCTCGACGGGAGAGACGGCGCTCGTCCGCAGGCCTCCCGATCTGGTCCGAGCTCGAGAGGACCTCGAAGGTCTTCTGAAGCGCGGGTTCCGCTCCGTCGCCATCGCCTTCAAGCACGCGGCGGTATTCCCGGACCACGAGCTGCTCGTGGGCGCGCTCGCCCGCGAGCTCGGCTTCGCGCAGGTCTCGATGTCTCACGCCGTCGCGCGGCTGGTCCGCCTCGTCCCGCGGGCGCACACCGCGGCTGCTGACGCCTACCTCACCCCCGCCATCGCGCGCTACGTCTCTACTTTTACCGCGGGCTTCGACGCCGGGATCGCCGACGGCAGCGTCGACGTCCAGTTCATGCAGTCCGACGGCGGCCTCGCGCCCGCGGCGCGGTTCTCGGGCCATTTGGCGGTGCTGTCGGGGCCCGCCGGAGGGTACGTGGGCTACGCTCGCACGACCAAGTGGGGCACGAGGGACTCGAGAGTTGCTAGTCCTCTGTCTTCGCCTCCTTCTGGAGAGCGCGGCGAGAAAGCGAAAACAAAAGGGAAGACGATGGTAAAAGCGTCTCCCGACCAAGTCATCGGCTTCGACATGGGCGGCACCTCGACCGACGTCTCGCGCTTCGCCTCCGCAACCGGCTTCGAACACGTGCACGAGTGCGTGACCGCGGGAGTGACCCTGGCCGCGCCGCAGCTCGACATCAACACCGTCGCCGCGGGAGGGGGCTCGCTGCTGCGGTACGAGCACGGGATGCTCGCCGTGGGCCCCGGGTCGGCCGGCGCGCACCCGGGGCCCGCGTGCTACCGCAAGCTCGGGGGGTTGGCTGCCGTGACCGATGCCAACGTCGTCCTGGGCAGGCTGCAGCCCGACTTTTTCCCGCGCATCTTTGGGAGCACGGAGGACCAACCCTTGGACGTCGGGGCGTCCCGAGCGGCCCTCTCGGAAATCCTGGGGCAAGTAAACGCCGACGCTGCGCTCCGCGGGAGGGCGCCGATGTCCTCGATCGACGAGCTCGCCTTGGGGTTTGTCGACGTCGCGGTAGAGGCCATGTGCCGCCCGATCCGTGCCCTGACGCAGGCCAGGGGCCACGACGCGGCGCGGCACGTGCTTGCCGTCTTTGGTGGCGCCGGCGCGCAGCACGCGTGCGGCGTCGCGCGCGCGCTGGGGATGAAAACGGCCTTCGTCCACAGGCACGCCGGGGTGCTCTCGGCGGTCGGCATCGCCGCCGCGGACGTTGCCGTGGAGGCGCGCGAACCCGCGGCGGCGGTGTTGCCGCCGGTGCTGTTTGCGGAGGAGGGAGAGGAAGAAGGAGACGAGGAGGACGGCGGCCCCTCTGACGCCTCTGCCTCTCCTTCTTCGCCGCTCGCCTCAGGCCTCCGAGCGAGGCTCGACGCCTTGCAGTCCGGCGCCGAGGCGCAGCTCAGGGCGCAGGGCTTCGGCGGGTCCCGCTCATCGTCGATCTCCAGCGAGCGCTTCCTCAACCTGCGGTACGAGGGCACGGACGTCGCCGTGATGGTCCGCGTCGAGGCCGCCTCTTCTTCCCCTTCTTCCCCTTCTTCTCCTTCTTCCTCTTCAGACGGCCTCGACCTCGCCGCGGTCTCCCGCGCGTTCCGCAGGGCCTACCGCAGGGAGTTTGGTTTCGTCCTCGAGGAGCGCGCCGTCGTCGTCGACGACCTTAGGGTGCGCAGCGTCGGCAGGCAGCTCGCCGCCGCCTCCTCCGTGGGCGAGGGAGAGGAAGAAGCAGAGGACGGGGACGAGGGATGGGAGGAGAGGGAGAGCGAACCGCTCCCTCCGCCGGCGGCGACCGTCTCGGCGTGCTTCTCCTCCGGCGGCCGGCAGGGCACCCCGGTCTTCGAGCTCTCCGCTCTCCTCCGAGGCCAGGGCGTCCCCGGGCCGGCCTTGCTCTCCGCTGGGACCTGCACCATCGTCGTCGAGCCGCGGGCGAGGGCCGTCGTCGTCCAGGGGGGCAGCGTCCGCATCGACCTGTTCGACGACGACGGCGAAGGCCAAGGCGAAGGCAGAGGCGAGAGCGAGGGCGAATCCGCCTCTGCCGCTCCCGCTCCTCCCTCCTCCTCCCCACCCGACCCGGTCCGCCTCGCCCTCTTCTCGCACCGCTTCATGGGCATCGCCGAGCAGATGGGCCGCGTCCTCGCCCGCACCTCGGTCTCGGTCAACATCAAGGAGCGGCTCGACTTCTCGTGCGCCCTGTTCTCGGGGGAGGACGGGTCGCTGGTGGCGAACGCGCCGCACCTGCCCGTGCACCTGGGGGCGATGTCCGAGGCCGTGAGGTACCAGGTGAGCCACTGGCGCGGCGGCGGCGGCGGGAGCGGGGGAAGGGAAGGCGAAGGCGGCGGCGGCGCGCGCGGGGGAGAAGGCGAGGGCCTGTCCCCGGGAGACGTCCTCTGCTCCAACCACCCGCAGCTCGCAGGGGGATCCCATCTGCCCGACATCACCGTCATTACGCCCGTGTTCGAGTCGGACGACCGCGGGAGCGGCGACGAACGCGGGGAGGGAGGGCCGCGGCCGAGGCAGAGGAGTAAGCCGATCTTCTTCGTCGCGTCGAGGGGCCACCACGCCGACGTCGGCGGCGCCACCCCGGGCTCGATGCCCCCGCACTCGACCTCGCTCAGCCAGGAGGGGGCCGCCATCGTCTCGTTCAAGCTTGTCAGGAAGGGCGGCGCGTTCGACGAGGCCGGGATCTCCGAGGTCCTGACGCGGGCAGGCACTCGCGCCCTGTCGGACAACCTGAGCGACCTCCGCGCGCAGGTCGCGGCCAACGCGCGCGGCATCTCGCTCGTGCGGAGCCTCATCGAAGAGCACGGGAGGGCGACGGTGCTGGGCTACATGGGCCACATTCAGCGCAACGCCGAGGGGGCCGTGCGGGCGATGCTGCGGAAGTTTGCCGCGGAGACGGCGGAGAAGCAGGAGAGGGCGAGGAAGAAGAAGAAGGAGGAGGAGGAGGGAGGGGAGGAGGAACCTCTGTCTTCTTCTTCTTCCGGCGACGGGAACAACAGAGTCGTCGTCGTCCGCGCCCTCGACCGCATGGACGACGGAACGCCGATCTCCCTCCGCGTCTCCGTCGATCGAGAGACGGGGTCCGCCGAGTTCGACTTCGCGGGGACGGGCCCGCAGGTGCGCGGCAACACAAACGCTCCCCCGGCGGTGACGAGCTCGGCCGTGATCTACGCCCTGCGGGCCATGGTCGACGCGGACATCCCGCTCAACCAGGGCTGCCTCGCGCCGGTGGAGATCAAGATCCCGGCGCGGTCGATCCTGTCCCCGAGCGCCGGGGCCGCCGTCGTCGGGGGCAACGTGCTGACGTCGCAGCGCGTGACCGACGTCGTCCTCAGGGCGTTCGGCGCCGCGGCGGCGTCGCAGGGCTGCATGAACAACTTCACGTTCGGCGACGGCCAGCTCGGCTACTACGAGACCGTGGCCGGCGGGGCCGGCGCGGGCCCCGGCTGGCACGGCACGTCGGGGGTGCAGAGCCACATGACCAACACGCGAATCACCGACCCGGAGGTCCTTGAGCGGCGGCTGCCCGTCGCGCTCCGCGAGTTCTCGCTGCGGGCGGGCTCGGGCGGGCGCGGGAGGTTCCGGGGGGGCGACGGGGTGGTCCGCGAGGTGGAGTTCCTGAGGCCGCTGACGGCGTGCCTGCTGAGCGAGCGGAGGAGCCTCGCGCCGTTCGGGCTGGAGGGCGGCGGGGAGGCGCAGCGAGGGGTGAACTTGCTGATCACGAGGGAGGAACAGGTCGGGGGGGAGGGGGGAGGGGGGGGGGCCTCCCCTTCTCCTTCCTCCTCCTCGCCTCTTTCCCGCGAGCTTGTCGTCAACCTGGGAGGGAAGGCCACCGTTGAGGTGCAAGCAGGGGACCGGATCCGCATTCTCACGCCGGGCGGAGGCGGGTTTGGGAAGGAAGGAGAGGAAGAAGGGACGCGAGGAGGAGGCGACGAGGAGGAAGCGAAAAGAGCAGCTTCGACTCTTCTTTCCACCGCTGCTGCTGCTGCTGCTGCTCTCCCGAGGGCCTCCGGTTCCGTTCACGCCTACGCACAGGCGCAGGAGACGGCGTAGAGATAGAAAAGATATATATATATATAGAGAGAAAGACAGAGAGGAGCGTGTGTAGATATAGAAAAAAAGAGCAAAAGAAAACTTATTGCAAGAAGAAAAAGAAAAAAACACCTCCCATCTCTCTCTCTCTCTCTCTCTCTCTCTCTCTCTCTCTCTTTCTCCCTCACCTCCTCATTTCTATATTCTCTCCCTCTCCCTATCTCTCTTTTCCCCTCCCCCGGAGAAACAGAGCGAAGAAAACAAAAGCGCATCTCGCAAATAAAGTAAACACAAAGAAGAAAAAAAGGTACAGGGATGAAGCAGAAGAAACGGAAAACGATCCGTGGAGGAGGGAGGCGAACCAAACGAACAAGTTCCGTACGAAAAAACTCTCCAATAACTTCTCACGAGTCGAGCGAAAGCGTGAACGAGACGTAGGGGTACATCTCTCCATCGCCTCCTCCTCCTCCTCCTCCTCCTGCGCCACTGCTGGGATCGGCCTCGAAGAACTTGGACGTCCTCGCGCTGCCAAACATGCCGTCCAAGGCCTTGCGCAGCCTCGGCGCGGCCTTGGGCGCGGGCCGGACGAGGAGCGGGAGAAGGCGCGGCGGGAGGCCGTACCGGAGCACCGACTCGGCGAAGAGGCGGATGGCGCAGACGTGGATCCAGCAGGAGAAGGCCTCGCCTGTTATTTTGTTGTTCGGGAGGGGGGGG
>Ga0315287_10000154_pt1 | contig 58042 bp, 69 predicted proteins | sample YL17G11_0_MG_FD_205037 | JGI IMG/M metagenome (GOLD analysis project Ga0315287, IMG submission 205037) | Sediment microbial communities from Yellowstone Lake, YNP, Wyoming, USA - YL17G11_0 | ecosystem: Environmental > Aquatic > Freshwater > Lake > Sediment | place: USA: Wyoming | collected...
ATATAGTTTCATAAAATCTACTTGACCCTCAGCGACATAGTATTTAAAAAACTACCAACTTTATGGTAGTAACGAGGCAAAAGTATTTCAGGTTTAAATGCATCCGCATGATGTGCGATGAGGTCACAACGTATGAAGTCTAATTCTTTAGACGTAGAAGTATCCCATGGAGGCTGGTGATTATACTCAATATAATTTTGCTCTATCCTAAGAGTTAAATCCAAAATATCATGAGCATCGACTAGTTTTTTTATCGCATTTACCACTTTAGTATGATGAATTAGGCATATTGTTTCTGAAATTAAATCCTCCAAAAGTTTTATTTCCTTATGAAACGATACAACCTTCAGCATCTACCCCTCCTATTCTCCTCCAACGTGATAAGTAATCGTTAAATGGTTAGCATCCTGCCCGATAGCTAAATTTGCATAAGTGTTGTCTGGAAATTCCAAACTAGAAGTTTCATTGCCGTCGTAGTTAGAAGCCCACACAATGTCTGGAAATTTCATCCTAAGAAGGTTTTTTATTTTAGGTATATCTATCTTCGCATCCGCACCCTCTTTAGGGTTCCATACATAAGTAGGAGGCTTAGTGAATGTCTCTTTTATCGTAGGGAAAGCCTGCTTAACTTTTGTCAAGAATTCAGGAAAAAACATCTCCTTTTTTGCATCGTCTTGTCCCGGAACTTTAGGGGGGGCTTGAGGACCTTCCTTCGGAATACCCGCATCCTCATCGTCTTCTTCTGTTGCTTGGATTAACTTTTCTAATTCCCGGCGAGCCTGCGTTACTTCCATGGCTCTTTTAACGAAAGTTTGCTTCGTGTCTGGATTCTTATTCACGCGCTCCTCAGATCTCTTAAAAGGTATTCTTTTTAGTAAAGGTCCATTAAAGGGAAAACTCTGATCCGTGATCAGCGGCAATTCAGGAGTGTCTAAAGGGTAGGAGTCTTTGCTCTTAGGACTCCAAGGATATTCGCGGTAAGGTTCTAACTCCTTAACCGGCTGATTATTTCCATCGAAATCCACTTCCGTAATACGTCTGTAACCATCGCGCCCAGTTTTATCCGGTCCAGATGCACCGGAACCAATGTCGCCGTCCGCCTCTTCTTCCTCTTCAATCGCCAAAACTACTTTCTTCAAAAAACGCATTAATATTCCCTTAGCAAGTTAATGACATCTAATAAGTCTTTATTAGATACTTTATGTCCATAACACAAACAGTCTCTTAGCTTTTCTAGCTCTTGTAATCCCTTTGTAAGCATATTTTCTTTCAGAATTTCGTATCCCTCCGCGAGGAGACTGGATACCGTCACATCCCCTTCCATCCACCGCACTTTATCTTTATCGCCAATATACTGGGTTCTTATCAAAACATCGTTTTTTTCGAGGAGAATGTATGCACCTTTCAACAGAGCCCCCTTATAGGATAATTCTATTTATACCTTCATCCTCATACACTTTTCTTACATTGACATCGTGAGACGTTAAAAGGTTTTTAGGATCATTTGGACTGCTCTCGATAACTTTCCAGCGAGTCATATCAAAAAGCCGTATTACCGCATCCTCTACATTGATCCTTTTCACCACATCAGAAAATACCATATTCACTTGATTTAAAGATTCTAATATCCCAAATTCCTGCAACACCACAGACTCATTACGCCGTGGAATATCCACTAGTAAAATAGGCTGTTCCGTACTACGGACCAACGTCCTAAACATGAAATATAAGAACATCGGAGAAGGATCACTAGCTACCGCCCTCTTCATATAAACACGAAAGAATATCCGTCCCCCATTAGCTAATAATACGCGCTGCTTTAAAGCATTCTCCGTAAATGGAACATAGCTTGGATCCGATCCTTCTAATTTTAATTGTAATTCAATACTGCCACGATTACGCCGATACTCAAACCTAGAAACATCTAAGCCAAAATAGGAAGTCTTTAGTAAGTCCTCGTACCACTCTACATAACCAGATACAGCACCCGCTTCTAAAGTAAACCACGGAGGTACACCTATTAAAGGATTAAGCAACACATTGATCCCGCGCCACTCCCTAGAAGGGTCCATTAAATAAAGATCCGTACCCCATTTTAAAAAACCACCACTAAAGCCAGTAGCTAGACAAATAGGACACTCCGAAGTCGGCGTAGAATCCACACCCTGCCAACAAGTGCAACGCCTGCCGCTGCGCAAGCGCTGGTATAATAAGACATGGCGTCCATCGACGGAAATAGAGTTGCGAGTTCGGTTACTTATCTGAGGTATGAGTTGTTCACGAACTATTTGGCTAAAGGCATCAATACCAGCGTCGGAAGGATCTCCTGGACTTCTACTTAAAGAAGGGTCGGGGTTCCTTGCTTGACCAGTAATTGCACTCTTGGTGCGAGGATCTCTTAAAGACAAGTTCTACCTCATTTTAGATCTGTGTTATAATTAATCTTCAGATACTCTAAATATAGAAAGATTGATTATGAATTTTCACCCCAATGTCAAAAAGTACCAAAAGGTACTAGATTCGGTAAATTGATAGTTAAAAACTTTTCTCATATGCATCGGCGAAATGCTTATTGGTTATGCCTTTGTGATTGTGGTAAAGAGGCGGTGGTTTCTGGAAAAAGTCTTAGGACTAATCGTACTAGCAGTTGCGGCTGTTTCAGAGATATACGACGAGCCTATGCCGATCCACAAGAAACTAGCCGCAAATCAATCCTAAGAATCTATAAATGCAATGCTAGAAAAAACACACGCTGTTGGGAATTGACTGATTCACAATTCTTCTCCATCATTGGTACCAATTGTTATTATTGTGGTTGTGAACCCTCAAATTCTTTCAGTCCATATCTCTCCAAAAATGGAGCGGTAATGTTAAACACTGTAAAAATGAGTCAAGAACAAGCCGAAAAAAGCATTATAAAAATAAATGGTATAGATCGTGCAGATAACGCATTAGGTTATACTGTTGAAAATAGCGTTTCCTGCTGCAAAATCTGTAATATTGCGAAAAGAGATCTCACCATAGAAGAATTTATCTTCTGGGGTAAAAGGCTTGGTAAATTCCTTGAGGAGAAATTTTAAGGAGTAAACGTAAGCACCTGATCCGCTGTCAAGGGCGTAGCAGTCGCATCGTCCGTAACAACCAGTACGCCTCTTGCTACATAATTCGACAAGATCGCCGCCATTCTTCCTGCGGTGAAATCCGAGGTCACCACGTTTCCAAACACCCCAAAAGCATCTCTAGAAAAGGTTAAAGGACGCCTAGCCGTCACCGCCCAGGAGCAAGGGTTAACACCACCATCACCCGTAGAACCGAAGTTTAAGGCATAGGGACTGTAGCTGAGGTAAGCAACGTTGAGCCCATGTGGTCCAATGCCTACTGATACTTTTGTGAAAGACAAAGAATCCAATGCGGCAAATGCTGGATATGTAGGATCAACGGAAATAGTGATAGTGGTCATATATTGTATATCCCCCGTAGGTTTTCATTTAATCTTTAGGATTGCTTGATACTGGAAATGCTGTAGTATAAATACTAATGTCAAAAGCTAAAAAGAAGAGACCCAAGTATAATCAAAACGCCGCCATCAGAGGCGCTCTTAGGCGTGCCTTCTCCCGCTCCCCTATTGTTCGAGAAGTTCTTTTAGAACACCGCAGGGAAATTCCTAAATATCGTAAAGATGGGAGTTTGTGCTTAAAACCTGCTGTCCAATATAAATGTAACATATGTACTGAATGGGTAGGCAGTACCAAAGTGCAGGTAGATCATGTTTCACCAGTGATACCAGTAAATGAGACATTCACCTCTTGGGATAAATTCATAGAAAGACTCTTCTGCACTAAGGATAATCTAAAGCCAATTTGTAAATTTTGCCATGATATCAAGAGCTTACAGGAACGTAGGTTACGTAAACAATTTTTAGCGGAACAATCATGCAACCCCGAAAAAGAAGAGTCTTATACCAAATGAAGCAATCCGACTTTACCTGTCCTTATAGTAAAATGCGTTTACATCGCCCCTGCTCTGTTTCCAGTTGTTCTTATAACCTAGACGACAACCCGGCTTCCAACACTTACAATAGATGTTTTTTAAACTACACCGCAGAGGTGCGTACTAGAGCAAACCTTATAAAAGGAGAGTTCGATTTTAATAACTTCTCACAAGATAAGAAAAACAAAGTAGCAGCACAGTTTTTTGATATTCCTATAGAAGAAGTGGCTAAAGTTAACAGTGAATTTTATGTATCCCTTTTCTCTGTCTTTGCTGAAGACGTATCCGTAGCTCTTAAAAAACAACAACTAGACCCCGTGCCTTATAGGCAATGTTGTGTATGTGGAACCGAGTGCGACGAACTCTTTATTCTAAAAAGCGTCCTACCCGCAGGCTGGGGATATTGCTCCTATGGATGCTTTCAAATGAAGCCACCCCCTATCCTCCTCATAGAAAAGAATATGGACCTAGACTTCTTAGAGTTTGTCGGAGCTATGGAACATGAAAGCTATCAAGGACGAGCTAAATTTGTACGCCAGTTGATCGAGTGGGTATTAGGTAACTCTGCTATGCGACTTTAGATTCTATACATGTTCCTTAAACAAGTACTAGCTAAATACACCATTGTTCCAAAGCCTCTACCTATTAATCAATTAGGTGGCATGCGACCTCCTTTTAATTTGGATGAGGATTCTGGTGCTTTAGAGGGGGACGAATTAGTAGATCCGCAAGAAGAGGAAGAAGAGATTTGAAAAAATTAACAAGAAAACAGGCACAAGAACGAGTAGATGCGTTCCACGGTTTAGGTACGATGACTATTGGAGAGGATTATGTGGGCACCATGACGAATTGTACCTTCATACATAAGGTTTATGGTATTTGTAATATGCGACCTAGAGCGGTCATGAGCGGGCAGTCCCATCCACATGGAGCAGTAAACAGAAGAAAATTAACCTGTTTAGGTAAATTTGGAGTAGAACATCCGGCACAAAACAAAGCAATACGTCAGAAAACGGAGGATACTTGCCTTAAAAAATTCGGCGGGAAGGCTCCAAGCTCTAACAAAAATATTGCCGATAAAATAAAGAAAACGTGTCTAGCTAAGTATGGTGCGGATAGTCCTTTAGGATCTTCGGAAATAAGAGCCAAAATACACACCACATGTATTGAAAAGTACGGAGTCGATAATCCCTTAAAATCCATTGAGATCAAAGAAAAGGTAAAAAGTACTTGTCTTAACAGGTATGGCTATGAAAACGTATTTGCAAATCAGGGTATAAAAGATAAAATTAAGAAAACATGCTTGGAAAGATATGGCGTAGCATCGCCAATGCAAACGCCTGAAGGCGTAGATAGACAGAGACAGGCTTGTTTCAAGCTAAAGAGTTTTGAGCTACCCCGCACTAAGGAAATTTTGATGCTACAAGGCTATGAGCCTTACGCCGTCACCTATTTACTATCCTTAGGATATACGGAAGAGGAACTACTTGAAGGTTTTAAAAATAGACCTCGTATCCCTTATGCTTCTAAGGTGTATATACCAGATTTTTTTATTGAGAAAACCAACACCATCTATGAAGTAAAAAGTCAATATACGTTGAAAGCAAACTACGAGATTAATTTGATGAAACGCAAAGCTTGTGAACAATTAGGCTATGTTTTTTATTTTGTTATATTTGAAGACAACGGAGACTTAAAATCAATATTTTAAAGGATTAATATGTACGCATTATATAACTTTAGTAAATTAGTAAGGATGAAATATATTGTAGTAAGCAGCGTGCCTAGTGAGACAATGCCACCTGCCAACCTCGCCAGCATGATCAAACAATGTGAAGCTGTCGGCAGAAAAGATCTTGCTGATAAAATCCACATGCAATGGGTAAAGGTTTTAAACAAGTATCCTGGTACTCGCGTAAATTGGGGTGCAGCGGTAAAAATCGGTGGAGCTTCCATCAAGAAGAATGTCTTTGGTGGGGTTGAATTTGGTGTTTGGTTTCAAGAGCAGCAAGATCTTTCTCCTGCGCAGATAGCCGCAGCTAAAAAAGTCGTTAGTATTCTACCTGCGCCTGAAGGCACTCCCGCCCTAGCTATTCCTAAAGACGGCGAGACACCTGAAGATTGGAAAGCCGAAGCGCTACAAACCAAAGCAAATCTCGCATCCGCTAAAAAAGGCTTCTCAGATGTTAGGAAGTATATCGCTTTCTTAGAAAACGAAGCTGATGCTCTTAAAAAGAAAATTGCTGACTATAGTGAAGGCGGAGAAAAAGAAACCACCAAAGGTGGCAAGCCGCATAAACTCAAAGAACGTATTCCTAAATGGAATGTCATGCTTGAAGCCGTGGTCTCTCAGTTAGATGAGACTAAAAGTAAGTTTCAACAGGCGGAGACTGGATTTACCGAAGCCGTGGACAACTACAACCATGCACCGCTAACCACTGTCGCTTACGAGCAGAAGGCTCAAGAAAATTTAAGCAATATCCTAGAAATGATTTTGGATATGAAGGACTTAGATAAGCAGAAGGAGTTGCTTGCTAAACTCAATGATTCGCTAGCTAAGCAGAAAACCACGGCTAGTGTCGAGGTCGTGGCTATCAATATCCCTGGACTTATTGAGAAGGTTAAAGCTGGATTTAAGGCGCTCAAATCTTGGCTTTTAGGTCTTAACAAGAGTGTTAACAATTTCAACAAATTGGCTAGCATTAGATATTAAGATTAAATGAACCTCGTAATTACAGTATAAAATAATAGGAGATACAAATGGTAACTAAGATGACGGACAAGATCATTGACAGGCTCTCAAAAAAAATCGCTAAGACCACGCCTTTTAGAACGGATTTTGTATTAGCTGATTTCCGCGTGCTTGACGATGACAAGAAAACGGCTGAAATCCTTATCCAGTATGACAAAGATTTCTATGATACGCCAAGCAAGGAGCTAATTGCTCAAACGATGATGGAGCTTTTCAAAGCTTCGGACAATCGTCCTCGCGTCATCATCGATCCAAACAGTGTGCGCTACTTCCCTAGGTATGATGCGCTTACCTGTACGGCTTCGGTACCAGTGCTGCGTCGTCCTATCACGGATGTTAAACGCTACAAAATGCAAACCATCGTTGCCGGTACATCCTTCCTAGGTGAAAACATGGAAGATGTGTGGAACGTAGGCAAGAGTGCTGAGGGTCATGTATTCATCGAACGTCTGGAAGATGATGATATCGATACCATTCTTCGTGAACGCGCTAAGGGTAAAGCTTTCCGTACTCACGCACATGCAAAGTTCAATTCCCTTACATTGAATCGCATCTCTGCTTCTACTTCAAAACCTCTTTATTCCATCAACGATAAAGTAAAATGTGCTTACAATGGTAAAATGCGTGTAGGCAAAATTGTAGGCTTGACTACAGGTGGAGCACAAATTTGCTTTGCTCGTGGCGAGCAGGCGACCGTTGCTATTGAAGCGTTGCATGGTCTTGTACAAGCGGCTGAAAAAGGCATGGAGATGAATCTGGAAGCCATTAAGGACTACTACCGAAAAGCGTATGGGTATTCCGAAGAAGACCTAGCTAAGCTAGTTAGCTTTATTGAATAATTGCTGTTGATTCTACACTAGAAGGGCGGAGAAATTTCTCCGCTCTTCTTACTTTTTTATGCTATAATTTCCGGATGGCGAAAAAGCTAACATTCAAAGAGATTCAGGAGAGGCTTCCTCCGTATTTGAAATTGGAGACAGAAGATTTTAACTCCTTAAAAGATCAGGTAGAGTTGATTGATGTTCAATACGGAAAGTACTCCACTACTTTAAAGGCTGTATTTAAAGGTTCAGGTAATCATCCTTTAAGAACAAAGGAGAACCGTAAGCAAACTTGCCTTGAAAAGTTCGGTGTTGAACATCCAATGCAAGCATCTGTAGTTTTGAAAAAAGCGCTAGCTACAAATATTGAACGTTACGGTGTAGAGCGTCCTTTGCAATCTCAGAGTTTCTTAGAAAAGACTAAAACGACTAATCTTGAACGGTACGGTGCAGAAAATCCTGCACAAGGATCTTTAGCTAAAGAGAAAGTAAAAAAAGCGAATCTAGCTCGCTATGGTGTGGAACATTCATTTCAGGCTGAGGAAGTTAAGGCTAAAATAAAAGCAACTAATATTGAACGTTACGGTGTGGATGTTTCACTTAAGTCAAAAGAAATTGCAGATAAATCCAAGACAACCAATCTAGAGCGTTACGGCGTAGAGAATGCGTCCCAGGCAGAATGCATAAAGTCTAAAAGACGTACAACAATGCTAGATAGATACGGCGTAGAGCAACCTTTTAAATTGGATATGTTTAAAGATAAATTTAAGCAGACTCTTCAAGACCGTTATGGAGTAGACAATCCATCTAAAATTGACGAAGTTAAAGCTAAAGTAAAACAAACCAATCTAGATCGCTACGGCATTACCAATACTTTTCAACTGTCCGAAGTTAAGTTCGCATCTAAAGGCGAGCTAGAACTTAAAGAGTATATCGAATCCTTAGGTCTAAAAACCCAAAAGTGGTATATCGGAGGAAATCCTTCGTATGAATTAGACATCTATATTTCAGAATTGAACCTAGCCTTTGAGTACAATGGCGACTATTGGCATTCTGAAGCGCAAAAACCTCGGGACTACCACTATTTGAAATCAAAACGAGCTAAAGAAAAAGGCATCCAGATAATTCATATATTTGAGACTGAATGGCTGCAAAAACAAGAAGTGGTTAAAGATTTCATCTCGCTAAGATTAGGAAAAACAGAACGTAGATATTTTGCACGCAAGCTCACTATTAAGGAAGTTTCTAAGGAAGATTCTAAGGACTTCTTTAATGCTTTTCATCTTCAAGGCGCTCCTTTCCGAACACTATATTGCTACGGTTTGTATATAGGTGATGAGCTTTTGATGGCGACGGCTTTCTCAAAACCTCACCGTCAACGTATGACACCGGAGCCGCATTTGTCTCGTCTTGCATCTAAAAAAGGTGTCCAAGTTGTTGGGGGTATATCAAAACTCTGCTCCTATGTTTTCAAACTACACGGACCTTTTATTAGCTATGTACACGATCGTCTTTCTTCTGGGGATTCTTATAGGAACGCAGGATTTACCGAGATTGGAAAAGTTAAGCCTACCTACTGGTACTACGATAAGAATAAAAAAATTGTAATATCAAAACAATCCAGACAGAAGAAATTAGTAAATACACATACAGATATGACAGAACACGAACATGCTCTACGGGATGGGTTAGTGCGTGTGTATGATTGTGGAAAAACTAAATTTTTATTCACGCTAGATTAATATACATGTACAAACTCCAACATCAACCACAAACTGTAGGGGAAGCCTTGGTATTAGCCGAGGCTCATCTCCGTGTTATTGGCATGTCGGAGTTTTCTCCTATTGCGTTTGCTAAGAATGCGGTTAGGGGTGAAGTCACGGCTTCTATTTTCCCTACGACTAAGCTGCGTATTCAAGAAGTCCTTCCTGGTTTGCGTTTAAGAGCGGGTAATTCCATTATTGATGTTGTGAAGGTGATCCCCACGAACAAGGAGGTTATTTACAAGACCAATCGTGGGGGTCAATTCAGGATGCCTACGGAGAAGTTTGTACAGCTTGCTATCCAGCAGGGGTTCAAAAAGATTTGGGATGTGAAGAATTTCCTTATTGCTCTTAAGAATTTGCTTAAACCAGTGTTAGAGAGCGTACCGCTCATGCTCGTGCTTAAGTGGGTTTTAAGCTATATAAGGGGTCGCAAGCCCATACCTAGTGATCGTGGTCCTGATGAGACTGGGGACTATCTAGAACGTGGCAGGCTTCCGGCTAAGCACAAATCTTATGATTAAATCGCAGAAAATTATTGCAGATCCGGAGAGTTTTGTTCACCGGGTAAGAAAAGTCTACGATGTAGTGGACAAGGATGCGATCCAGAAGCGTTTAGATTTAGACAAAAAGCAGATGGAAAACACTGAAGATCTTGTTCCTTGGGGTAATCCTCCTGGCATTTACTGGATGCGTCGGGACGCGGAAGAGCGTGCAAAGGATATGAAGGAAAAGGAGCGTCGTGGCGAAAAAAAGTGAAGAAGAGGACATTGACGCTAGGATTACGGATCTTTTAGTAAAGGCTTCGGAGAAGAAGATTATAAAAAATAGCAGTATTGTCAAGCGTGTCGATATTACGACGATGCCGGATGTAAGAAATACTGTGGATAAGATGACTAAGGACGGGTTTACCACGCACCAAATTGCGGCTGCGTTAGGCTACGAAGAGGGTCAGATTGCAATCTTGTTAGAGGAGACTACCGATCCTGGCAGTCCTGAGAACATGTTGCAAACCAATCTTATGCGCCTGCATGCCTTAGTGCCTTTAGCAGATGCTACCTACAGGAACGATCCTAATTTTAGGAATGCTTCCGCAGTTACCGGGATCATTGATTCTGTCACCAAGACAATCACTGAAATTCATGCCCTAAAGGATAAAGAGGACGTTTACAAGGTCATCATTCAGAAGGTGGTGCAGCCAATTATTCGGAATATGATTTCAGATATGATGACAGAGTTTAGGTTTTTAACCACTAACGTCGCCAACACGCCTGCAAAACAAGAAGAGCATATCCAAAGTGCCGCCATGGGCATTGGCAAAAAATTCGATGAAAACTACAGAAGAGCTACGGAGCTATTAGCCCAGGTTATTGGTCTCAATGCTGAGGCTAAGGCTAGATCACTTGCTAGCATTGCTCTTTCTGGTGATTAATACTTTCCAGTAATTTTCTTCTTGCAATCCATTTTAGCCTTTAGTAGGCTAAGAAAAGAAGCCAAACACCTAGTTGCAGATTATTTAACTAGTAAATAACTAGTTAGAAGGATTTCGTACAATGCTTAAACAAGTACCAACAAAAGTGCAAGGCAAGACCTCCTTAGGAAAAAGGGGTTCTAATGTCCTACAACTTCCGTCCCTGACTCGTCAGGAGATAGAGGATTTAGTCAGCGCTTCAGCGATTAATCAACAGTTAGAAAAGATGCAAGAACGGGGGCTCATACCTAAGGGGGTGATCCATAATGAGCCGACCCGCCTTGCCGCCAGTGCGGCATCTACCATACAAGCTGACGTGGTAGATGCTGTAAGGTGGCACGACTCAAAGAGTGCTGAACTCCAGGGTCTTAAGACTCAAGATGTGAATAAGCAAAACGCATGGGTGGATACCCTCATGCAGGATTTTATTGCGATGGATATCAATCCTAGCGATACGGCAGATAGTGCCACGCTTATTTTGAAAAATTTAGAGGTAGAGATTTCTAAATTAGAAAAAGAGAGTAATGGTCCAGAAGCTGCCGATTACTTGTTTAAACTAAAGCGTGAACTAGAGTTGGTTGTCGATAATTTAAAAGGTAACGCTCCAACACCTAAAACTAAAGATCAAGAGACAGATCGTCTGGCTCAATCTTAAATATTAATTAAGGAGAGATTATGCAGAAGAAGTACACGGACAAGGAAATCGTGAACGAACTCAAACGAGTGTTCAAAGTAAATGCGAACAAACCTTATACGAGACGCGCCTATGAAGACCTAGGCACTATCTCTAAAACAACCGTGGAGAACCGCTTTGGTACATGGAGTGATGCCCTGAAAAGAGCAGGACTCTATAACCGCTTTGAAAAAGCTAAACGTAAAGTCGGCGGGTAACCTTAAAGTCTAGTGGATTAAAAAGTAGGGAGGGCAGCCTCCCTTTTTAATTAGGGGCATATGCTTAAAAAATGCAAAAAATGTGGGGAAGAGAAAAGCTTAGAATGTTTTCGCCGTCAGGGTAAGGGCAAACCACGCCGAGCGGATTGCAAGGCTTGTTGGGTGGATAGTGCGCTCATCACGCGGCGCAGCCTAAAAGATCGAGAACGGAGAATGCTGAAAAAATATAACCTAAATCTAAATGATTATGAAAAGATGTTGGTGGCTCAAAACGGTGTATGTGCAAATTGCAAAAAGCCAGAAACTCTAAACCGTAAAGGTACTATACAGCCTTTATCAGTAGACCACAATCATCAAACTGGTCGCGTGCGTGCGCTCTTATGCAATGCCTGTAATTCCCTTCTAGGCAACGCCAAAGAAAACATCCAAATTTTACAAGCAGCCATCCGCTATCTGCAAGAGCACGAAAATTATGTGCCGAGAAATCTCCAGGAACTTGTTGCATCCATGCGAAATTAGAGGTAATATAGAAATATGCAAGCATTAAACATCCTCCTGAATCTTGTCGGTATCCTCGCAGCTTCTTCATTTGTGCTTATTGCAGTAGGTGATTATGTCACGTCTAGTGTGAATACACTTATCGAGAAATTGATAGAGCCTTTAAACACACCTTTTTCCACGAAAGTGCTTTTTTATTGGTCTTTGGTTGAGGACTTGTATGTGGAGTTGCGTACCTTTTTAAATAAAATCAGTATTTACTCACGACCACGTTTGGAGTCAAAAAGTGCAAGAAATAAATCGGTTGACCACAGTTGATTTAGATAAAGGTTTCTTATCCCCTCTTTTACACCTTCGGCAAATGGAGCAATCCCACGTCCCCTATAATCGCCGTGACTTCTACTGCGAACCCCCTCGGTGGCTGCTTTTCTTCAAAAGCGCATATTATTCTAAAGCCTGTGATTTTATACATATGACCATATGCAGTATGGTTGCCATTGAGAGTGCTTCCGTCAATGCAGTCCAAAGTTTTAACCAGGAAACTGGTATTCTCACAAAACATCTTTTTGAATACTTAAGGGATGTGGAGGATGCAAATAAGGTGATGACATTCTTAGCTAGCTTTCGCGGGTTTCTTAACGGCGAAAAAAAGCGCATGCCTCGGCACATATCCAAAGATCGAGAAGCCTATGAAACTCTTAAGAGAGTAGTAAAAACTGATTACACGAAAAGATTAATTGGGGAGTATAATAAAGACGGCGGAGATGGCGTTTTAAAAACCCAAGATTTTGTGGCGTTATTTAAGATGCCTTTGTATGCCTTGCTTGAGACGGTATTTTGCTCCATGACGGACGAGGATGCCGTTTCGGCAATAGACGAATATAGGATGTAAACATGACCGTCCAGTCCCCAGGACTTCAAGCTACTACCCAGGAGACATCTAGGGTACTGAAACGGGGTACGTTAGAAACATTCTTTTTTAGTTTTTTCTACGATGAGGCTCAAACTCAGCCGGTATCTCCTATAGACCCTGCTACGCAACCTAATTTTAGGATTTTAGATCCTAGCGGATCCCTCTTGCAGGACGGTATTGCTGTCCCTGCGGCGGCTCCTGGGGTTTGGCGTGTGGCTTGGTTTGTTCCGGTCAATGCGGAACTCACCAATGTGCATCATCGTTACCGCATACAAACAACCATGGTGGATGCCAATTTTCGCCAATTTGAGACCTCGTTTGAGTTTGATGTTGTCGAGACTGCTGTACCGGCGCAAAAGCCTGAACTTCAGCAGCTTTTAACTTTCGTAGGTCAGGGGACTAGGGCACACTTTCACAATACGGTGCGTCCGGATTATCTTCAAGCTAGGGTTATGGCTAGGGGTCAAGACAATAAACCGATGTTCATTGCGAACTGGGTTTATCCTGTACCGGCTAATCCCGGTCCCGGTACAATCTATGAAGTGCCTATTGGCACCGGCTACACCTACTATATCGATACCCCCACCTTTCCGGCTCCGGGGGAGTATACGGTAGTGTGGTTTGTAAGGGATTTCCCTCTATCTGAGAATGAGATGGAGATGCAGAATATAGAAGTGGTTAATACTTCTGTCTTGCAGCTTATGACCAAACTTAGGATGTTCATCGATAAACTTCAGAAGAAACTAGGCATCGTCTATGCCTACAGAAATGAAGAAATCATTGCATACCTAAATCAAGGCTTAGGCACTATCAACCAAGGTGTGCCGCCTACCTATTATACGTTTACAAATTTGCCAACTCCTCTGGAAAGCTTGCTTATAACCTCCTCATTATATTGGGGTTTAATCGCTCAGCGTATCCTCTACGGCGAAACAAATTTTGACTTCTGTGTCGATTTGGACACACTACTTCCTACAAGACGAGGGCTTATAAGAGCCAAGAGCTTAGTGGCTGATGCGGGTAAGATTTTACGAAAAAATATTTCTAAGCAATTAATTTATGGTGATGAGGAGATGCTTTTCTCTACGATCTGCACACTGTTCAGTAGTGAGACTAGAGTGAAGGATATAATTTCTAGGCTTAATCTCAATACTTCATCTGTAGCTTTAGGTGGTGTATTTTCTAGATTCCGGTTAAACAAATTCAAGTCTTTCAACAAATTGGGTAACCCAGTATGGGATATTCCTAAATTTGAAGATCATTTAGCTAAAAACTACGGCATGTTTTATGATTTAGAAGAAGGCTCGTATGAAACAGAGCATGAACTTCTTACACCTTACGGCTTTAGTAAGCCGGAACGTGTGTGGCATTTGAAGGATAAGCAGGTATACAGAGTTGAAAATGAATTAGGCTACGAACTCATTGCTACAGGTAATCACCCTATTCTAGTCCTTGACTCAGATACATTTGAGGTATCCTGGAAGGATTTGGATAAAATAGAGATTGGTGATCTAGTGGCTTTAAACAACTCCCCGATCAAAGAGGATGAGGATTGGGAAGTATCCTTAGAGGATAACGTAAAGGCAGTATTTGACACAAATACCTGTACTACCAAGTCACCTTACACTTTACCTGAGAAGATGAGTCCAGAGCTAGCTAGGTTGTGCGGCTATCTGATTGCAGATGGATGTCTTACCTGCTACGACAACATAACTTTTGCAAACACCGAGCAAAATATTATTGATGACTTTAATTTCTGCTGTAAAGAAGTCTTCGGACAAGAAGCCTCCTATATTGATAGCTATGGAAGTGTGGAATCCCCTACCCATTTAGGCGGGACTCGTCCTGTCCATTACTACAAATTAAATGGTGTAGAGATTCGTAGATTTTTCTTCACTCTCGGTATGGGTTACGAAAAAGCTAACAAGAAAAGAATACCGGAAATAATTCTTAAATCTCCTAAAAAGATTGCGAAGGAGTTTATTAGAGGATTCTTTGAAGGGGATGGCTGTTTTGCTATAACCGATCTTATTTTCTCCTCGTCTTCTCAAGATCTATTGAGTGATCTCCAGCAACTTTTCCTAAGATTCGGGATAATATCTGCTAAATGGAATCCTACCGATGAGGTAGTAGGTAAAGTGTCTGTGCGAGGATTGAGTATGGTAACTTACGCTAAGGAAATTGGTTTCTTATTTAAAGGAAAGGATTTTCAAGAAAAATCTATCTATTACCCGCAGCGGGAAGCGCTCAATCCAGAGATACTTAAAGGTCTTATTGGCATAAGAAAGCATTTAGGTCTGAACTGTAAGGGATGGAAAGCTACGGATGACGGTAAGAGGCGTTACGATATTTATTGGGATCACAATGCAAAATTAGCCAAACACATTACATGGGATCATGTTGAGGATTGGTTTAAGGACAAAGGGGAAACCGTAAGATTTCTAAATAAAGAAGTGTGGAATAGAATCCATCTATTATTAGATACGAGATTTCTATGGAAAAAGGTGCGTAAAATAGAAAAGCTAGATCGCCGAGATGTTATAGATCCTAGCTTTGCTAGCCAGGGAAATCCGTTAGACCATGCTTTTGTCACTAACGGACTTATCACACACAATACCGGACAAACGGTCTCGATAGGCTACAACCCCGGTGCTGACTTAGACGGGATGATTGATAGGCTAAATACGGCTGTGGAGGCTCAGCTTAGGAAAACTAAGGAAGGTATTGTACGGGCTAGTTCGAGTGTTGGCTTTATTGCCACACGTCCGGCAAGATTCCGCTCAGGACTCTTATTCAAAGTGGGAGATATCAACGGTACACAAACTGGAAACAGTATTTATCAAATGCTGGCTTCATATGGTATCCCTGTCGATTAAGGGGCTTTCGTGGCACATTTATTAAGATTTTTACATAATAACTTCGTCATTAACGGGAGGGATTAAGGGCGTAATACATTTTTAACAAGGGGGCATTATGGCAACGACTTCCGATGATAGATTCTACAAGCGTAAGCTGAATGAATTTGAAGAGGAACTCAAGAGATTGCAGCGGGAACTTGCCAAACTTAAAGTCTTAAAAAGGGAAGGAGGAAGAGCTAGAAAACAAATGTTGCGATCCCTATATAGAGAAATGGAATTACAATCTGTCCTCGAAGAACAACAAATGGAGCACTTTAGGAATATCCAGGTAGACGAAACTGTGGAAAAGCCATGCTGTAAAAACTGTGCATCCCATAAAATAAATAGTATACACGCTGGTAATAGAACAATTATCATTTGCCAAGCGTGTGAAACACGTTATACAATACATCAATCAATAGCGGAAACTGCATAGAGTGGACATAATATTAATTGCCCAAGGATTAATCCTAATCATTCTAGTTACCGTTCTTTTCTTAGAAAGGCTTATTTTGAAAAAATTACTATTCATTCGTAAAACACATATAGAGCATATCAAAGAGCAAAACGATCTCCTTAATCGCATCCTAGATAACCAGACTTCTCCCCCTATAAGCGTGCCTGCCGCACCTGTTGTACAGGTATCTCCTCCACAGGAAGCCGTCTCCTCGGATTATGTCGAAGATGTTATACATTTTATCCCTAAAGCAGTTAAAGCCACAAAAACGGATGTCTCTAATTTAGATACTAAAGCATCTAAATTTGAAGCAAGTGATGTGGAAAAACTTAAAAAAGCCAAAGAAGCCTTGAGAAAATAATTAAGGAGATACATGAGCAAAGGATTAGATTGTGGAACTGCCAATTTAGTAGCAGCTAGCTTGCACGGTAAAGACGTGGAAGTTAAGAGACTAAGAAACTGCTTTGTCTCCTTATCAGAGGAGCAATTACACCACCTATCTAAAGGTAGTGGGATTAATTCCGTAGAGATAAAAAATCAACACTACATCGTTGGGGATGAAGCAATCCAAATGGCTCGCATCTTCGCTACAGAAGTACGCCGCCCGATGGCTTCTGGAGTTTTAAATCCTGAAGAAAAAGAAGGGCGCTCCGTAGTAAGTGCCCTGATTAAAGTGCTCCTTGGTGAACCGGAAGAGGAAGGAGAAAAATGCTGTTTTTCTATTCCGGCTAACCCTGTAGACAACCCTAAAGCTAATAATATTTGGCATACAGGCTTCTTCACCAATCTCATCGAAGATCTAGGCTACGATGCAGAACCCGTTAACGAAGCACTAGCCATCGTCTATGCCGAGTGCGCCGATGATGACCATTCAGGTATCGCAATCTCACACGGCGGCGGACAAATAAACGTAGCCGCCTCCTACAAATTAGTCGGTTCTTTGAATTTTTCAATCTGCCGTGGGGGTGACTGGATCGATCAAATGACAGCATCTTCTGTGGGCAGCACCGTAGCAAGAGTTCTTAAAGTTAAAGAGAATCCTGCGTTTGATTTGCTAGACCCAGAAGCTTTTGATGAAGACTCTATCGGTCCCGCTTTAGCCACCTATTACCAAGCACTCATTAAATACGAGATCGCACACCTTGCTCAACAATGGGCAAAAATGAAAACGCAACTTGATTTCCCCGATGCAATTCCGATTGTCTTGTCTGGTGGTACAGCGAGCATCAAAGGCTTTAAGGATATGTGGGAAAAAGAATTGAATAGGTTTGCTAAAAAGAACCCACTGCCGTTTAAGGTAAAAGAAATCAGGATGGCGAAAGATCCGCTTGGAGCAGTAGCTAGAGGACTCCTAACATACGCTATGGCTTAAGGAGAAATTTGAAACGCATTGCACTAACACTTCTGCTAGCGGCTTGTAGTCATCACTCGACTCCAAGCCCTTCTCCGACGCCTGCGCCTGCACCGAGTCCATTGCCTAATCCAATTCCCCCTATGCCATTTCCAATACCTAACCCAACTCCAGCACCTACTCCAGCACCGTCGAATGTAGTGCAGCAGGTATTGAATGATTTAAATGTGCAGCGATCTGCTGCGGGACTTGCTACGGTGACTTTGAATAGTAAGTTAACATGTGCAGCGGACGCACATGCACAGGACATCGGACCTAAAGGCTCTTGCAGCCACACTGGTTCAGACAATTCTAGTCCCTTCACCCGCATCTCAGCTTGCGGCTACTCGTACTCGCAGGCAGGTGAAATCATCGCTTGTGGACAAACCTCGGCAGATGCAGCCGTCACGGCATGGATGTCTGATGCACCGCATAAAGCGATCGTATTAGGTCCATATACTGAGGTAGGAATCTCGATGGTGGATAACTATTGGGTTGTGGATTGGGGAACACCTCTTTAAAAAATAACCAGTAATAGTTTCAAGCACTTTTAAGACACCTCCTAAAGTGTTTCTGGAGTACGCCGATAAGTGTCCTAGTCCACTATAACTAGGAGGCAATATGAAGAATTTTCTAGATCTCATGCATCATGAATTATCCGATTTTGTCGTTACGGCAAATACAAATAGGTGGAAACCACAAAAGCATGAAGGCGGAGCTTACGCACTTCTAGGAAGTCTGGATGACGGTAGCACTTACGTTGTCGAGTACACTGGAAGTCGAGTCGGCTTGATTGAAATGTGGCAGTACCGCTTTAAAAGCGGAAAACACAGGCAAAAGGAAGTCAAATCTTGGGTTGCCTTACGCTTCCATAAGACATCTAGGGGCTTGCAGGCTAAAGAAGTACTCTTGTGGGGATTTTGGGAAGCCACAGAAGGGTGGTAAAATCAATACCTTACAAAATAGTCCTAAAGTATTTTCTATAAATACCGACAAGTGTTATGTAACACAAAAGTGTTATACACCTAAACCCCGGAGAAAAGCAAATGGCAAAAAAGACGACAAAGACCCCATCGACAGGTGACACCACCCCTAAAGCGGCGAGAATGATGCACCAGGATCTTTTCGGTGGTGCAGCCAAAGCGGCACCTGTCAGCAAGCCGAAAGGCAGCGGCGGCGGTTCCGGTCGGGACGAGATTTCCTTCGGTGCGGACCTTGATCGCCTAGCTGCGTTCAAAGTGTTGATCGATGCCTTGGAAGGTCCGGCTAAACAACTCCAAGAACAACTTCGCCTAAAAGGATATGAAGTGTATGCGGATCGTGCCCACGCTGCGGGTAGCCATCCTTCAAGCTTCCTCGCTACCGGCGATGTTGCCACTGCATCTGTTGAAATGCGCCGTCGCGGTTCAAACATGCCGATCAACGACCTCGAAGTCAAAGAAGAGTTAGCAAAACTCGGCATCCCACTACAAGAAAACGTTAAAGTTCCTGAGCGCTTTGTCTTCAATGCTGAGCTTCTGCAAGATGAAAAAATCCGCAACGCGATATCTCAAGCTTTCGGTTCGCACCCCGCACTTGCGCCTATTGCAGATCAACTCATCCAAAAACAAGACAAAGAATTTAATTGGGTTACGACAGAGATGACACTCGAAGTCGCAGCACAAAAACTCACCGAGGATGACTATGCTCGCCTCGTCCCATATCTTTCAACACTTGCGATCGGCAAATTTCATCTAAACGGCGCTGCTATCGCATCGAAAGTTAAAGGTGAGGATTCAGTAATTACGCCTGAAGCTAAAGCCATCGCTATTGACATGCTGCAAAAAATGGGCGTGTTGCCGAAGAAATCGTAATAGGGCTTTTACGGTAGGGTGAGTGCATGAACTACTCAAAATATACCTATCTTTATCCTCCGCGTGCGGGACATGTCATAACCTCTGACCTCCTGCCGATGTATGAAGAGAGAGGATGGGTAGCGCAGTACAAGAAAAACGGCACCTCCACGACTATCACGATTGATCCGCACGGCAATGTTAAATTCATGACAAGGCACGCCACGGCGCATAAAGCGTGGCAATGCCCGACATGGCTGCAAGTGGCGCTCTTGCAGTACTTCCCGGCGAAACGATGGACGATGGTTATTGCCGAACTTCTACACAATAAGACACCTACCATCAAAGATACGCTCTATATCTACGATGTGATCGTGTACCAGAATACGCATCTCATCGGTTCCACGTTTTTAGGGCGGCAGAAGATCCTAGACGGGATTATCCCCGCCGAAGGTACGGAAACTGATTCTCACTGGGAAATATCGGCGGGGATTTGGCGAGCTAAAAATCTGACAAGTGGGTTTCACAAAGCCTTTGTGGATATCGCTGACCCCAAAATCGACGAAGGGCTCGTCGTGAAAGATCCTGCCGCAAAACTTAAGTGGTGCAACCTCGCAGAGAATAATACGTCGTGGCAGGTAAAGTGCCGATATCCTTCTAAAAATTCTCAGTTTTGAGCAATCTCCCACCGCTTGGAAACTATACCTTGCAATACCCCCAAAAATTAACTATGTCGAGGTTAATGGTATTTTTTAGCGGATTGGAGTCTTTCTTTTGTCACCACTGCTTATTGTAGATGTAGTTGCCAACCTAGTTATAGGTATTGTGTTCCTCGGTCTCGCAATTGTCACTTCGAGGGTTCTAAGCCGGGAACCTTCCAGACTCGGAATCTACCTCCCTGTTTGGGTGTTTGGAAGCCTTGCTACAGGGCGGTTTGCAAGGCTGCTGCTACCGGAGTTTGAACCTTGGTTACAACAAAGTCTAAACGGGTTTTCGGCGATCGTTGTGGTTGGCGCTTCTTATGAAGTTTTTAAGCACCGTGCATGGATTTATCTCTTTAAGTCTCCTGAGCACGTAGCAGAGGAAACCGCTACTCAGCTTACCATTACCGATAAAATACGAAAAGAGAAGGATGCTGCACCGCAAGCTAACGAGGCTAAATCCAACTTTCTTGCAAACATGAGTCATGAAATAAGAACACCTGTAGGCATCATCACAGGTTTTGTAGATGTTCTTATGAGCGAATCTGAGACATCAAAGCGTCAGCGCTACGTCGATATTATCCACCGCAACGCGGAACACCTTACACGAATCATCGATGCTATTTTAGACTGGTCTAAAATCGAAGCAAATAAACTTCAATTTGACGTAATTCAAATTTCCTTCTTGGACCTTTTGTATGAGATTGAAGCGACTTGGAGTGTAAGAGCAAAGGAAAAGGGATTAGAGTTTAAAGTAACCCGCGAAAATGCGCTACCAGAGTTTGTTAAAACAGACCCAATTAGAATCAAGCAAATTTTAAATAACATCATCTGTAACGGATTTAAATTTACATCGCAAGGTCACGTCTGCCTAGATGTCTCCTTCGATAACTCAATTTTAACTTTTGACATACGAGATTCCGGAATAGGTCTTACTGATGAGCAAGTAGGGTGTCTTTTTCAAAACTTCTACCAAGCAGACACTACGCACACACGCAATTTCGGCGGTACGGGCTTAGGGCTAGCACTTTCTAGACGACTTGCAAAGCACCTCGGTGGGGACGTTACCTTTGTCGAACATCGTGAGCCGACAGGGTGCCACTTTAGATTCGCACTCCGCGTTGAATGTAGTGCAGTACAGCCACACCCCGAAATCCACCACGCACGCACGCACATTACTTCGCTTAAAGGGGTGAAAATCCTTGTTGCCGAAGACTCTCCGGATAATGTGGCGCTCATCACTCATTTTCTCAAAGCTGCCGGAGCGGAGGTGGAGTTTGCAGTCGATGGGCTGGAGGCAATCAATAAGGCTCGATTAAAGCTCTATGACGTAATCCTAATGGATATCCAAATGCCAAATGTCGATGGGTACGAAGCCACTAGGATACTTCGCAGTGAACATTACGCAGGCAAGATAATCGCTGTCACAGCGCACGCTATGGGCGAGCATCGCAACCGCGCTCTAGCTGCTGGATTTGATAGTTACCTCGTCAAACCCATGAACGCAACGAACTTGACGCGGACAGTGCGTGAGGTCTTCCCCGCGCTTTAGGCGCTGCTCGCACGGCACTACCCCGTAAGATTATCTAAACAAAGGTAATCAGTCCTACAATTGACTCAACTCAGCGCCCAACATTCTTTATATTTAGTGAGCAAGTGCAAGGTACTACTGCCTATATCACTGGAGGTGATGGGACATATACAGTTAAGGTAGGTTATCATAACCTTACATATACTCTTTAAGGATTAATGACGACCACCAATAACATAATCCTCTCGCTAAATTTAACGGATAAAGGAGCACCCGGTCAAGTTCTTACAACTGACGGTATAGGTACTCTTTATTGGGATAGCGGGGGCGGTGGTGGAGGAAGTGCAGGCGCTACAGGCGCTACAGGCGCTACAGGCGCTACAGGCGCTACAGGCGCAACTGGAAGCACAGGAATAAGAGGCATAACAGGCGCTACAGGCATAACAGGCGTAACAGGCGCAACTGGAAGCACAGGAATAAGAGGCATAACAGGTGCAACTGGTCCTGCTGGCATAACAGGTGCAACTGGTCCTGCTGGCATAACAGGTGCAACTGGTCCTGCTGGCATAACAGGTGCAACTGGTCCTGCTGGCATAACAGGTGCAACTGGTCCTGGTTCAACAGCATACGCGGGAAATTACACACCCACACTATCCAATACACCTACCAACCAATGGACAAGCCTAACTACAGGCATAGTTATGTACGAAGTAATAGGCAGCCGAGTGACTGTTCATGGCAACTTTACCGCAACTCCAACAACTGGAGTTTTAATTTTTAAAATGAGCCTACCAATTAACAGAGCCTCAAATTTTAACTTTTCTAATGTAACCGGAGGCGGAGCCTTTGTAAATACCAGCGGCGGACAGTTTGCTATGGCAGCAAGCAGCGATGCCCTAGGAGCAGAACCGGCTTCAAATGATACAGTATACTTTATTGGATACTCGTTTACTGCAATTGCAGGATTTATATCCGTTGAATTTACTTATGATTTGGTTTTGTGAATCTAAAATTTCCACTATTCCAAAGCGCCATAATATCTTCTTTGGCTAACATCTCCTCCACGGTTAACCCCTGCCCACGATGCTTAGAGATAAGATCTTTTATCTTATGTAGCTGGTAGTTTTGACGTGGATACCACTTGCGTTCCTTTTTAGCGTAGAAAGAAAGCATTGGACCTGCATCATGCTCAAACAAAAAACCAGCTTTAATGTATACACTATCCTTCCAATCAGGAGTCCAATCCCTATCAGCATAAGTTTGAATATCTCCGGCAGGTAATAAAGGTAAGCTGTTTTTTAAGAGTTTAGAAAACCCACCCCGCACAAGCGTATGCTTTTTTACACAAAACCTAGCAATATCTATTTTACCATTCAATGTCCTGAAGCAAACTACAGCTACTAATTCACTATTGTATTTAAGCCCACAATATAAGAAGCTTTTAGCTTCTCCTTGAAGATGATTAGCCAAGCAAAAAGCTCTACCTTCCGCTGAAGTTAACACTTCAAACTTTGTCTTCCGAGCATCTATCTTTTCTTGATAAACACCTAGAACACTACATATACGACTCTTAACTATCTCAACATTTTGAAATTCCCATATGTGATATACTCTAATCCCTTTAGAGAGAGATAAATTGGTTTTTCTAACACAGTCTTTTTTCAGACGATGATAAAAAACTCCATTATACTCAAACGCCACACCTTGCTTAGGAAGGAATATATCTAGCTCATAAGGCTTGATCACCTCTCTATCACCGGACAACACTTCAAACCCGAGCGATCTAATATAATCAGCATAAGATACTTCCTGCACTGACTTATTTAGCGGGTAACACTTAGGACACCTAGGCGTCATAAATACATCATCTGTAAATACATACCCGCATTTATGCCTGATTGAGTAGGTGCGCCAAGCTATATGATTACCCTCTTCATCAGATATCCTATTGCCTATGTACTCATCTATTAGCTCATAGCCATTAGCTTTTAGATACGTGGATAACCTATTCTTACGCGCATACACCTTACCTTGAGCCGTTTTGAATCTAATATGTGGAACCTGAGAGTTATACTCAACGCCATACTTGTCTATATTTGACCCCTTTAAATCCTCTTTGAATTTTTCCGTGGTGAACAAGTACTCAGATCCGTAACGCTCTAGTACAGTCTTCTTCTTTTTATCTTGTATAACTTTAACGTGGGCAGGATGCGCTGCGCCATAACGCTCAAGCATTGTCTCTCGCATCTTATCTCTAAAAGCATTCCCCACATTTTCTACACCATAGCGCTCTAATACAGTCTTCCTAGTCTTAAGACTCTTCTCAGCATTTTTTTGCTCTTTAGACTTTAAAGGCAAACCATTCTTTTTAAACCACCTTTGTATAGAGGAGGCTACTAAATGATATTTTTCCCCCAAATCCGGGATACTCATTCCAGATAGATACTCTCCATGTAATTTTAAAATATCATCTTTTGTCAAATCAAACCCCTTGCATAGATTAAATTATACGTCATTAGGTACGAAAGTACCACCTGAGAGTTGAGGCATCCCTACCTCTCGTAATTAACAAGCGCTCCTCTGCACCTGTAAGAGCTACCAGACACTAATTAAGACATGAAAAGCGGGAAGCTAAGACGGTTTGGATTTTCAAAGGAAAATTAAATCCACCAGTATTTTTGTGTTTTAAACAAATGGTAATTTTACAGGAGATAAAAGAGTATGAGACTTACTAGAGGAAGGGTTGGCACAACTTACCAACCTAAAATCCCAGTGACGGAATTCCGTCCTAAGGGAAGTAACCAGCGTATTGCGAATGGCGACGAAATCGACGCTTATGACCGCAAGGATTTGATCCGCAAAATCGGCGACCTTTACCAAGGCGTCAAGAGTGGCGTTATTGCCCGTAACGAAGATGAGATGATGTCTACTGAAGATCGTCGTGAAGTTGTGGAAGCTCGCGCTGCCGCTCTTTCGGACGCTTTGAATGACAAAACTGGTGTTAAGTGGCAAGCCCTCGGTGAAACTGTTACCGAAGAAATCTACGAAGCACTTGGTCGTGAAGGTTTTACCAGGAAAATTCTTGGTTTCAAACCAATTAAGAGAGGCGACGTTGCACGTATCGCCATCCGTCGTAAGGATGTGATCGGCTATTACATTGCAACCACCAGTCCTACTGTTGTTGCTTCGGTTGTTCGTCAAAGCTACGTGCATCCACCAGATGCGTATTTGACTTTCCGCATTGAGATCGACGATCTCGAATTGGAATTGGCTGATACGGACTTGCTTGAGCACAAATACAATGATGGTCTTGAGCAGATCCTTCGTGAAGAAGATCTACGCACCAAGGCTCTCCTTGATGCTTCGGCACCTACGTACAACGAACTTGTGTTCTTCAACGCTTTCACGCCTAGCGTGTTCCAAGCGATGAGAACGCAGATTGCACGTTGGACAATTCCTGTGGCGCACGCTCTTATTGCCGTGGACCTGTGGAACGATATTCTCACAGATACTGAATTTTCGAGTTATTATGATCCAGTTTCTAAGCATCAAGTCATCATGGAAGGTAACTTAGGTTCTTTCTTCGGTGTCACCTTGCTCACTGACGGTTTCCGTGAAGAGAACTTGCAAGTCCTTAACCCAGGAGAAGTTTACTTCCTAGGTACGCCGAAGGCGTTGGGCGTGTTGATGGAGCGTAAACCTCTTACTGTTGACAGTGTTAACCAAGCAGTTGTTGGTCGCCCTGTCAGGGGATGGTTCGGTACCGCAATTGTATCACACGCGGTCGTTAATGCTCGATCGGTTGTGAGAGGACAAAGAATTTCGTAAAAGAGATTTTAGAAATTTATTTCTGGATTTCGGAGGAGGGCATCACTGCCCTCCTCTTTTAGTTTGAGGTTGGTTCGGTTAACCTAGTGTTACTATTGTCTATTGACATACTTCCTATCTTGCCATAGCCTCAAGACATGGAGGGGGGATATGGCAAGGAAGATGCAGGTCAAACCGTCAACAGAAATTTTCAAGATGTATGCCGACGTTTTTGCTGGGTGGAAAAATGGGTAAACGTCGCACGGAAGAAGAGATAAGAATTCTCTATCAAGGGTATGTAGATATCAAACAATCTTTCCAAGATTTTGCCAAAAAAGAAAAAGTTGATAAAGATATTTTAAGACGAGACTTTACTTCTTTGAATTTACCGCTCCATCCACATGGAGATTTGAAGCTAAAACTCTCCGAGGAGAAGGCTAAAGAGATTCACTCCTTATACTTGGGTGGTCAGTCTATAGATGAAGTGGCTGCTTTAGTTAGTATAGATCGCAGTTCTATACTGCGTACTTTCAAGCGCCTATCCTTAAGGCTCAAGGATGTGGAGCAGCAAAAGCGGGAGAAGATAGAACGCACTTTGAAAACTACTAAAGAGCGTTATGGTGTAGACAATGTAGCACAAACAACAGAATCTCGCTTAAAGGTATCTAAAGCTTGGAAAGAAACTGTGGATATTGAAGCGGTTTCATTAAAAAGAAAAAATACATGTCTAACTAGGTATGGCGTTTCCAATCCAGTTTTTGATAAAGAGATAGAACAGCGTCGGCAGCAAAGCCTTGCAAAGGTTGACTACCAAGAAGCGTTGCGTAAAAGGAAAATTTTCTCTTTAAATAAATATGGATTGGAGCATACAACACAAGTACCAGAAATAAAGAATAAAATTATTGATAAACAATTATCTAGACGATTTTCTCGTATACTGCCTCTGCTTAAAGAAGCTGGTTACACTCTTTTAGATGCCTATGAAGGCAAGACATATCAAGAAGAAGGTAAACATTTAGGTTATAGGCAATATAGAATTATGCATATCTGTGGTACAGAATTCACTGACGATGTTTTTCTGCTTCCTAGATGCCCTAAATGTTTCCCTTTAAATGTTTCTATAGCGGAGAAAGAATTAAGTACGTACTTATCCTCAAAAGGGGAAGAAGTAAGATCATCGCGGGATGTTATCCTTAACCCCAGTACCAATAGATACCTAGAGCTTGATTGCTACCTCCCGAAAAGGGCGATAGCGTTTGAGTTTAATAGTGTATACAGGCATAACGGTATGGTTAAAGATAGACTATACCATAAACTAAAAAGTGATTTATGCTTAGCTAAAGGTATAAAATTATTTCATATATGGGATTTTTTCCCTTCTGATATAGTTCAATCTAAATTGGACGTTATTTTAGGTATAGCACCTAATTCTATAGGTGCTAGAGAATGCAGAGTTAAGGAGTTGGATTACTACAGCACTAAGGAGTTTTTAGATCGCAACCATATTCATGGTTCCTGCCCTTTTGAAAAATCTTTTGGCTTATTCCATAACGAGCGCTTAGTGGCTGTGTTTGTATTGAGGAATAAGTTATCGGAGGTCGCACGCTTCTGCACAACACAAGGTCTACTTGTTCATGGTGGCTTTAGTAAATTATTCTCTCATGTACAAACTTATTTAAAAGATGAAGGTAAAGAGAAGCTATTCACCTATGTAGATAGGGATCTCTCACCAGAATGGAAAGATACTGTTTATTTCAAACAGGGTTTTAAATTTCTAGGGGATACAGGACCAAGACTTGTATTTGCTGGAAAAAACGGAAAAATATATGCTAGACAAGCACTCCAAAAACATAAACTTCAAACCCTGTTCCCTAAACATTTTGATCCCGCCCTCACCGCATTAGAGATTTTGTACCGCGCAGGGGTCGTGCCGTTATGGACTTCTGGTAATTGGAAATTAGAGTTTACACTTTAAAATTATATATGCTATTCTTTCTGGAATCCACAATTCCTAGGAGGTTTACATATGTCCCGTAAGAGGAAGGTTGTTGAAGAAGACGCACTAACCATTGAGAAATCAGAGTTTGAATCTCAACAAGAGGCTATTGAGCAAGCTTGTGACGAGCTAAAGGATTTTCTTCTAGATAAAAATGAAAGCTACCAAGGCTCGGCGTTTAAAGAGGTCACCTACAACGGACGTACTATGTACCCTGAGGATACGATTGATAGCCGTATCGTGGATAAAATCCGTCGCCTGCAAAGTGATAGCGCAGATTTTGAAGGGGAAGATAGTGAATTAGACCTCTGCGGTTATATTGTGCTGAAACGTGCATTGAAAATTCTAGACGAATAAGTTAGATTAAGTACCGCAGGATATACAAGCGGCAACGTGAAAGGGCTCATAACCCTTTGCTCTTCGGGGCTTCGTGAGTTCGAGTCTCACTTCTGCAACCAACCGTCTTCTTTAGTGTAGACGGTTTTTACGTGTTTAGGTCTCAAGAGCAGCCACTCGCTTATCCCACCGGAGTACATATTTTTACCTGCCAATGTGCTCCAATAGGCTAAGTCAGAGATCAACACTCCCTGCACAGGACTTGTTGCTTGTCTCACAACACCCCCTGCATTATTTTTAGCGAAGTCTAACGCTTCTTCTTTATTTGGCGACCAAGACTCGACTAAGCGGGTTTCGTAACCATACTCTGAAAAATCTCGCTTCAGTGCTTCTCCGCGATAGAAGTATTTCGGGATCATACCTACACCGCCAGCTTTCAACCATGGACCTTTTTTGAGTATGCTCTCTAGCTTTTTTGTGTCCGCAGGGTACTGCGATAACGCATCTGGATCTCCCGAAACATAATGTGCAATATGATCAAGTAGGCTTTCGTCCTTTACGATTTCTTGACACATTTTATCGTAGGGAGTATCGGCTGCTGATACGAGATATTTGGTCCGTATTTTAGATATGAAATTCATCTATTTCCAATCAATCGGCAAATCAAAATCAGCTATTTTATCTGTCGATTTTATTACCTGTTTACTTATTATCTTTTTCATATTGAAAAGGACCAGCATTCTTTCGTGCCATCCAAAGGCGTTATCTACGATGGAATAATCCACACCATTTTCTACAAGAAATTTTCTTAATTGATCGGTGTTGGTATTTTTTATAGCAGATTCGTTCACTAGAACATTGACTAATATGTCAGCCTCTATGCCACCTTCTTTTTCCCTTTTCTGTAATATCTCAAGTATTTCTTTCTTCTTTGCTTTAATACCGTAGGTGTCTAAAAAATCCTTAACCTTCTCTAATGGGAGGGAGACATCTTGGATATCGGTACCTTTTTCTACGACCACTTGGTAGAGTTTCCTAGAGCCTTTAGCGTACTTCTTAGCTGTCCCGTAGTGTGTGGTTAGATACAAACCTGGACCGTATTCCCACCTGCCGCCTTTGTGTGCGATAAAATCTTGTCCGAAATCTAAATTGCCTCCATGCCATAAGGTTAGAGACGAGGACGTTACTTCGTAACGTAGGCGACAGTTTTTAATAAAGTTCAAGGGTCATACCCCCATTCGTGAATGCTATTACCATTGGTGTATAGATCCTTGGCTTTCACGGTTTTAGTCACGATCTTGTACTTACCGTTTAAAGCGGATTTCCCATGATCCACAGCATACTGCCTTACGATCGTAACCCAGTCTCCTTTGTTGATGGATCTTTTTTGAGGTATATTAGGAACTTTTTGTAATTTTTCTATTTCATCGTTTAACCATTCATAATATGGATTTTTTCCATTTGTATCGGCTTCGGGTGGGTTTTTTCCTGTTTTCTGGATATAGCGTTTGTATTTCTCATATCGCAAAATTTGTTCCTCAGACGATAATATTTCTGGGATGGCTCGGTAGACCTTAACCGCTTTGTTAGGGCGTCCTCTAGCTGATTTAATTTCAGCGATAGCGCTACCGTCATAAGACTCCCCTGTACTGTAAAGTCTTACGGCATCTGCGGAGTAGATATCGTCAGGATAGATGCCTTTTAAATCATGCATAGGGGCATCGTCGCCACCTTTGCCGGGTGCGGCATGCTCCCCACGGTACTCCTCGGCAATAATAATAATCTGATAGCGCTGACGGCATATTTGTGCGAAGCTAGGCATTTAAATTAATCTCTTAGAGGCTTTTTATGATTGAAGATTTTCCTAAACTTGAGAGTCCCTTTGTCCGCAAAATTTATGAAGTAAATAAGGACGATTGGCGCAAGTACGGTAGCCAATATGGTCTTCGCACGCCGGAGGTATATCTGGTAACGCCGGAAGTAGCAGAAGGCTATTCTTGGGTTTTAGAACACAAGGATACCACCGCAGTTGAGAAACTACATGGCAGCAATGTAGGTATCGTGATTGAAAAAGGCAGGCTTGTGCATGTACAAAACCGCAAGAATGTGGTGGACATGTTTAAAGTGATGAGTGGTTCAGGGCACATCATGGAGGGGATTTTTTCGGCGATCAACAATCAGGGGTATAAAGACTTCCTTAAAGACGGGACGCACTACGGCGAGGCTTTAGGTCCTAAGCTCAATTGCAACCTCTACAATCTTCCAAATCATTTGTGGTACCCCTTTGACAAGGCGCGGGAGTCTTTGAAGTACAAGTCGTTTCATACCCAGGAGAAAGGGTTTTGGCAGTGGAGCGAATGGTTTAGACTTTACCTAAAGAGTATGCTCTACTGTAGACAACATAAGATACCACTTTCTAATATGCACACAGATCCTACTGTCCCGTTTGCGGAAGGGATTATATTTTATAATGATACAATTTCTGTATGTCCTGGAAAACCTAGGAAAGCGAAGCTGAGAAGAGATATGTATCCCTGGTATTATGCAAATAAAATCAGAATTCTTGGACTTGAGGATCATTGGCTTTGATTAATGTTGAAAGTCAAGTCGGTCGCCTACGGGTCCTAATACCGACTACTATTAGTTATCCAGCATGGAGTTCGGTTTATCATCAAGTATCGACTCCGGTTTTTGATGAAGTATATAGGCTAGCAAGGACGATAAAGGAGGAAATTGGATGCGTTTAGGAATGTTTCTAGGTTGTTTGGCTGCTGTGGGTTGTGCGGATCTTAAAGCGACTCGCCGGGATTCAGATCACCTTAGGCAATCTTCAGATCAGATAGAGCAAAATTCAGAGTTGATGAAACAAACCTCTGCTAAGCTTTTAGAGCAATCACTGATCACTAATAAAGGAGTCCATCTCCAGACACTTAATAATGCCCTTACAGGTATGCTCACCTATGGGTTTAACCCGCCCTTACTAGCCCCTTTTGCTAAGACCTTTGGAGAGGAGGCAACGACAAAGGAGATTACAGATCTCTTGCATGTATTGTTTATGGATGCTTTCAAGCTTTTAAATGTGAAGAGTTACCTAGCCGCCGCTTCCTTATCTAGCCTATTACCGGATGATAAGTTTCAAACCATCTTAACAGATCAGATGGAGCATAAAGGTGCGTACCAAGATGTGGCGCTAAAAATGATCGGCGCTAGGTGGGCATTTATTAAGATATTCAGGTACGAACCCTTAGTGAAGGACAAACATTTCACCAATGGATCTTTAGGCTTAGGTGTGCAATTTGTGCATCAATTAAAAGTTATTGCATTATTGCCGTACTTGGATCAAGTTGAAGTATACACCCCGCTACCGGCTAAAATTGATCCTAAAGAAGTGGACGAATATGTAAAGCAGGTACGGGCGCTAGCTGCGGAAAAATGCGATTTAAAAGATCCTGAAGTGCAGAAGCTACTCGATTCTCTGTAAAACGGAGTTCCCGTGAAGCACGTTGATATTTTTGAACACCTTTGGCGATTATCCATGAACCAAGTTAAGGGAAGTTCCACTTTGGAAGTAAGGGATGACGCATGGGTTCAGGTTATGGCTGCCATTACAGAGCAAATGCCGACTGAGGCTATAAGAGATTCGCTGAAACCACCAAACCGCTTGAGCGCATTTTCTGTTGTCCAAATGATGCAGCTACAGCATCACCTGGACACTTTCAAAATCAAGTAGGTGTCTACCTTACTCCTGCCCTCTGAGTTTTCTTGGGACGAGCAGATTTCTGATCGCCCATGGCGTGCTCTAGAAGTAGGTCCTTGATCTGCTTTTCAATCTGATCCCCATCACCCTCTAGGCTTCCAGCTTCCGCAAACCACATACTAGTCTGATCCTCGGCATAAGCCGTTGTCCATGTTTCACTGTGGAAAGGGCTTCTATCGTCGCCTAACCAAGCTGCCCAGCTATAGCTTTCCATGGCATCGCCTAAAAGGGCACCCTCGTCTGCTGTATAATAAAGACCTGAAGGCTCTAAGGTGATGGAGTTTCCTTTATAGTGGACTTCAATATGTCCCGCTGTCCCCTCTGGGACATAACGAGTATTGCTTTCAAAATCCACTTCTACACGGATACCCCTAGGTTCCACCTTTAATTCTTTAGCTACCTTCTTTATGATGTTTTGGACTTCTTTAGCTAAAGCCTCTTTCGTATTTTTCCACCTTTTATCCGCTTCTTTACCTTCTACAAAAATCTTATAGGTGCGGGTTAACTCGGCTTGCTCCTTCTTTATAAGACGCAGCTCCGTCTCTAAAGGATATTTAGCAAAGTTTTTAGTTTTTTTAGGAGTAGGAATATTCGTAACAGGTGCCGATTTTTTATTAGGCGGAGAATAAGATTGCTTAGCTCTGTCTTTATCAGAAAGTATTTTAGCCGTAGCTAAAGCCTCAACAGCATCCCATAAATCATATTCCTGAAGGAAAGACATTACATCTTTATCCAACTCAAAGGATTGGCTGTAGTCTGGGATGCGTATGCTAGAAGCTACTTCGTAGCTAGCTAATACTTTTTGTACAAATCTCACAGATTCTCCTTAAATTCCATATCTCCAGCGCTACTCTTCACTAGATAAAGATGTGGCTTCTTAGGATTCTTCTCCCCTTGATTGTAGATGTAGATGGTTTTAAAACCATCTCTTAGAGCATCTTCAAGAAGTCTATGAAACTCGTGACTATCTTCTTTCAACTCTTTTCCTTCATCTAGGCGGTGCATACCAATACCACCACCCTTTTCTCGTTTACCAAAATCAAGGATGGGACGTTCGACAATCTTAATCGTCTCACCATCTTCAAGATCTATTTCTTTAGGAAGAGCACTTCCAGCCGCTAATATTTTCTTTAAATAGGACATACGCTCCTTTTGCACTATTATATTCAAATGAATCTTAACTCTCAGCTACCGCAGGTAAGGATTCAATGTTTCCAAGTAAATTCTTTCCGCCGTGCATAATCTCAACTATGGTAACTTTAGCCCCGTCTTTAAGGGTGATTTCATCTTCTTCACCTGTCGCAATATCCATGTTTGCCCATGCAGTACGTTTAATATCTATACTAGCTTTAGGTATTAAAGCTTTAACGGTAACATATTTTGATCCTTTACCCCAATGGCACTCTGAGGCTTCTTCGTTCCAGGAAAAATACTTACCTATTCCTTTGTAGTCTTCTAAGTATTTCCCCTTTTTCAAGGATGCCATAAATTTACGAACATCATTAAGTGCAATACAGCGGTAGCCGACTAACATACCATCTTGATCTTCCGCTTTGTCATACCATTCATTTTCAAAATCGTCCCATTTACTGTCTAACCAATCTTCAGCCTTTGAAAACATTTCTTCTTTTTGTTCTGTCTTAGACATTTCTTCATCATACTCAGCTTCGTCAATGCCTAAACGGGATAGCAAATCATCATTGCCCATAAGGCTAGTTGCATTATTTATCCACTCTTTTACGAAGGATTTCTTTTGCACTACGCCCCTAAGAGCATCCAGAACTTCATCGGAGGAAGCTATTACTTCCTTAATTTGGTAAGCTGCTTGTACTTTTTCCCGAAAGGTGGCTACAGCAATTTGCTTGACACTTGTTTTACCTTCATACATTTCAATAATTACCCCTTGAATATCTTCACTAATGGTAATGACTTCACTTTCCTTACAGGCAGCGGGGACATCTTCACATAATTCTTTTGGGATTAGCGTGACATCTACAAGTGTATCTTGAGGGTTGACCGTAGATTTCAGGATAAATCCAACCCCTTTTTTAGCAAAGCTCCTAGCAATATTAATATCCTTTGTCCACGACGAGGTGCCTAGGAGTGTTGCGGGGAATTTACTTCCTACGTTCAGCGACGGTATTTTTTTAGATAACTCGTTACCCTGTTTGTCGCTGACACTAGGTAGCCACGCCTCCATGTCTTCTTTGAAATCCTCAAGACTTGACCACGATAGTCCACGGTACAAGGTGGTGGGCTTTTCTAACTTATAAGGTTCTAACTGCTCGGCAACTTTGTCTGGGACGTGTACATCTAGCTCCCCCCATACTCTTGCGCCGGGGTCTGCTCCTATAAACATGCGTAACCAAGAAACAGCTAACTCCATGTCTTCGGCAGATAGGGTTTGGTAAGCGCTTTGTACTTCTTTCTTAAATGTACTAGGCTCTATATCTATATCTTGTACATTATATTCTGTTCCACCTTTTGCCCATTTAATGGAGAAGACTTTTTTTGTTTCTGGTTTAATCCATGGGTGTTCCGGTTTTTCAGGATTATTCTTTTTCCACATTTCGCGTACTGCCTGCGCATTTTTTACATAGACATCTTTTATTACGCCACGCATCCCGTCACTCTTCCTGATAACTTTTGCGCCGATATCAAATCCAGAAGATAGTGAGGTGTCTACCTCGTAGATTTTAGAGGGATCAAATACGGCTATTTGATCTCCATCCAATAATTTTCTTATACCTTTGCCTTTAAACCATACGGCGTCCCATTTTGATTTTAGTTTGTCTGTCAAGTTCTTAGTGGCTTTAACTCTTAGATTTGCTATGTCAGAATTTGACATGTCTTTAATTGGATAGATGGTAGGTATATCGTAACCATTAGCTACCCACCATTTCATCATATTGCTTTGGGAGCCGAAGTTAATCGTCTCCACCTTTGGCGCATCAAGGTAATACTCTTTAAGACCTTTTAGCGATCCCCCATTAAATTCTTTTGCAATAGCTTTTACATTAGTGAAATACACACCGTAACCTAAATGATGGATAGGGGCGGGCTTTCCATCCGCGTAGTTAGACGATTGGTAGCCGTGCGAGATGTCACCAGACCGTTCAGATCCGATGTGGATTTTGAAGCCTGATTTCGAGATGGCATCCCTAGCCGTCTCGTTTGTACCGTGGTAGACAGGTCCGAAAAACCCTTTATCTACAACCTCTTGCTTAGATATTTTTTTGGTAGTCATGCAGTAAATCTATTGACACCAAAGGGTGCCTGCGGTACGTTTTTGCCACGCAAAAAGAGGTTCCTTATGCAAAATCCGATTGATGGGCTATCCCTCTTAGATGTGAGACGTGCCTTAGGTGTAACGGAAGTTGTGGTGGCTAGGCTTGTCAAGCACGGGTTTCTTAAAACCTATAAGATAGGTTCTGCTACTCGGCATTGGGTAGCGCCTGAAGAGTTTGAGAGGTTTCGTAAGGAGCATCCAACGCTGCCTACTATACCGTACCAACAAACCAAACCTAAAGTGGACCCCGCCGACTATAAAGGATCTAGATCCCCGGCGTTCAAAGCGCTCAAATTAAAAGAGCTACACGAGGTAGCCATGAAACGGGGAGGCAAGTGTTTTGCTACGACATATAATAATAGTATGGAACGCCTTACCTGGGAATGCGCTAACGGGCATACTTGGCTTGCCCCTTTCAGCAATGTAAAAAATGGTAAATGGTGTAAGAGATGTTTTCTTTCTAAACTGCATGGAATCAGCTATGGAAAAACAACCGCTAAGCCTAGTGCAAGTGTCTAAAATTTTAGGCGTGTCTGCTAAAACTGTAGCTAAATTTATCCAATCTGGACAACTTACAAGTTACAGGATAGGCGCGAATCCTCGTAAATGGGTGGACGCAGAAGAGCTTATGCGCTTTAGAGAGCAGCACGCTAATATGCCGCCCCCTAATCAGGATAAGCTAGAAGACGCACAGGTTGTCGCCGCCAACCGTGGCGGGCAATGCCTATCTACCAAGTACAGCAGACTACTAAAGTGGTCTTGCGCCAATAATCACGCTTGGGAAGCACCTTTCCAAGTCGTTAAAAATGGCGGATGGTGTAAGCATTGCTTTAATGAAGATAGAGCCCTTAGCGCAATTTTCCGCAATTCAGTTTGCCCATAATGTTTTGGGCAAAAAAGTCCCGAGGGAACCGCAAGCTCAACTATTCCTCGGGGCTTTCCTTACCTACGATAAGAAAACTTATATTTGATTTTGCCACAATCATATACCTTAGCCAACCCTTCTTTAATGGCATGTTCAGATTCCGTCATTCCCTCCGGAGTTTTAGCTATTCTTTTAGCTCTTGATTGTTTGCTGATTATTCTACCATTTTTTGTATAAAAATAATCAGGTCTATTGGTTAGAATTTTAGTCCATCCTGACTTTTCATATCCCTGCCCATCGGACCACCTAAGATCGCACCAGGAAAATAAATCGCATTTTAATTCTCTAGAGGCATTAACGGTTAAGCGAGAAAGACCTCCAGCTATGGTCACATCCTCCTTAGCTACAAAACGTTTTAGTATCATTTCATTTTTGTTCCTATGGTGTTTGCTGAAAATTGCACAAGCTACCATTTCTCCCTCAAAGCCAAGGGCGAGAAAGAATTCACCCCTATCCGTTTTCTGAATGTGGTACGTGTTCACAAAAACTAAAGCATCGTCTTTTGTCGGGGTATAGATCCGGCATTTACGAGCATCAAGGCGTCTAGAATTTAAATTTAAAAGAGACTTTACCCTACCCCGCACTTGGTATTCTCTTTTGTACCACTCATGTTCCCATACCTGAATAAGCTTTATTCCCCTTTCCTTAAAGAACATCATTTTATTTAAATGGTAATTTTTACCTCTGTTACCATGGTAGTAGAGACCGTTGAATTCAAATCCGTAGTTTAGACTTTCCACAAATACATCTATCTCATAACCCCTAGGCTGTCCTGTAAAGAACTTCTTATCAGCGTCTATACCTAAAGAGCGCACAAAATCTAGAAGCTCTATCTCACCTTTAGAAGAGCTTTTTAGACCCGCAGTTCTTAGATCCTGGAAGTTTTCATCTTGATTTAGCCTCTTCATGTTTTCAGATCTATGGGGCTGATTTCTCGCAATTTCGGCGTGGCGCTCTCTATTGTCATCTACCGACCAATACTTATCCCTTCCCTTAAAGAAGTTATCCTTTCTTATACTAAAGTGGTGCCTGCCTCTGCAAACTTCACACCTATGCTCTTCTTTGCGAAACAAATCACATATTGCAATCTCACTTTCTTCTTTGCAATCGCGGCATAGGACAACAGCTTTACTGATCGCTCTATCTGGATATTCATACCCAAACACTTCTAATGTTCTTTCTTTAGAGAATTCTATATACTTATCAAGCCTCTCTTTATAATCCGGGCGGAGATTTTCTTCCCGCTCAATGGCAATACAAGAGTGACATTTATATGAAAGTTTTTCATAGCGTAAAAATATATCCGATGCTTTAGATGATCCAATTTCTCCACAAGCACATACAACAGCAACTCTATTGATACCCTTTGTTGGGTATTCATAACCAAACAGGCGTAATGTATTTTCTGTAGAAAAACTCTCTACCTTGCCTATTCTATCTTTCCAATCCTGCTTACACTTCCTCCCAACCATAAAGACGGCTCTATCTTTATGGAAACATTTAGAACACCGAAACCCTGTATCCTTACAACGATAGGTATCCGCAGCTCGCCTTTCAAAAATTTCGTTACATCCCCTACAACGTATAGCTACAAAGTCCATGCTTTTTAGCGGAAGGGCATAACCAAACATCTTTAAGGTCGCTTCTTGATCAAAGCCGGGAATCTCTAAAATTCTAGACATAAATCCCTCCCTGAGTTTTGTTAAACTTAACACCAAAACTACTGGGAGTAAAGATAATTTTTCTGCGTTGGCTGTGAGTATCCTGGACTTAGACCAGAGTGTTTAAAAATACCATAACTGATGCGACTCTGCGGTTACATCGGCTGGACCTTCAACGCTGGATTGTTCGAAAAAATCGCATCCAACACATTGTAGGTATGACAACATCCCTTCATGCACTGTGCCTTTTGGGTACTTGAGTGCTTGAGATCCATTTTCTATTTGTCCGGTTATGGAACTCAAAAAATACGACACCCAGCAGCCCATTGAAAAGGAGCGTCTTTCCCCTCTTTCCATCCTTTTTACCAAAGCTGGATCTTTTGTGCGGTCGAATCCTACGAGGGTATAAATTTTCCACACGTCCCATCCTGGGACTTTGCGAAGCATGGCATCGAAATGGATGCCTTTGGCTTCGATGGGATTTTTATTGCAGTTATGGGCAACCACACCCCCTGCTATATAGGAATGATCCTCTTCTACTTCAATATTGAAAACTTCTTGTTCACCTGCGTCTTCGATACTCAAGATGGGCATTAGTAAGTAATTATCCATTATGATTCCCGAAGCCGAATCTACTTTAGATTCTATATCCGGAATGTTTTTACCAACAACAAATGGTGCGAGTTGTTTTGCAAAACGCTGATTAATTCTTATGTAGCCACTATCTCTTCTAGTTTTTATTTCTTGATCCCCCACCATTGGTTTTTCATCTATATGATTTGCGGCAATAAAGTCTATACCGACACAAGCTGGTATGCCGGTAAAAGCAAAAGCTTGCTGTAAATCTTTAAGAAGATCTATAGAGGAAGTTCTACAACGGAAAGATCCTTTTTTCCTATCAAAGGATCCATCACCGCTAGTATATGCACCTAGCATAATAAGAGTGCTGTCTTTACACCATTTACGTACCTCACCTTTAAGGCGTTTGGCTTCCGAATATTCACCACAAGTATTTCTGACAAAACTGGCTAACTCTTTTGAGTGTATCGTAATCCAATCACATCCAGGACGCCTTAACTCCGCATAGGAGTATTTATATCCAAGTTCTGTAGCCGCTTTAATTAAGGCTTCACGGAACTCAATTTCATGATGCCCAATGGTATACAAAACGCTGTAACCATCGGGAACCTTATAGGATTTGTTTTGCAAACAGCCATCCGCTAAATAAGCACCAGTAAGGAAAGCTAAATTAGGGTCCGCTACGATATCTCCGCCGTATTCAATAGGTATACAAGCGTAATCCCCATCATATATATCGCTTATCGGACGCCAGTGTGGTTTGTATTCAATATCCCTAAAATTTTCTTTACGAAGTCTAGCTTGATTGGTTTGTCGTGTTTTGTGGTAACTACCAAAAACTTGCCTACGATCCACAATATAAAGTGGATGATTATCTGTTACATATAAAGGTTCCAATATTCCCTGTACTTTTATTCTTTTAGTCCCTTTAATACCGTTACGAATTACATCTACTACTTTACGCAGACGCATATTGTGAGTTAGTACTAAATCCCCAACAACTAAATCCTCGATATTCTTTTCGTCGTAATTACTAATTCTTACTTTTGTGCCAGCTATAAAACAATGATCAACAAAACTAGGCTTACCTACAAACGTTTCATAAATGAATTTACCGAAGCGTGGATCAAAATAGCTAATTTCTTCGTAGGGGAAGCAGTGCATATTTCTATTTGGAATATCTATCGTAACGGCTGGGATTTCAAAAATTAGGTAGTCTTTAATATCTGGAGATAGGTTATAGGTTTCAGCCGCGCCTTTAAGCCAGTTGTAGCCAATGGTTCTTCCATTGATTTCTGCTATCGACTTTTTAGGGTAATGATCTATAACTTTGCGAACACTATCTTTATATACTTGCTTTTTATCATTCCAAAACGTAGAGGCGTAAACCGGCACTCTGTTTTCGTGGTGTCTATTTTCGATGATTGTCAAAGTGTCTCCTAATAAAGATTATCCATTTAATCTCAACTAACCTTTGCTAGGTCTTTAATCACCTTGGCGCACACTTCCCACAGTTCTTGTTTCCTATCGATTCTATTCAGCAGTGCCCCTAGCCGGTGTGCGACCAACCCCACCAATGTTTTAAGTTCCATATCTGGATCTTCAATATGCTTAAGGATTACGGCATCAATTTCATTTGATACTTTAAGGATTTGTTTTTCCTTTTTACTAGTACGTCTTCGTTCTAGCGGTAGTTGTATTACATTACTCGTGACACCCTCCTATTTTCAGATAATCTTCCTTAAGATTATATAATAACCAGTAATCGGTTTTAAAGGAATTTTTATGCGCTTTATTAAGAAGGTATTAGCTGATTGCATGTCACGTTCGGGTGTGCCGAGTCCTATTGACGAGCCGGAGGTGCCCCTTAGCGTGCGCAATCCTTATAAGAGTACGTTTTTAGAACGTGTTCTCCTTAGTTACCAGTCCGCTCCTACGGGACATCCTTACAGTAGTGTGGAGAAAAACTCTTTATTCACTCCTGACTTATTACAACAAATTGAGCGTGAAAGGATGATGCCGGAAGCGGACAAGGTGAAAGAGATTGTCCGCAGAGATTCGAGGTGGGTTAGAAGATAAACAAAATGGAGGAAAGGTGGTATGCAATGGATTATAGATCTATGGATGTTTTTAAAGTGTCTATTTGTCAAACCTAAAACCAACAAATACGGTTGGAAGCGTCCGCTGCCTCACGCTGGGCATAAGACATACAAGATTGAGAATCGCACGGCAGGTTTACCTACTAAGGTAGACCTTCGTACAAAGATGCCTCCAGTATACGACCAGTCAAGTCTCGGGAGTTGTACAGCTAACGGAACTTTGGCTTCTGTTCAGTATGAACAAATCCACCACGGTCTTCCGAATTACATGCTTTCTCGGTTGTTTCAATATTACAATACGAGAGCCCTTGAAAAAACTACAGGTAGTGACTCAGGCGGTACCATTGCGGATGCCGTCAAAGCGGTAGCGACCTATGGCTTCTGCCCTGAAAACATGTGGCAGTATGTTATTAGTCGCTTTACGCAACGTCCACCGGCTGCTTGTTATCTTGCGGCAAAGAAAAACATACTTCGCAGTGTGGATTATTATAACGTCGCGCAAAACGCTTACGATATGAAGCACGCCTTAGCCAATGGTAATTGTATTATCATTGGCTTTACAGTCTACGAATCCTTCGAGTCTCCAGAAGTGGCGAAAACTGGAATTGTACCTATGCCTGACATCTATAATGAACAGGTAATGGGTGGTCACTGCGTTTTAGTTGTAGGCTATGACGACACTAAGAAGAAATGGATTGTAAGAAACTCGTGGGGATCTATGTGGGGTATGGCGGGGTACTGCTTATTTCCCGAGGAATACTTAACCAATCCTAACTTAGCCGATGATTTCTGGGTTATCAAGACTGTACCCGGAGCTAAGTAGCGTACCTAAACAGTGAGGCTACCCCAAATGTATTGATGGGGTAGCCTCATGTGTATAAAGGTGAGGGAGCCCACCATAGACTTCAAGTTTATTGGCTCCCTCGGTGTCCCGAAGCAGGGCAATCGCCATCCCCACCCCAGGAAATAAGATTGTCACTGGACAAGTTGTTTTTCGCAGATATTTCCGTGAGATTTAAAGGGAACGCTCTACCGCTGAGCTACAGGATCGCACATGGCAGATTTTCATATGCCATCTGCGATCCCAGTGGGATTTGAACCCACGCCTTTCCAATATTGTGGAAATATCGCTATTACATCTCTTACATTGTGACTTTAGTTTTTGCTCTTCAAAACACTAACTACGAGTTTAATTTTTACTCCCGTGTCACCCTCATCCCATTGAAGGGAGTATTTGAGTTCCACTTGGGAGTGGGGTTTAACTTTGAGATTGCGAGCTTTATTATTCTACGCTTCCAGAGTGGATGAAGTCAAATAGTTTTTGACCTACCTGCAAACTAGGAGCCTCTACTTCATTAGCGCGGCAGCGTGCTTTCTTGACGGCACCGATCAGTTGATCAATACGTTCTAGAAAGTCAGCCTTTTCGATTGGCGCGAGTTTGCCGGAGTATTTGGTGGTTGCCCACGTACCTACTCTCTCATCTACCATGATTTTATCAATTTGTGCGGGGTGTTTATCCGTATGTGGATACAGGACCACCGGCTTAAGGACTTTGTTTGTCCTGTGTGAATACTTTACATCTGCAACATACGTATTCTTATTTTGCGTATCTTTTATCCAATGCTCCCCCGGCTCAAGCGTAGGGATAGCAAGGTACGCTTGCTTTATTTCTTTTAACTTTTGCTCAAGCGTTAAAAGAAACGTAGCGGGTACATCCTTTACTAACACTTTTCCGTTAATTTCAAGATCGGCTTTTGCGTGGGTATTAGCCGCCTCTTTTTGATACTTAACATCTAGATCTCTTACTAGATGCTTAGTCGCATACTCAAGCTTGTCTTTAACGGTAGTGACCATCTCCTTATTTTCATCCGGAAAGGTTTCACCCCCGTCCACTGATGGGGCATACTTGCGTGTTTGCCCTTCAAAATGGTCATGTTTTTTTGCAAGCGTGGCCAACGTTTCAGCAAGGATAGCTGTTGCTGTCGTTTTCACTTCGCCTTCTACTGCCAAGACTTCATGTAATTTTCCCATAACGGCAATTCCTTTTTTTGAGTTTAACAAAATGGTGGAGGAAACGGGCACCCGCTACTACCTAGAGTGAACTAGGGTTCACAGCTTCGCAGCCCTATCCCCCATGTGAAAAATGGTACTGCCTGTTGGAAAAGCTGTCAAGATTTTTTACTATGCTTTTTCTTCTGGTTTTTTTGTTCGCCGGTACTGCATTTGCGGAGCCATCTCTTATGTTGGATTGGCAATCTGAGGCACCTTTATTAGATGCCACCTCTCTCCATGAATACTTTCAAACCACGAACAACTTAAATAGCTTGTTTGGATTACCTCTAACCTTGGAGGAGAATTGGATTCCAATAGGTGAAGGATCTGCGGAAATCCATCCTACGATTATTAATATTTTTGCTTTGACTACGTGGATTGAGCGGGATGCAAGGGTTTACATCTTAACTCTATTGCCCACTATACCTACTCCTGCGTATCTAACATTTAGACCGCAGGGGAGTATGTGGTTAAGAAGGACAACCTTTAGTGTATGTAAGCTAGGGTCTCGTAGTTTAGCGTGCAGACTGATTAATTAGCGCACTGTATTGTTCAAATTATAAGCACTATCTGTGGGTGCGTCTAAGCGTATATTATGCCTCTTTCTCATTTCAGCGAAATGCTCTGGATTTTTTTTGAACACCCCTTCCCTAGGTCTCCCTAGATGGATGCAATTGATATCGGGTAAAAATGCTGTCTTATACCCTTTTTGGGAGTATCTTACGGCGTATTTGAATTCAAAATTATCCTCTTCATCCACAAACCCCACGTCTTTTATTGCCGCAAGATTCCACACCCCATCTATTAAGGAGAAATGCGGCCAGTGTGCATGTGATGACTTGCCTAAAGCATCATGAAATTTTTTCCATATAGGGGAGTGTATAGGCTTCCAGTCATGGACTGTATAAATAATTTTGCCATTCTCAACTATTTCGTCGCCACTTATAGGCGTGTTACGTTCTATTTCGGTATCTGACTCGGCGTAGTTCCTATTGAATAAGACTTGTCCTATACTAGGATCCTTCTTCATTATACTTACGGTTCTTGTTACTAGTTCCTCGTCTTTTATAAAGTAAAAATCGTCCTCCATATATACTAGGTAATCATACCCCTTATTTATAGCCTCTCGGAGAATCGTATTTACCGAGCTTGCATGCCCTTTGGTTTTCTTTGAGAGAAAAACAGCATCCGGAGCCGTGCGTTTCATTGCTTGTAATTCTACGTTTGGGCTAAAATCATCTACAATAAATATCTTATCTATTAAATGCACGTCCATACATCTTAGCTTAAAGCTATGGTAGGATTTGTGAAAAAGTTCTGGGCGACGACAAGTGGTAAAACTTGCGGCTATTTTATGTCCTCTCTTAGAGTACTTTCCGTCTTCTACTAATATGAAGTGTGGATCATGGATGGGGTATTCGGACCATAAAAATCCTGAAGGCTTTAGCACTCTAGACAATTCACTTAGGGGTATGATGGTTTCACCAATTACGACTCCATCTATGGATGCATCTAAAAAGGGCATCCTAGTATCAAACACCCAAGGAGCTTTAAACTTACTGTAGGATCCTACGTTAACTAGTAGAGGTTCTGCGCCTACCTTATAGCTGTGTTCAAACTTACTTGTACCGAATTCTAGGATGACATCCTGATCCCCCTCTTTAGGATGGACTCGGTAGGATTGAAGCTCTTTAGCTATTCCATTACATTCGGGGTACGGTGCCATGCGTTGGATGGTTTCATACACTTTATCCCATTCACCTAGATCTCGGTAACATAAAGATATGTTAATCAACGGTAGGGTTGTCCAGTAGTCTTTATGAATAATACCTGCCTCTGGCATCTTACATAGGCATCTTTCATACCATGAAACTGCGACCTTTAGGTTGCCTAGAGCACGTTCTACTTCGCCGAATATGAAATAATATTCAGCTCGGTTGCGCTTGTGCTCTAAATGATAAACAGGCTCAATCGTATTGATTGCTTTAGTGTAGTTGCGCTCTCTAAGAAACATCTTAGCTAGCCTAAACCTAGCCCCTATTTCGTCATCGTTAAACCGCCATGTTTTTAGGTTCAGGTAATGCTCAAGCACATCCTTTGCTTTATCTTGTCCCGCATCGGCTAAGTCTTTACCGTAGTAATAAGCAATCCGCGAACTGTCAGGATTTTTTTCAAACTCTTTAGCTAAAATCCTGAGATTACGCCCTGGTTCTCTAATTTTACCTACGTGATTGTGAACTACTTGTAGTGCCTCGTAGCGCTCTACACGTCCGTCTTTGGTGTCTAGATATTCATGGATCGCACATTTCCAAACAGGATTTATGGATCTTCGGACAAACCTTTCACGAGTGACCGTGACAGTAGGTCCATAAATGTATGGCAATTGCCATACATCCACACCTTCCTTGACTAGGATTTCATTTTTAAATTTTAATAAGTTAGCACTATCTATGCGATCGTCGCAGTCTAACCAGAGGAGCCACTGCGTCTTATCGGCAAAGGAAAAGCTGTAGTTTCTTGCCGCAGAAAAATCATCCACCCAATCAAAATGATGAAGGTACAGGTTAGGGTACTGCACAAGCATATCTTGTATGATTTGCAAAGTACCGTCCGTACTGCCAGTGTCCGTAACATGTACCTCCTCTAGTACAGGGCATAAATCGTCTAGTAGCTGACGAATATTAGACTTCTCATTTTTGCATATGAGGCATGCCGATACAGTAGTCAAATGTTGTGGACCTTCCTGTGTGTTAAATGGCGATGACATCCAGATCCTTTGCCTATTTAGGTAATATAAGCTATATTAAGTTTAATTGAGATTAGTTGGCAAGAAAAACTTTAATGGGAGACTATCTTTGCGCCATATTTATTTTTTAGGTTTATTAGCGATTATTTCTTGCACACCAAAAAAATCAGATCCATCACCTGCTCCATCACCTGCTCCATCACCTGCACCTGCTCCTGTCCCCCCTTTGGAGTATACTAAAGCGGGTGACATGTGTTCTACCATTCCTCCGGAGAGCGCACCGAATTGATGGAAGCCTTGTGGATTAAAACAGGGCAAAACTATTATTTGCATAATAGTCCTTTTCTGGACGTAAGAAGTATGGATAATATAGGCATGAGAGAAGGTGTAAACCTACCCACTGCGTTCAGCAACGCAATGTGTTTTGATACACCTTAAAAACGGTTCCTATAGGAGTGGTGGCGGAAAGTCGTTGATCACTCCTTTACTGCCTTCATTAACTTCTCAATTTTTTCTAGACTCTCCTTAATCCTAGTTAGGCGCTCCCCACCTATACCATCCTCGTCCTTAGTTTTTTCGTTGACGGCTTTTTTAGCTTCGCGCATAGCGTCCCCGTAATCCTTTTTCCATTTCTTTATATCAACGACATTTTTAGCGGATTTCTTACTTGTTTGTTTCGCTCCCGGTTTGCCTTTACCTTTCCATTCTACGCCTAGCTTACGTAGTTCACCCGCTGTTACCTGATATTTTTCAATTAGCTTACTTAAAAACATGTGTCCCCCTTTTATCAAATTTTGATTTGCCGTTTTGAAAGTCTTTGAGAATTTTTCCCGCTTCTACTGAATTTTTAAACATCGGTTTCCAACTGCTCCACCATTTTCAAATAATCGCCGAACCCGTGGTCTAACTTCTGCTCCTCTGATTCAAATTGCCTACCAAGCTGGTAAAACTCTTCCTTAGAGACTAGCTTACGAAAAGCCGGGTATACGACCGTATCCTCTAGAGCCTCGTGGCGGCGGTACATCTTAAGGAATTCTGGGATCGCCGTTTGCACAACCTCCACCTTAGAGGACATAATCCTATCGGTTATTTTTCTTCCGTCCTCATGGTTTTGTTTCAACACTCCTACAAGATCCCTTAAAGGGTGCCCCGCTTTAAACGCCGAGAAGATGAACTTCTCTTCATTCTTTTCGTGGTAGTCTTCGATGAAGGTGCGGATAATGGAGGCACAAGAATGAATGATTTCTAGTTTGGTATTCAATGAGGGTAAGGAGGCTTCGTAGATAAGTAAGATCCTATTAAGAAGTCCGTGCTCTTGCATGAGATCTTCAGTAGGGGAAATATCATCAGGGTCCATGGCGAGGATTAATTTCATGAGGCTCCTAGGGGAATGTAAGCCATTACCTCTTTCTCTCCTCGTTTTTTAGCTGCACCTACTCGGTGATAGCCATCTACAATTCTATACTTACCCCCTAGAATTTCTGAAGGAACTATTATAATAGGAGGGGCTTGAGTTTTAAGTGGGGTATAGGCATTAAGTAAGTTTTTTGACTCTTTGTTAGATACATTAGCCAATGTAAAATCAAGTTTATTAATAGGTATCTTTTTTAATTCCCATTCTTCGTATTCACCAATATCATAGTATTGATTATCGAGATCTTCTCTAGGAGAAGTGTTATCTAAATGCTTTACTACTTCCTCACTAGTAACGGATTTAGAGGCTTGCGATACTCTTTTATATAGTTTCCAGGATTTTATGACCGCTTGATTGGTGACTACGACTTGCTCTAGTGGACTATGTACTCCCATATCCTTAGATGCGATCCATATTATATCTGCATTGTGATCTTCGTTTGCCCATTCAGCTAGGTATTTGGTCACACTTTTGGAGAATAAGTCCCCTACAGCACTGAAGGCATCTTCGGCTTTTTCTAAATCGCCAACCATTTCCCTTAGGGTTTCTCCTTCGTCAAGTACCTTAAGAGTTTTTCCAGATAATTTAAATTCGTAGATGTAGCCTGATCCTCTTTTAAGGCGTTGCCCCGCCGCACCTTGCCTGCCGCCTTCGGCATAAAATTTAGCGATTTCTAAATCCGGTGTTAAGTATAAGCCTTTACCGTAGCGTCCACTACCTTTAGCAACATCAAAATCATCTACGAGTGTTGGGGAACCATGATACAGTGTTCCAGAAAACGTCATAGTTTTGAAAGGTAGGGAGGCTAATACTTTTTGTATAAATCGCATCTTAAAGAATCTCGGCAAGATTTAATCACATGTTTTTAAAGTTGGGAAGCTGAGCTTAATCGGCGTCCTACATTAGATTAATTTTATCTATCCACCTAAGGGGAATAAATTATGAGCATTACGGCAGAATCCGCAGAACAAATCCTTAAGCTTCTAAGGGGCAAAGTAGAAGCAGGCACTCTTGATAAAGAAACCGCTGAGCATCTTGCAATTGTAGCACTTCAAGAGGTGCAAGTAGCAGATGATATCATTGAAGCGGCGGACACTGGGGAAGAAGATCTTCTACCAGAAGAAGACAAAAAAGAAGAGGAAAAGCCTGAGGAGCCTGCTCCTTCGTCTGCCGTTGATCCATCCGCTCAAATTCTAGCGTTGATCAGTCAATTTGATCAAGGTACCGCTTCTCTTTGGACATCGGTAAAAGCTAAGATTGAGGATGTCTTAAAGGGTGTAGCTGGCGCAGCATTTCCTTTAGGGGAGTTTTCGTCTAACGCAAGTACAGCGGCTAAAGGTAACAAAACCAAGTTGTCTATTGCTAAAGGCGACAACAATACAAGTGTCGATGTATCTTTCGGATATTCTCGTGAATGGAATATTCCCGGTCTTAATCCTCCGGAAGTTCAAGCTAGTGTCGAGACGACTTGCCATTTAGGCTTGCGTCGTGAGCTTTTATCGTTAGCACAAGATCTTACCGATATGACGGACTCTGAACTTGTTTGGAAGCGCAGTCGCTTCCCAGAAAAGACGATTGCTTTCTTGTCTTCCGAAGCGGTTAAAGAAAATGACCCTAGAGTGCTAGAAGCTATCAAGGCTCTGCCGGATAATCAGGACCGTAACGCATGGCGTAAATGGTCACTCACGGCTCAAGTGTATGTGCTAGGTAGCGATTATTCCAATAAACCATTTAGTGAGTTGGAAGTTAAGGAATAATGTTTATAAAAAAGGTTATTGCGCAAAAAGTGCAGGCAGAAGGGTCCAAAGTTCAAGAAACCGTTAAAGATTTAGCCGAGGTAATAAAGTTACGAGACCACGTAAAATCTTTGATACCAAAGCAAAAAATAGGGTGGGTGCGAGGAATTTTGGAAGACTGCCACCATCGTATCGATGAAGTAGTCAACAAATTAGAATATGAAGTTGCTAGAGTCAAAGGAGAGTTAGGATAGGTATGTCTTTCATCTCTAAAGTTTTAAATCACTACTCCGTTGAAGCAAAGATCCTTACACCTAAAGAGATGGCGGATCGGCGTCGTGAGCAGAATGAAAGTGTGCTTCGTTCGCACAGACTTAAAGACACGCCAATTAAACCTCATGAAGACGATCGCCAAAAACCCCATAATAAAGAATGGCATGGTCCTAGCGAAGAGCAGATGTTTGAAGCCTTATCTTTAGTAGCTAAAGAGTTAACAAAGAAAGGTTGGAAAACGGATTCGGTTTCAAAAGGGGATGAAGTTCTTGATGTATGGGGTAAAAAGAAAAGTGACGGTTTTATTGAACTCACTGTGGGTGGTGAGGCATTCTCCGGTGGTGAGGTTAGTTTTGTTTTAATGTGGACTTCAGGAGAGCACGAAGACAACTACGATATAGAAATGTTAGTACGTATTCTACCCGGCGAGAAGAAAGTGGTAGAGGGTATGGACGAACTTCTCGGAGCAATTAAAGATACCTTTGCAGAAGCAAGGAAAACCTCTTAATGTGGGAACACCTCACCAAGCGATACTTAGAAAAGCGTAACAAGCGTTTATTTCAGATGGCTTTAGGTGAGGAAATCACTAAACCAGAAGAGGAAGAAGATCAAGACGAAGAGATGAAACCAACGGCTGACTTTGATATCGACGATAAAAACTATTTTAAATACTGGAAGGGTGGATTTTGAAATTTATAAAAAAAGTAGTGTTGGCTGGTCCCGTTATAGATATTAAGACAGGTAAAGAAATAAAAGATGGCGGGAAATCTGCGCATGGATTTGATCTAGGTGATATTGACGTAAAAGATTGGAGTAAAATACTTAAAGCTCTAAGCATTAAGGAAACTCCTGAATTGACGGACAAAGGATATCAGTGGAAGGGTTCTGATATTTTAATTGTAACGGGTAATGATCCTATCTCTGGAAACTATATGAGACCTAAACAAAGGGAACCGGAAGTAGGTTACCTCAGTTACGTAGGTGTAGAAGGCAAGCCTGATAAAGTTAAAAAAGCAGTCGATATGCTTAAAAAATATGGATCGTTTAAAGATGAATCTCCAGGGGAGAGGCAGTTTATCTAAACTGCCTTTAAGTGCGTGGCATCCCTGTAGATGAATTTCAATTTCCCGCAATCATAAATTCTTAATAAACCGTCTTGCAGGGCATGCTCGTGTTCAGTCACGCCTTCAGGGGTTTTGACAGTAGATTTTTTGCGCGCTTGTTTTGTTACAATTTTCTTTTTAGAAGAATCCCAATACCAGTAGTCGTATCTTACGGTACCCACGTAGGTAAAGCCTGCTTTATAGTAGGCATTACCATACCCAAGCCGCAAATGAACAAAGCTTACAAATTCGCCAAGATTTTTATATGCGTGTTTGCATAACTTGCTTAATCCTCCGACGACTAGACAGTCCTTAACATTTGCAAATCTAGACAATTGAATTTGTTTTATGTTTTGTCTATGTGGTTTTGAGAAAGATGCGGCAGCTACAATCTCACCTTGGTAAACTAAACCAAAGGTTTTAATGTGCAGATGTGGTTTACCTTGTAGATGATTTTCGTTGAAAAATTTAAACGAAGTCTCTTTAGACACCTCTATTATTTCGCATTTGCGAGCAAAAATGCGTCTTTCACATTTGCCTAATTTGGCTTTAATATAGCTTTTGACAATTTCTTTATTTGTCTGCCATTCAGATTGAAATATATGAATGAGTTCTACTCCATTCTTAATGGCTTTTTGTGTTTTCTCATAGTGATAGTCGTTAGGCACGTTAACCTCCGAGTGCCAGTAGTCCCCATTAAACTCAATACCTATTCCCATACTCTCACACATTATGTCTATTTCGCATGGGTGATCCCCTCCTAAATAGGATTTTTTAGCCTCAATACCTAAAGAATGAATCCAAGATAACATCTCTAGTTCAGGCTTAGATCCATTTCTCATACTTGCGGCAAGAGTGACTAACTGTTTTTCTCGTGTTTCAGGATGTTGAGAGGGGAATTGGCACCCCCATTTAGCTTGGTGTGTTTTCTTCCTTTTCTGCTGTACTATTTCGCTTTGCATCGGGTGTTTTGTGCCAAATTTTAACAAAGATGTTTCCTCTGCTTTTTGCATACACTCCGGATTGCTAAACGGATTTTCAAATCCAGTTTTAGACTTGTAGCGTTCTTTATGCTTATCTCTAACCTCAATGCTTTGCATGGGGTTTAAGACGCCGTAGTTTTCTCGGCAAGTATCTTGCTTTCTTCTTTTGATATCCACGTTTTGTGAGGCATTCTCCACGCCGTACCTATCTAATAATGTATCCTTTATCTTATTTTGAACTTCTTTGTTTTGAAGTGAGCATTTAGCTCCGTACCTCTTTTGATTGGTTTCCTCCTGTTTGATCCTAGACAGTGACGGGTGCCCAGTTGTGTGCCCTCGGAAAATATTCTTAGGCTTAGCGTAAAAATAATCTCCAACTTTGGAATCGTAAAACCTACAAGGCGTGTTCTGACCAATATAAGTGTCAGCAAGCACCAAATGCGGTGCTATTGCCAGTAGCCGATCTTCCACCTCTTTTTGAGTTAGCTTAGCCATTAGATCTCCCCTAGATTATATGTTTATCTATACAAATGCGAAAGGATATGTAGCATGAAATTAGTACTTGGTTTAGGGGGCGGGACCTCATATTATCCATATACCCAGAAGCCAGTTGACTACCAACCCTATCGTCCCATATATTTATACAGAGGTCCACCTCCAGATGCTGGTTTTTCGTACGGTCTTTACGAGGATGAAGAGGAGCAGAAGCAGTACTATGCTGAATTGGGATTAGATGCTTTTTCTCCTTTCAGTGGAAAACCGGCTAAGCTTTTACATGAAGTTCAACTTGATGATTTGCAGAAAGCAAAGATAGATCAAAGTAAATTTGAAGATGTAAAGTGTGAAAACTGTGGTGGCGAGTACAAGCAGAACTTTAAAGACCATGTTAAGGGTAGAGAATGGTTCCATTGCCATCGCTGTGGGGCAAAATTATAAGGTTCCAGTCCCTCGTTGCGGATCAAAAGTGTAGCACCCTCCAGGATTTCTTCCTTTTGAATTTTTCTTAAGATACTAAAAGATTTACTACATGTATCAATTTGCATGAACTATGCAACAAGCTATTTGGGAGAACAATGACAGTACTTCTTAGAAATATTTCGGACCAAACACAAATTGTTACTATTGTGCGTCCAGGTCAGGTGTATAAGAAGACTGTATATTCTCTAAACTATCTGTATCTAACAGATTCGGAGTACAGTTATATCGATCCCCCTTTAGTTTCTGATGTATGGGAAATTGACTTTAATCCTATTACACCTCCTCCTCCAACACCACCCACCCCACCACCACCGACTCCAACAGGCTCTATAGGCGCAGGTTCAACAGGTTCCACAGGCGCTACAGGTACAGCAGGTGCAGCAGGTTCCGCAGGTGCAGCAGGCGTAACTGGTTCAACAGGCGCAACAGGCGCAGGGTCAACAGGTGAAACAGGTACAGCAGGTGCAGCAGGTTCCGCAGGTGCAGCAGGCGTAACTGGTTCAACAGGCGCAGCAGGCGCAGGGTCAACAGGTGAAACAGGTACAGCAGGTGCAGCAGGTTCCGCAGGTGCAGCAGGCGTAACTGGTTCAACAGGCGCAACAGGCGCAGGGTCAACAGGCGCTACAGGTACAGCAGGCGTAACAGGCGTAACTGGTTCCACAGGCGCAACAGGCGCAGGGTCAACAGGTGAAACAGGCTCCACAGGCGCAGCAGGAGCTACAGGTGAAACAGGTTCAACAGGTGCAGCAGGCGCTGGGTCAACAGGTGAAACAGGTTCGACAGGTGCAGCAGGCGTAACTGGTGAAACAGGTGCAGCAGGCGTATCAGCAATAGGTACTACTATAAGTAGTGCGACTCAAGGTTCAATCCTATTTGCAGGGGTAGCCGGGATCTTAGCGCAAGACAATGCTAATCTCTACTGGGATGGCACTAACAATAGGTTAGGTATTAGATCCGCTACACCTACCCAAACGTTCTCTGTGGGTAGTACGAGTCAGTTCCAAATTGATATCAACGGCAATATCCTCAGGATCAACGATGTTCCGACTAGCTTCCCAAGTGTTCAAGGTGCCGCTAGCTCCTACCTCGTGAATGACGGTGCAGGTAACTTGACTTGGGGATCTCCTAGGGCTTCTCAGCTTGAACTAGACACCACTCAAGGTTCTATCGGAGCAGCAATCGATGGTAGTGGTGCGTGGTTAGGTTTCTCAGGAACCAACTATCTTGACGCAGAACTCACAATTACCTCTAGTTTAATCAAACTTGATACACAGTTAGGTCTAGGTTGGCAAGTTGTCAGTAGCGGTCCTTACACCGCTAGCAACAAAGATAAAATTCTCGCCGATACTAGTGGTGGAGCATTCACTATTAACTTACCTGACCCTGCCATTGTAGGTATGGAAGTTTATATCTTGGATGCCGCCGCTACATTCAGTACGAACAATCTGACGGTGAACCCTGGTGCCGGTAATGCGATCGACGGTACAATTGGAACTTTCGCAATTAATATTGATAAAGCCTGGGTAGGCTTTGCTTATTTCAATGCCCCTAGGGGTTGGGATGTGTTATCTTAATATTTAAAAGGAGTGCATAGTGAGTTTTATTAAAAAAGTCAGAGAGGTTGTAGCCTCGGACAAATTTGAAGAATTTATCAAAGTTTACGGGGATTCGCTTAAGGAAGCGTACAAAAAATATCCGGAAATGTATGCCTTCCCTGAAGGGGAAATTCCTAAGGTTTTAGAACGCATGACCGAAGCTATTAAAAAGGGTAGCTATAACCATGACGGCAAAGCTTTCCAAATGACAGCTAAAAAATTAGGTATCAAGTATACCAGAAAAGCTATTGAAGAATTTTTAGGACTAAGGAAATAAGGAGCGCCATGAGTTTTATTAAAAAAGTAAAAGCTAAGTATGCTATAAAAGCAGATGTTTATGCTGATAAGATACTAAATGGTTATCTTGAGGCTCTTTTGTGGGCAGAATCCGATGGCGAGGATCCATTAGATAAAAATTATTCTACTGCGGATCTATCTAGCGAACTTGTTGAGAAGTCCAAGAAGGACATAGAGAAATTTGTAGCGGCAGTAAAAAAAGATGGTGTGGACTTATCTCAGTATGATCCCGAGCAAATTGGTCATGACTTGTTATTAACACGCAACGGACACGGTGCGGGTTTTTGGGATGGTGATTACGAAGAACCAGACGAATCTTTTTTCGATAAAGCAGCCAAGGAGTTAGGAGAAAGACAACCCTATGTTGGCGATGATGGGAAGATTTACACAGATTACTAGGGGTTAAATATGAGTTTTCTAAAGAAAGTAACCGCTAAATATGTTGTAAGACAGAAGGTTCTAGGATCAAATATCATAGAAACGTCTGCGCTGTTCTGGAAGGATGGAAAGAAAATCATCATGGAGGTGGATGAGAGTGAATATGATGTGACCAACTTGTTTCCTCAACCTCAGGAGGCGGATTTCATCCCAGAAGAGGAAGGCGACAGTGTAGAGTTGGAAATTAAAATCACTTACACGTTTTCTCCTTATCGCCGAGGAGATGGACCAGGGTCTTATTACGGACCAACTCCTGACGAACCCGCAGGTATAGAAGATATGGAAGTCGATTTGATTTTGCCAAATAAGAAGACGATAAACTTCAATCAAGCACTTTTTCTTAAACCTATTGGGGGATATGGGCGCACTCCCAACGATAAATGGGAAGAAGAAGCATTAAAGCATGCTTCTAGCGACGATGGCTATGATGGCGATCCAGAGGATTAATCGATGCGGCTATATGCAGGAAATTTACCAGAGACTACTACAAAGCAAGACTTGCACAACATGTTTGCTAAATATGGTATATTAAGTGATTTCTCGCTTACAAAATACAATAAGCGTGCTTTTTCTATTTTGCATGTTGATGCGGGTGCTTTGGCTATTTTGGAATTAGATGGAAAAGAGATCAGTGGATCTAGCATAAAAGTAGCGCAAGCTGTGGATCGTTATTCTTCTAAGAAATTAGAAGACATCACAGTTAAGATAAGAGACCTAGAAAATGATTTCAAAAATATTTTTGAAATTTCTAATTTGCTACTAGGTACAGTAGAGAGCGGATACTTTGTAGAGCTTAATCCTAAATGGACACTTTATTTAGGTTGGACCTTGGATGAACTTCGCCGGGTACCTTTTTTATCTTTCGTACATCCTGAAGATAAGGAAATTACCGATAAGGTACATTTAGAAGCGCGGAGCGGTAGCGATATTAAAGATTTTGTTAATCGGTATGTCACTAGAGAGGGTGAATACAAGAGAATAAAGTGGAATTCGTCCTCTATAGTGAAAAACGGTAAGACATATTTTCAAGCAGAGGCATGTGATGATATTTAAATTTTTCAACACTTAGATTATATTTAGCAATCAGATCCGATATCCCAGGATCTCGTAATTATATATTTAATTAAGTGCATAAACAACGAAGCAAAGGAGACTTGATGAAAAGGCTCAAAGCGGAGTTGCTAAAGCTAAAAGGTCAAGGGAGTTCATTAACTTCAGAAATCGAAGCTCTATTAAGTGTTAACCCACCTAAAGAGGTCTCTCTTCCACAAAAGCTCTTAGCGCTCGCATCGGCAGAAATCCAGAAAGGTAATTTTGAGTTTGCTCATGATTGTATTGGTGCAGCTATTGAGGCACATCAGACAAAGGAGCCAATTGAACTTACCGCAGAATTCAAAACCCGTTTACAAAAATTGGGAGAGGTTAAAGCTAACGACAGTGCTTTAAAAATTCCACTTCCTGATCTTGGGGACGAGACATCTTTAGCGGATGCTCCTAATGATCTTGTTACGGCGTTTGCGGACACGTTAATCAGTGCGGGTTATTTACAGGAAGCTAAGAGTTATATTGGGGCGTTTAATAATTTGAATAAGGAGAGTGAGATGGCGATCGATAAACGTAAGGCACTTTTAGAGTTGCGTGCGGGTTTCAAGAAGGATGGACGACTTGATATGGTGCGTGCGGCGGATGAGATGCTTGACGAACTAAAAGAGGGTGGCGAGAGCAAAGCGGGTTCGATGCTTGAGGAAGCCAAGGGTTGTCCTGATGAAGAAGTTAAGTCTGCCATGATGAAAGCCAGCTATATGATGAAAGCGGCTGAAGAGATGGAAAAAGACGGTCATGATGCTTCTAAGATGAAAGAGGAAGCAGAGGGTCATATGGCTAAGGCTCGTGACATGCTTACGGAGCAATCGGAGCCCCAAGAGTATCAAGCGCATGCTTCTGTTGAGAAGCCTAAGCTTTTAGTTGAGGCGGCTTCGTCTAAGGAGCAGCGTTTGCGTGCAGAAGCCTCTAAATTGGCTGGTCGCGGCGAACTCAAGAAAGCAAAAAGCGTTCTTGCTCAAGCAGATAGTCTAGAGCGTGCTCGTTTCATTGCTGCTCTGATCACGGCTGGTGACAGCGAGATGGCGATGGATGGTCTTAAGGAAGAAGAAAAAGAGCAAGGTGGTTTCCCTGCTAAAGCGGATGACGAAGAAGCCACGAAAGAAAAAGACGAAGAAGTTAAAGAAGATCAAGAAAAATCGGAATTGCCTGAAGAGCATAAAGCTACTGAAGAGCCTACCAAAGAGCCTGAAGTTCCTGAAGAACATAAGGACGAGGAAAAAGGTGAAGAAGAGCTAGCTAAGGACTTGCAGCATAAAGTTGAAAGTTCGGTTAAGAAAGGCAGAATCCGCACGGCTGTCAAAGCTTTCTCTGAGCTTAATAAGCTTGAGCAAGTGGTTGTGGCGGGTGTGAAGCTCACTAAAAATAATAAGAAACTTGCCAAAGAAGGTTTTGCTGTTTGGAAAGCCGTCGCTAAGGCACGTCTAGGTGCGGAAGCGGTGCTTGCCGAGCATGAAGAGGAAGAAGAAGTTCATGACAAGGCAATGGAAGGTATGGAGAAGCTTGAAGACGAAAGTCAAGCACATGAAGAATTAGATAAAGCTTTAGAGGATATGGATGAGTCCAAAGCCGAAGAGCTTACTAAGGACTTCATTGTTCCTCCTGGTGGAAAAGGCGAGACGGCTCCTGGTGGAGATTCCGGACCTGCTGAAGTGGAGCACCATGAAGAAGAGGAAGAAGTTGAGGAAGAGATGGAAGAAGGCAAAGAAGAAGAGCAAGAAAAGGGTGAGATTGCCGAGTCGATGCATTACGAAGTGTTGCAAAGCCTTGAAGATCTTAAAGCCTTGAAAGTTGATCGCAACGCTCTTGCTTTTACTTTCTGGGAAGACGACAAGGGTCATAGTCCTTTCTACGTGATTCAGGCGGCAGGTAAGCCAATTGGTGAGATCCATTTGGGTGACCAAGACAATGCGGATGAGATCCGCGCTTACTTCTGTGACGAAACTAAGTACACCAAAGCTCTTGCACAGTCGGTAGAAAATACCAACTTGTTTGAAATGCTTAAAGGCGTGCATGCCCGTTTCTATGCCAATGCGGTAGAAACTACGGCTTTTGCTAAGAAGATGAAAGCAGAAGCTACGGCATCGGTTTCGGATGTCCGCACTGAGAAGCTTGCTCAACTCCGTAAAGATTTTACGGAAGCTTTGGTGTGCGCTTCGGAAGCCCTTAATAAAGGTCTTTACGACAAGCCAAACGCTCTTAAGAGCACCTTTGTCAAAGTGCTTTCTAGCTATGGAATTATGAATCCTGCAATTGCGGTGGAAGCTGCATTCAAGGAAGCTGGCAGCGTGTTCTTTGATCAGGTTCTTGACGGAGCCACTGAGTATCTAGAAATGCCTAAAGAGGCGTTTGCTCATGCTAAAAAGATGATTCGTCAAGCACAGAACGTGGCATATGCTAATGCTAACAACTATGCCGATATGTCTATCGGTCAGCGTTTAGCTAACAATAGCTTGCCACTAGGTTCGGTCCCTGAACGCGAAGAAGCTCCAATCGTAGCTTCTACTAGAGAGTGGAGTGAGCGTGCCCGTGTAGATAACTACAAAGCCGCTTTGAAACTTGGACGTAAAATCTAGAGCGAAAGTTAGTTGAAATAAAGAGGGGAGCATCCAAATGGGTGCTCCCCTTTTAATATCAGATTATTTAAAACGCATAATGGGGTGGGTGTTAGGGGAGGAAGTTAAATGGTAGAGTATTACTCTGATTATATATTAAATATTGGTGTCACAGGCGCTCAAGGTTCTACTGGTGCAGCAGGCTCGACAGGTGAAACAGGTTCTACAGGCGCAGCAGGCGTTACAGGTGAAACAGGTTTGCGCGGAGCGCAAGGATTGCGAGGCTTTACAGGCTCTACAGGCGCAGCAGGCTCTACAGGCGAAACAGGTTCAACAGGTGCTCAAGGTCCAATTGGCGCAGCAGGAGCTACAGGTGAAACAGGTTCTACAGGTGCAGCAGGCGTTACAGGTGAA
>Ga0315287_10000156_pt1 | contig 57733 bp, 45 predicted proteins | sample YL17G11_0_MG_FD_205037 | JGI IMG/M metagenome (GOLD analysis project Ga0315287, IMG submission 205037) | Sediment microbial communities from Yellowstone Lake, YNP, Wyoming, USA - YL17G11_0 | ecosystem: Environmental > Aquatic > Freshwater > Lake > Sediment | place: USA: Wyoming | collected...
GGCGACCTCTACCGCGCGCTGGGCCAGGGCGAGCAGGCCCGCGAGGCCTACCTGAAAGCCCTGGCCATCGCCGAGCGCCTGGCCCAGGCCGAACCCGATCGGGCCGACTACCAGGTGGATCTCGCGATTTCTCTCGGGAGGGTTGGCACGGCCCGCACTCCGACGGACCGGGGGCTCCTGCAGCAGGCAGTGCGGGTCCTGAAAGCGCTCGAAGAGCAGGGTCGCCTGATGGAGGAGGACAAGCCGAAGATAGAGGCGCTGGAGAGAATGCTCGCGGGCCGGTAGGTGGCCTGGACTATCGGAAGGCGCTGGTCCCCCTCGCGTCACCCCCGCTGGCCTGGCACACCCAGGTTTCCCGGGTCGCGCGGAAGAAGACGCCTCGTTGAGGTCTCGCTTGACCAGATCCAGTGAGGGGATAGCAGCCGTTGCGAGCTAGGCACTCTCGGCCAACGCTCGGGGTGGTGTTCTCGGCGTTCGTTCTGGTCATTGCCGCCGGCTGTTCCACGCCTGACCCGACGCCGGACCCCTTCGCCGTTCTCACGTCGGCAGGACCCGGGGGCCGCTATTCGCTCGAGGCGATAGTCGACCCCCAGCCAGAGTCTGACGGACGTTTCGCGGTTGCGGCGAAGCTACTGGGTCAGGACGCCGACCTAGGCTTGCAGTCCAGCGTTGACCTGCTCACGGTCGACGCGGGTCACCTGGTGGCCTGGGCAGACGGGAAGACCGTCATCTGGGATGGCAGGATCACCATGAACCTGGAGACTGGTGGTTGCCAGACCAGGAGAAGCTTCCGTAGGTGACACCCCCGGTGATGTCACGTGGACTCACGTCGCCTTTCCAGGGGTGGACACCCCGACGCTGCCAGCCTTCTTCTCCTGCTGAAGCCTGCCATGCTCCTCATCGCGGGCTGCCCTGCGCGCGGCGGGTAGGCAGAGCATCTCGTTGCCTGGGGCCTTGCTCTCGCAGGCTCCTAGCGCGCAGTTTCCCGTCGAACCGGGGATCGATCCGGAGCTAGGCGACTTGCAGCACGACGGGCCTCAAGGCCGGGGGCACCCTGCCCCAATCGGCATCCTTCGTCACGGCGTAGGAGCAGCCCGATGTTAAGGCCAAGGCGAGGTGAAGAGCGTCATTGGTATCGCACGGGGCGATCTCGCAGATGGTCTTCGCTCCTTTTAGAGCTTCCGGGCCAATCGGCAGAAGCGATACCCCGGAGGTCTCGAGGAAGTGCTCAAGCGCCCCGGTGGCCGATTGTTGGTATGGTATGACAAGCGCCCGAAGCTGCGTGAACGGGCTCTTGATGGCTTCGTGGGAGGCTCTCTTGATATTCAGTAGCCCCTCACCGGCTTTCCCTCTCATCCAGAGGCTCATGAGCTCGGGCGCGGCCACGGGGTGGACGAGCTCTTCCGCTTCACCCGCCATCAGCTTCTTCAGGTCGCCGGCAATGTAGGTTCTCACGAGGACATGCACGGCCTCCGCCCAGACCACGGGCGAAACATACATCGAGTGGCCGGCGAATGCCCGGAGAAGGTCGGCGCAGTTTGGGTGGAGAGCCAGACCCGATAGGACGAACGATGAGTCTAGGTAGAGACTGTCACCAGGCTGCGGGGATAGGCTCTCCGCAGGGAATGAGACGCAACTCATTCCTTGTCGGACTTGTATATCTCCCAGATCAGGTTGTGGTCAGTGAAATTCTTTGGATGAACATCAAAGGGGTTTTCCGGCTTGGCATCCCGACCCGGCGGTCTGGCACACTCAGGTTTCCCGGGCCGCGCGGAAGAAGACGCCCTGCTGGAGTCGCCCTCGCGGTGAGCCTTGGACGCATTCGGGCGGGGTAGAGCCACAAACAGTACCTCCCCTCCTTGGTCATTTCTTCCACCATGATACCGTCGCCTTGCCCCCATGTCCATAGCCTCCACGAAGCTAATTGTACGCTGCTCCCGGCCAAGCCAATCCTCGGCAGGGGACCTGGATCTTCGCGCCGGACGCCAGGCCCTCCGCCCTTGAGGCGGGCGCCGTCTATGTCACGAGTGAGCCCAAGATCACCCTCTCCGACTTGGCCGGTTGCCTCAAAACAAAGGTCAAGTACGTCGGCCTCCAAGCGGAGGAAGACGCGGGTCCGGACTGGGCGGCGGAGCGAGAGCGGAGAAGGCTGGAGGAGTATCGAACAGGCGGGGCCGAGGAGGCCCGGAAGAAGTGACGCCTACGACCGTGAGCGGTTGGCTGGACGCGAACGTCCTGATCCGCCACCTCGTTGGGGAGCCGCCGGCCCTCGCGCGTCAGGCCGGGGCTCTACTTGAGAGAGCTCGCTCGCGGGGGAGGGTTGACCCTTCGCGTCCACTCCCTGACCATTTCCGAAACCGTGTGGACCCTGGAGCAAAGGTATGGGGTGCCTCGGACGGAGATCGCCCGCGCGGTGGGAGGCGTTCTTCAGGCCGAGGGCATCGAGTGCGAGGAGGCCGACATCCTGAGTGACGCTCTGGCCGACTACGCGACCCTGGGCGTGGACTTCGTCGACACAGGCATACGGCATTTGGCGAGATTCGTGGCCGGATCGGCTGGGGTGGGCCGGGACTTGTCTACTTCGCCGTCCCCCGCGGTAGCAGGTCGGTCATTCTGGGTGTCTCCGAAGACGGCGTCGAGGCTCTTGGCGGTACAGCGAGGCCGCCCCGGTGCTGACCCACTTCGTCGGCAGCGACCTGGTCTATGCCGAGGCTCACTTGGCCGGCGACTACAGTCATCTGGAAAGCATCCGGATGAGGAGAGTGACGCCGCAGGCGGGCCCCGCACATGGACGTCGCGGAGAATATCGTCAGCAATGCCCCCGATGAAGCACTGCGACCTTGGTGTCAGGTCTGCGCCAGGAAGACACTCCGCTGCAATACGTCACGCTGTGGGCTATCCTGACCGGTCTGCCGCTCTTGCGGACTGGCAGCCTGACATGCGCCACCCTTCTTCCGCTGATGGCATTGACAAAGTCATCCGCTACCCCTATGATGGAGCGCGATGCGATGGAGCAACCAGCGCAGCGCCAGAGAGAGGTGCGCCTAGTGGACGAATCCGAAGCCCGAGGCGACGACCCGAGAGTCCTGGGGCAGCGTCTTCAGGAAGCCCGCAAGGCGAGAGGCCTTACCCAACAGGTCGCAGCCGACGCGCTCCGCGTGGCCCGCACGACCGTTGTGGCCATGGAGCAGGGCGCCCGCCGCGTCCAGAGCGAGGAACTGATCGCCCTTGCCGGTCTGTACGGACGGTCCGTGTCCGAGCTCCTCCGCCCCGGGCCAGTCGTTCCGGGCTTCGGAATCCAGTTTCGGGCCATCGTGCGGCCGGAGTGGAAGGCTGATCTCGCCGACGACATTCAGTCCGCCGTCGCTGAGTTCCGGCGCTGGTGCGCCAACTACGTCTACCTTGAGACCCTCGCGGCCGCCGACCTCGCGCCTGCGGCGCCTCGCCCGTATGACGTCTCCGGCCTTTCACCGGACCAGGCTGGCGAGCTCGCCGCCCGCTCCGAGAGGAATCGACTGGGCTTGGGCGACGGCCCGATCGGGAACCTCCGCGCCGTGCTGGAAGGAGACCGTGGCCTGAGGGTCTTCCTTCTTGATCTCCCGGCCAAGGTGGCCGGCATGTTCTCCTATACGAGGGAGTACGGACCCTGCGTGGCCGTCAATCGCAAGCATCCGCGCGAGCGCCGCACCTGGACCCTGGCCCATGAGCACGGGCACTTCGTCACCAGTCCCTACGAAGCTGACGTCTTGACCGCAGCGGGCCCGGGAGTCTCGCGGTCCGAACGGACGGCCGATACCTTCGCTAAGCATTTTCTGCTTCCAACCGAAGCGGTCACTCGACGGCACTACACCCTCCTCCAAGAGGAGGGAGGGCAGACCACGCCGGCTAGCATTATAGCCCTGGCCGACTACTTTGGTGTTTCCTTCCAGGCCATGATGCTGAGGCTAGAGGAGCTCGGACATGTGTCGAGAGGAACGTGGCAGATGCTGGATCACGAGGGGTTCCGGGTCCGCGAGGCCCAGACGCTCCTCGGCTACCCTAGGACCGCTCCCATTGAGAGTGAGGATGCCTTCCCGCGCCGCTACCTGTTCCTGGCGATCCGGGCCTTTGCCGCGGAGCGGATTGGCGAGGGGCAGTTCGCCGAACTCCTCGCCACCGATCGTCTAAGTGTCCGGGATAGGGTCCAGGAACTGCTGCGCGAGACCGGCGCGGAGGATGTGCAGAAGCTAGCCAGCCTCCTGTCACGGAGTCTCTCGTGACGACCGGGCCACCGGGGTTTTCGCGGCTTCCGCCGGCCCTCAGGCGGCCAGCGGTCCTGGATGCCTGTTCGCTTCTGAACCTCTGTGCGGCAGACCCACTCCTTGACGACCTAGCCGGACTCGGCGCTCGATTCCACATTGTCCCGCAGGTGCGCCAGGAGGTCCTGTTCCTGCGAGGGGATGATCCGGGCGCACCCGCCCGCGTACGGGTAGACATCGAGACTGCGGTGCAGAGGGGCACTCTGACCCCAATCGACCTCAGTTCGCAGACCGAAACCGATCTCTTTCTCTCTCTCGTTGGAGATGGACTCCACGACGGCGGACGTGCTAAAGGTCTGGGTGGTCACCGTGGGCGTCGATGCCGATACCCTCCGGGAGATTGTCCGGCGGATCGAGCATCGCGCATCCTTCACCATACAGCGAAACCACCACTTGAAGCCCTGGTGGGATCAGGCCGCGGGACGTGCGTAGGCTGTCTCATGCGGTCTGGGCGGTTTTCGGCGCGGCCGACCGTCGCCAGGCCGGCGGGGGATAGGCTCTCCGCAGGGAATGAGACGCAACTCATTCCTTGTCGGACTTGTATATCTCCCAAATCAGGTTGTGGTTAGTGAAGCGAATTGTACGCTGCTCCCGGCAAAGCCTTGATCCTTGACAAGGACACACGTCCTGGACCATAATTCTCATTAGGGATCGCCGTGGCTGTCAAGGAGGCTCTCGGCGTGGAGCGTAGATTTCGGGCGAAGGTCACGGGCAAGGGTCAGGTTCAGGTGCCGAAACCCGTGCGGGAGGCTCTCGGAGTTAAGACAGGCGACGAACTGGTTTTCCGCGTTGCCGAGGCGGGAGCCGTCTATGTCACGAGCGAGCCCAGGATCACCCTCTCCGACTTGGCTGGTTGCCTCAAGACAAAGGTCAAGTACGTCGGCCTCCAAGCGGAGGAAGACGCGGGTCCGGACTGGGCGGCGGAGCGAGAGCGGAGAAGGCTGGAGGAGTATCGAACGGGCGGGGCCGAGGAGGCCCGGAAGAAGTGACGCCTGCGGCCGTGGGCGGTTGGCTGGACGCGAACGTCCTGATCCGCCACCTCGTTGGGGAGCCGCCGGCCCTCGCGCGTCAGGCCGGGGCTCTACTTGAGAGAGCTCGCGGGGGAAGTCTGACCCTCCGCGTCCACTCCCTGACCATTTCCGAAACCGTGTGGGCTCTGGAGCGAAGGTATGGGGTGCCTCGGACGGAGATCGCCCGCGCGGTGGGAGGCGTTCTTCAGGCCGAGGGCATCGAGTGCGAGGAGGCCGACATCCTGAGTGACGCTCTGGCCGACTACGCGACCCTAGGCGTGGACTTCGCCGACGCCGTCCTGGCTAGAGCGGCCCAGGGCAGCGACACACCGCTCTGCTACACTTTCGACACCCGCCATTTCACCCGCCTCGGAATCCCGAATCGCCGTCCGGGGTAGACCGAATCGCCGGCCGGGGTAGACTACACAGGCCAGACCACCTGAACCTCGGGAGGCGCCCGTGTCCAAGAAAGGTCCACGTAGCGAAGCCTTCCACCTCATGACCACCAGCCTCAGCGAGGAGATTGTCTCCCACTACCTGGAGCTGGCCCACTACGTGCGTGAGAAGGAACTGGCCCGGCGCCGGGAGATCGAGCGGGCCAAGGCGGCGGCCAAGCGTCAGAAGGAGGCCGAGGCGGCCGCCCGGCTTGCGGCGGCCCTGAAAGCCCTTGGGATCGAGCCTGAGCCGGAACCGGACGGGGCGAAGCGGGAGGCCAAGAGGAAAAAGGCCAAGAAGAAGACGGCCGGGAAGGTGGCGGCGACCAGGATCTTGGCGGAGGTCCCTGGGCCCGCTGCGGCAATCGGGGTTTCGCCGGCCGTCATCCCGGGCGACGGCACCGCTCCATGCGACACGCCCGCTACCCCGGGCGACGATACCGCCCCGGCGAGCGCGGCCTCTTCAGAGGAACAGGCCGCAGGCAACGGCGCCCCTCCAATCGAGCTGCCCCCGGCTAACGACACCGCCCCGGAGGAACTGGCCCCGGAGGGGACCCCCAAGCCCTCTCGCCGGGCCAAGCCTGTCACCCGGGAAGACATCCTGAAGCTCGTCATCGCCGATGAACTGGGCTATCTTGAGCGGGTCCGCGCCGACGGTTGGGGCGGCCTGACGACGGCCCAGAGCGGGCGCGTCGGGGGCATGATGACGAGGAGGATGAAGAGGATGGGGAAGGAGATGCGGGCGTAGAGGCCCGCCCGTCGGAGCCAACTTGTCTTTGTGTTATTATTGCTTAGCGCCGGTACCCGGCAATAACCGCGTCGCCCTTCGCGCTCCCGACCGGTCCGCGGACAGCGCTCGAGAGGAGAAACCACCCGTGCCCGAAGTTCGTCCCCTCACACCCGACGACATCCCGGCCTACTCGGCCATTGCCGGCTATGCCTTCAACGGCACTCCGGAACGCATTCGCATCTACCTGGAGCCTCCCTACGCCGGTCGGATGTTGGGCGTGTTCTCCGAGGGAAAGCTGGCCGCGGCTCTGATGGAGTTCCCCTTTGAGGTTTGGCTCCTGGGCCGCCTGGTAGATGCCGTGGGGGTCGCCACCATCGCCTCGGCCCCCGAGACAAGGCGAAGCGGGCTCGTTCGCGAGCTCATGTTCGGCCATCTCCGGCGTCTTAGAGACGAGGGTGTCGGGCTGTCGCTCCTGTATCCGTTTTCATTTGCCTTCTACGAGCGGTTTGGCTGGAGTCTGGCCGCCCAGCGGGTGGAGCTCAAAATCCCGCCGGCCGAGTTCGCCGCCTACGGACGGCGCGTCGGACGCATACGTCAGCTCATCTATGCGGAGAAGGAGTTGTTCCAACCCCTCGGCGGCGAGACCGAGGAGTCGGCCATCGCCACCCTCGACCGGGTCTACGAACGGGAGGCCGCCCGCTTCAACCTGACCGCCCGCCGCACGGCCGAGTACTGGCGGAACAGAGTCCTCCGATTGGACGAGGGTCGGCGCTTCGTCTTTGTTTGGGAGGACGACGCGGGCGAGGTTCGAGGGCACGTCATTTCACGCGTGACCGAGGAGAAAGACATGGCGCCGCTCGTGGTGCGGGAAATCATCTCGACCACTCCCGACGGCTGGCGGGGTCTCTTCTTCTTCCTGAGTTGTCACGAATCGCAGCACAAGCACGTACGGTTTGTCCTCCCGGCCGGGAGCCCGCTCCTCGATCTCTTCGGAAACCCGCGCATCGAGGAGTCCAAGGTCTCGCCGGGGGTCATGGCCCGGATCGTGGACGTGAAAAGGCTGCTTGAGGCGAGGGGAGTGGGGGGCGAGGGAGGCGGGGCCGCATCCATACCGCTCCGGGGTTCCTGCCTCATCCGCGTCCATGACCAGTTGGCCCCCTGGAACGACGGGACCTTCGCCGTGCGGTGCGACGGGCGAGCGGTGACGGTCCGGGAAGTGAAGGCCGGAGACTCCGTGGCCGGTACCGTCGGTGCGGCCGGCGCCGCCGGCGTGGCGGCCACGATCGATGAGACTACCGCGGCGCCCGACCTGGACATCGATATCGGCATCCTCTCCCGGGTGGCGGTGGGTGCCCGGTCCCTGGGAGACATCCTTGAATTCGGGTTGGCCACGGGCCGACCCGGGCCGGGGCTCGACTTCGCCCTCAGCTTCTTCCCGGCCAGACCGATCTGGCATCCGGAGTACTACTAGGCCGAAGCACTCGCATCACGGATCGAAAGGCCGGCCTTGCTCGTTTCTTGCCAGGCCGTTTGGCCTGGGGTAGAATGTGCCCATAGCCATGACGGGGACGAAGTAGGCGGCCGGGTCTCCCAGAGACGGGGCGGATGGTGAAAGCCTCGGACCAAGACCGCCGAAGGCCACCCCGGAGCACCCGGTGAACCGGCCGCGACCAGGCCGGCCAAACCGGGCGGAAGGGTCCGTTAGAGCCCAGGGTGTCGAGCGAGCGCTCCGACACCCCTGAGGCCGGGTCTCCTCCCGGAGGAGCCCCCGGCGAAGAGGGTGGTACCGCGACGCAAGGCGTCGCCCCTTGTCCCGGCGGAAGCCGGCGGCAAGGGGCTTTTGATTCTTGGCTCAAGAAGCCTGATGTCGCCTGCTACGCCCGGCGACGAAAGCGTCTCGGAGAGGGGTTCACTCATGCAAAGTCTCGGAGGCAACGACATCCGCGCCAGGTTCCTGGAGTACTTCCGGTCGAAGGGGCATGAGGTCGTGGCCAGTTCGTCGGTGGTGCCGGCCGGCGACCCGACTTTGCTCTTCGCCAACGCCGGAATGAACCAGTTCAAGGACACCTTCCTCGGTCGCGAGGTTCGCCCCTACCGGCGGGCCGCCACCTCCCAGAAGTGCGTCCGGGCCGGCGGCAAGCACAACGACCTGGACCAGGTCGGCCGCACCGCCCGTCACCACACCTTCTTCGAGATGCTGGGCAACTTCTCGTTCGGCGACTACTTCAAGGTCGACGCCATCCGTTTCGCCTGGGATCTGCTCACCCGCGACTTCGGCGTCCCGGCCGAGAGCCTCACCCCCACCATCTACAAGGACGACGACGAGGCCTTCGCCGTCTGGAACGAGAAGATCGGCCTACCCCCCGAGCGCATCGTCCGCCTGGGGGAGAAGGACAACTTCTGGTCCATGGGCGACACCGGACCCTGCGGCCCCTGCAGCGAGATCATCTACGATCGCGGCCGCGAGTTCGCCTGCGGTCCGGAGGGCGAGTGCGGCATCGGCAAGTGCGACTGCGACCGCTGGCTTGAAGTCTGGAACCTGGTTTTCATGCAGTATGACCGCGACGCCGAGGGCCGGATGACCCCGCTGCCGCGCCCCTGCGTCGACACGGGCATGGGCCTGGAGCGGATCGCGTCGGTGCTCCAGGGAGTTCCCACAAACTACGAAACTGACCTGCTCCGTCCCTTCCTCGACTGGCTGGTGGCCAAGACCGGCCGCCCCTACGGCCCGGCGGCGGCGGCTTTCCCCTTCCGGGTCATCGCCGACCACATCCGCTCCTGCGTCTTCATCATCGCCGATGGGGTTCAGCCGTCCAACGAAGGTCGCGGCTACGTCCTGCGTCGCATCCTGCGGCGGGCGGCCCGCTTCGGGCGGGTCCTCGGTTTCGACCACCCCTTTCTCCACGAGATGGTTCCCCTCGTCGCCTCCGTCATGGGCGGGGCCTACCCCGAACTCAAGGACCGGACGGCCTTCATCCAGACCGTTGTCGAGGGCGAGGAGACGCGCTTCCTGGAGACCCTGAGCGAGGGTACCCGCCGGACCGAGGAGATGCTGGCGGCGGTGGCGGAACGATCGGAGGCGATGGCGACCGGCGCGGAGGCCGCGGGCAAAGCGCTCTCCGGCCGCGACGCCTTTCTCCTATATGACACTTTCGGCTTCCCGATTGACTTAACCGAGGACATGGCCGCCGAGCGCGGCCTATCCGTAGACCGGGCCGGGTTCGAGCGGGCCATGGAGGAGCAGCGCCGGCGGGCCCGCGAAGCCCGCGAGGCGGCCGGGCCGGGCGACGAGACCGCCGCTCTGGCCGACCTCTTCGCCACCCTGCCCGGCAACACGTTTGTCGGCTACGATGGCCTCGAAGTCGAAACCGCAATCGTGGCCATAGCGGCGTGCACGGGCGAGCCGGCCGCCGGCGGGCAGGCTGCCGTGGTCGCGTCCGGCGACGGCGCCCCGGGCGAAGCCGCCCCGGCCGCCCCGCGTCTTGTGTCCGAAGTGACCTCCGCCGACGGCGAGGTCTACGTCTTGCTGTCGGAGGTTCCCTTCTACCCCGAGAGCGGCGGCCAGGCGGCCGACCGGGGGTTTCTTGTGGCCGGATCCGGAGCTGCCACACCCTCAGCCGATGCGGCGCCGGCGGGGGGGGCGCGGGCCGAGGTTTCGCGGGCCCTCCGCCTGCCCGGCGGCAAGATCGTGGCCGTCGCCACTGTCACCGAAGGGCGGCTAGCGGCCGGGACCGGCGCCATGGCCAAGGTCGACGCCGACCGCCGCCAGGCCACGTCCCGCAACCACACGGCCACCCACCTTCTCCACCGGGCCCTGCGCGATGTCCTCGGAGAGCACGCCGCCCAGGCCGGCTCCCTGGTGGCCCCCGACCGGCTTCGCTTCGACTTCTCGCACTTCGGGCCGATGACTCCGGTCCAGGTCCTTGAGGTCGAGGACCGGGTGAACCGGGCTATCCTGGAGAGCCGGCCGCTCAGCGCGGCGGTTTTGCCCTACCAGGAAGCCGTGGCCGGCGGGGCCATCGCCCTCTTTGGCGAGAAGTACGGGGCCGAGGTTCGCGTGGTAGACATCGCCGGGCTGAGCCGCGAGCTTTGCGGCGGCACGCACACCCGCCAGACCGGCGAGATTGGCCTCTTCAAGATCACGGCCGAGAGCGGCATCGGTTCCGGTCTTCGCCGTGTCGAAGCCGTGACCGGGATAGGCGCCCTCCAACGCTTCCGTGAGGTCGAGGCCACGCTCGGCGAGGCGGCGGCCCTTCTCAAGTGCGAGCCGGGCGAGGCGCCGGAGAAGGTCCAGCGCCTGCAGGCCGAGATTCGGACCCAAGAGCGGGAGCGGGAACGTCTGGCTTCCAAGGTGGCCCTGTCGTTGGCTACGGCCATCGCCGAGAAGGCTGAAGGCATCGGCCCCTACCGCCTGGCCGTGGGTCCGCTCCCGGCCATGTCTATGGATAGCCTCCGGCAGGCCGCCGACCATGTCCGGGACAAGCTCGGGGGGGGTGGAGGGGCCCGGGGCGCCGGCTCGGATGGCGCGGCTGCCGGCTCGGATGGCGCGGCTGCCGGCTCGGATGGCGCGGTTGTCCTGCTCGGGGCCCCGACGGAAGACGGCCAGCGGGTTAACTTCGTGGTCATGGTGGCGAAATCGCTGGCGGATAAGGGTGTCCACGCAGGGAAGGTTATCGGGGAAGTGGCCCGGGTCGCCGGTGGAGGCGGCGGAGGCCGTCCCGACATGGCCCAGGCCGGAGGGCGGGAACCCGGCAAGCTCGGGGAGGCCCTGGAGCGCGGACGGGTTGTCTTGCGGGGCCTGCTGGAGGAGATGGCCCGAGGCGGCAAGAATACCCCGGCTTGAGTCCACCCTTTGGGGGTGCTGGTCTTGCCCACCGAACAAGAAAAGACCAGAATGTTTCGGGTTGCGCAAGAGGAAGAACTGCTCAAGGCTCGCGACGTCCTGCTCCGGGTCTACGAGGCCCTCCGAGAGAAGGGCTACAATCCCATATACCAGATCGTTGGCTACCTACTCTCAGGGGACCCGGCCTACATAACGAGCCACAAGTCGGCGAGGAGCCTCATCCGCAAGCTTGAGCGGGACGAACTTCTTGAGGAACTCGTCCGCAGCTACCTGGACACGGAGGCCTAGAGGCGGGGCGTGATACCCCTCAGGGATAGCGTGAGATCGAGGCGTTTCCCGTGGATCACCATCATCATCATCGCGGGAAACGTTCTCGTTTTCCTTTACGAGGTTTCTCTCAGCCGCCCGGCCCTCGTGGACTTCACCATGAAGTGGGGCTTCACGCCCGCCCTCCTCTTCGGACCCGGAGGGGGGAGCGCCGGCGCCATTTCGCCCTGGTTGACTCTGGTCACGTCAACTTTCGTTCACGGCGGCTGGGCCCACATCCTGATGAACATGCTCTTCCTCTGGATCTTCGGCGACAACATCGAGGACCGCCTGGGTGCCTTTCGCTTCGTGCTTTTCTATCTCCTGACCGGCGTGGCGGCCAATCTGACCCACGCCCTGGCCTCGCCCGGCGCGAACGTGCCTGTCGTGGGGGCGAGCGGGGCCATCGCCGGGGTTTTAGGCGCCTACTTCCTGGCTTTCCCGCGGGCGCGGATTACGTCCCTGGTCATTCTGGGCATTTTCGTCACCGTGGCTCAGGTACCGGCCCTTGTCTTTCTGGTGGTCTGGTTTGGGCTTCAGCTATTCATGGGTCTCACCTCCTACGGCGTCGCCGGGCAGACGGTGGCCTGGTGGGCCCATGTCGGCGGGTTTGCGGCGGGTGTCGCCCTCTACATGGTCCTCCGGCGACGCGAAAACAGGGCCTGGACCTAGCCGCGGTCCCGAGTGGGACCCCGTGGCCCCCCGGGGCCCCCGGGACCCTCGAGGGCGACCCCGCTACCCGGACGAAGACAGAGACCCAGTGGAGGCGGCCGAGACGGTGGAGATGATCAGACTCGGCTCGCGGGGGCCGGAGGTCTCCCGTTTCTGTCTGGGCCTGCTGCCGCTGAGCCCACTGCAATCGAACTTGCCTTGGCGGCGGGCGGTCTCCCTCCTGGAGGACGCCCTGGCCGCCGGGGTCACCTTCTTCGACACCGCCGAACTCTACCGCACCTACCCGCTCGTTCGCGACGTCCTGCGCCCGCCGGCGGTTGTGGCCACGAAGGCCTACGCCTACACCTACGCGGGCATGAAGGAGAGCCTCCAGCGGGCCCTCGAGGAGACGGGACGCGAGCGCATCGACATCTTTCTCCTTCACGAGCAGGAGTCGGGCCTAACTCTGGCCGGACATTCCGAAGCCTTACGGTGCTTGGTGGAGGCGAGGGAGGCCGGGCTGGTCGGGGCGGTCGGTGTCTCGACTCATGCTCCGGCGGTGGTCGCCGCCGCTGCGGACATGGAGGACATCGACATCATCCATCCCCTGGTGAACTATCGAGGTCTGGGGCTGCTCGAAGGTACCCTGGACGAGATGCTGACGGCCATCGCCAAGGCCGCCGGAGCGGGCAAGGGTGTCTACGCCATGAAAATCCTCGGCGGCGGGCACCTGGCGGCCGTGGGCCGGAACGCAGATGCCGTCGGCCTGGCCTCAGCGGCCGGCGATGGAAGCGTGGCGGCCGGCGCCGCGGAGGCTTTCGCCTTCATCAGGGGCGTTCCCGGCGTTCACGCCGTGGCCGTGGGGGTCAAGACCCGGGCCGAACTCCTCGTCGATCTGGCTCTCCTTGAGGGCCGGGCGCCGCCGCCGCGGGTCGCCCAGTCGATCCTCGTCCACCGGCGCAGGCTCTTCATCGAGTCACACTGCGAGGGCTGCGGGCGATGCCTGGGCGCTTGCCGCTACGGGGCTCTGAGCTTGGTTCCGGCCGTCCCGGGCCGCGGGGCTTCTCCGGCATCCCGCCGGGCTGTCGTCGATCAGAGCAAATGCGTGCTTTGCGGCTACTGCGCCGCCGCCTGCCGCGATTTCTACATCAAGGTCATCTGAATAGGCAGGGCAGGGGAATCCCGCCAGCCTAAGAAGAGTCCCCCATAACTGGCTTCCGTCCCCACGCCTGCTGGCCAGACGCTTGCCGGCCCAACTCACCGTTCGAACGGAGGATTCTCCTTGCCCGTGGCCGTGCCGGCACAGGTCGAGTGGCTCGTGACCGACCGCTGCGACCTCCGATGTCTTCACTGCTCAACTTGGAGGACCGGTCCGGCGCGCGAGTTCACCACCGCCGAGGCTCTGAGCCTGGCCGACACGCTGGCCAGACTCCGCGTCCCGACCGTGACCCTCTCCGGCGGCGAACCATTGGCCCGGGCTGACCTGACGGACATCTGCGCCCGGCTTACGGGACAGGGTGTTAGGGTCCTGGTTACCACCAACGGCACCCTGGTTACGGCGGAGAAAGCCTATCGTCTGGCCGCCGCCGGGCCCTCCGTGCTTGTCAGCCTGGACGGGGCCGACGCGGCCACCCACGATCGGCTCCGTGGAACGCGGGGTGCCTTCGCCGCCGCCGTGCGGGCCATCGGCATGCTTCAGAACTACGGAGTCTTTCACGTCGGCGTCTCCGTCACCGTCTCCGGACTCAACGTAGACAAGCTCGGCGACATCGTCCGGCTGGCGTCTCTGATCGGTTCCGACTCCCTGACCCTGCGGCTCTGCATGCCCTGCGGGCGAGCCCAGAGAGACTACGAAGCCATGGCCATTACCCCGGACCGCTTCCGGCGGGTGCTCGAGGACTTCGTGCGCTGGCGGAAGGAGTTCAGAGGCCGGATGGAGATTACCACCCTGGATCCGCTGCTCGTTCTGGTCGACCCCGAACTGGCCGCGGCCAAGGCCGGGCTGGCGGGGAAGGAGTTCTCCGGGTGTGGCGCCGGCCGGACCAGGTGCTGCATCTGGCCCAACGGGAACGTGACTCCCTGCGCCTACTGCGACGAAGTGGCCGGGAGTGTCAAGCAGGAAGACTTCGCCACTATCTGGCGGACCTCGACCGTTCTTGAACCCTACCGCGATTTCTCTGCCCTAGTCCAGGGGGTTTGCACCGGTTGCGAGCACGGGCGAGCTTGCGCGGCGGGCTGCAAGTCCCGCAGCTACGGAGTCTACGGCACCCCCTGTCGACCCGACCCAATGTGCTGGGTAGCCGAGAAGCGGCGGGCCGCCGATCCCGGTCTGGCCCGGGCCGGGGCCTAGCGGCGAGCCTCGACTATCTCCACCGGCAGGCCCCACAGGGACATGATCCGCGTCCCGACGATTCCGAAGCCCGCCTGCCGCACCGCCGGCTCGACGTAGATGGGCCGGCAGTCGATGGCCTCCGGAAAGCGGTCGTGGAACCACTCATAGAGCGGCACGACCAAGCCCGCCAAGGAGGCGCCTTCCGCCGGCTTGGATAGGGCCACCACAACGAGTCGCCCTCCATCGCGAAGGACGCGACGGCACTCGCTTAGGACGACGGGAATCTCCGGGGTGTCGAAGAGTTCGAGGGTAAAGGACATGAAGATGGCATCGAAGACACCCACGCGATAGGGGAGGCTGGCGGCGTCGCCCAGTCGGAGTTCGACCAGGCCCGCCAGACCCGCCTGCCAGAGGCGGTTCTTGGCGACCTCGAGCATGCCGTCAGAGAGGTCGAGGCCGTGCACCTGGCCGCGGGTCCCGACCGCTCTAGCCAATTCCACCAGAGCCTGGCCCGTGCCGAAGCCAATCTCGAGAACGGTCTCGCCTTCGTGGACGGCGAGCCGCCGCAAGCCCGCCCGGCCCGCGGGTCTCTCGGCCCATCCGGCCAGAAGGTCGTAGCGCCGGCTCAACCGATCGTAGGCGTCTCGCGCCTGCCGCTTGGAGCGCGTTACAGGCCGCACGCCGGGTTGGGGGTCCTGCCCACGCTCGCCTTCGCTCTGCTTACTCACGACGTCTCCTTCGCTTGTGCTCCAATCTCTCCTGCCGCGCGTTCATCGGGGATGGTTGGGGGCAAGTCGGCCAGTTGCCCTTGACGCCGCCATTTGCTACGATGAACCCGCTTGGAGAGATGACCAAGGAGGTCCTCCCGGCATGGGACAGACGGCGGGGATTGGCAAGCCCGTCTCGCGCATCGAGTACCTCAGGGTGAGAAACTACAGGGCGCTCCACGACCTCGAACTCCGTGGCCTCACGCCGTTCACGGTCCTCTTGGGACCCAACGGCAGCGGGAAGTCCACCGTTTTCGACGTCTTCGCCTTTCTCTCTGAGTGTTTCTCCGTCGGCCTCAGGAAAGCGTGGGACAAGAGAGGTCGGTTCAAGGAGCTTCGCTCCCGCGGGGCGGAGGGTCCGATTGTAGTCGAGCTCAAGTACCGGGAGAAGCCAAGGACTGAGTCTCAGTCACCGCTGATCACCTATCATCTGGCCATCGGCGAGAAGGATAAAGGACCATACGTGGCCGAGGAGTGGCTCCAATGGCGTCGCGGAGGCGGAGGCAAACCTTTCAGGTTCCTTGATTTCCGTGAGGGAGCGGGTAAGGTCGTTACCGGCGAGATGCCGGACGAGCGAGACGAACGGGTCGAGGAGCAGCTCGACTCTCCGGAGATGCTGGCAGTGAGCACGCTGGGCCAGTTGGCCCGTCATCCGCGGGTGAGCGCTCTGCGGCGGTTCATCACCGGATGGTATCTGTCCTACCTGACCGCTGACAGCACTAGAGCCCCGCAGGAGGCGGGCGCCCAGGAGAGGCTATCGGCCACGGGCGACAACCTGCCCAACGTCGTGCAGTACCTTAAGGAGCGGCATCCGGAGCGGCTCCAACGCATTATGATGGCCTTGTCCGGGCGAGTCCCCAAGATCGAGCGTGTCGACGCCGACATCATGGCGGATGGCAGATTGCTTCTCCGGATCAAGGACGCGCCCTTTGACCAACCTGTCCTGGCCAAGTTTGCCTCCGACGGGACCCTCAAGATGCTGGCCTACCTTGCCGTGCTGTATGATCCCGAGACGCCTCCGTTGATAGGGATTGAGGAGCCCGAGAATCATCTTCACCCCCGACTGCTTCCGGAACTGGCGGAAGAGTGTCGCATGGCCTCTTCTCGCGCGCAGTTGCTGGTGAGCACGCATTCCCCGTTCTTTGTCAACAGCCTCAGGCCCGAGGAAGTCTGGGTTCTCTATCGGAATGATCAGGGCTACACGCAGGCCAAGAGAGCGGTGGACATGCAGGGCGTCCGGGCGTTCGTTGAGAAGGGCGCCCTGCTAGGCGATCTGTGGGTCGAGGGATACTTCGAGGTTGGCGATCCTCTTACCGCATCCGGCGGGTCAAACCGTCTCCCAAGTTCGTGATGGGAGAACAGGGGGGCGACCGCGGTGCACATTGAGTTCATAGTGGAAGAGCTGTCGGCTGAGACTGCTCTTGACAATCTTGTCCCGCGCATTCTCGGACCGGAGTGCACGTTTTCGATCCATCCTTACCAAGGCAAGAAGGACCTCCTGTCCAAACTCCCCGTCCGACTTAGAGGGTATAGGTCTTGGCTTCCACCCGACTGGCGCATCGTCGTCCTCGCGGATTGCGACGCGGATGAATGTAGACAACTGAAGACCATGGTTGAGGGCATCGCCCGTAGGGAGGGCTTCTTCACCAGAGCCACCCCTGATGGTCAAGGGGCGTTTACAGTGGTTACCCGACTGGCCATCGAGGAACTAGAGGCCTGGTTTTTCGGGGATGTAGAGGCCATCGCCGCGGCCTACCGCGGAGTGCCGCCGTCACTGAGCAAGCGACAGTCCTTCCGCGACCCGGATCGCATCGCGGGCGGGACCTGGGAGGCTTTGGAGCGAGTGCTCCAGCGAGCCGGTCACCATCTTGGTGGATTGAACAAGATCATCGCCGCACGCGACATTTCGGCGCACATGGAGCCCGGCCGCAACCGCTCGCGGAGCTTCCAGGTCTTTAGGGACGGGCTTAGGAGCTTGGCCGACGCGGGGGTAACCACGGGGTCCGAGCCGGCGGGACGATCCACCAGTGGATGACGATCGGGATCCCTACATGGCCGAGGGCCGCACTCTCGCCGTCGATCTCGGCACCCGCCGCATCGGGCTGGCCGTCAGCGATCCGCTCGGCATCACGGCCCAGGGCCTGCCTTCGCTGGAGCGGCGACGCGACGCCGGCGCGCAAGTCCTAGAAGTCTGCCGGGAGTGGGGAGTGGGCTCGGTCGTCGTGGGTCTCCCCCTGAATATGAACGGCACCAAGGGACCCGCGGCCGTGGCGGCCGAGGCTTTTGCCGCCGCTCTGGCCGCGCGTAGTGGTCTGCCCGTCGTCGTCTGGGACGAACGTCTGTCGTCCGCGTCCGCGGAGAAAGTTCTCATCGAGGCCGGCGTTGGGCGGGACAAGCGCCGCAAACGCGGGCTCGTCGACCGCGGGGCGGCCACGATCTTCCTCCAGACCTACCTCGCTCGCCGGCGTAGCCGCACCTAGAAGCCCTGCCTACCGCGTCCAGCAGATCTCGACCTGGCCTGTCCCTCCTGCCCCGGACGCCTAGAAACTCCCTTGAGAGTGTCGTATAATATGGCTGAGCACAGTTCTGTGCACGAAAGGAAGGATACCCGTGACCGATGCTGTCGAAGGACGCGAGGTCGAAGGACGCGAGAAGGAGATTAGCCTCGCTGACTTCTACGACATCCCCGACCCCGACCTCTTCGCCAAGACCCGAGCCTTCTACGACTACGTCGACACGCAGAAGCAGGCCGGCCATTTCACTTATTGCCGGACCTTGCTTTCGTCCAGCCAATCCCGCGTGATCATCCGGGACGACCTCACGGGCAAGGCCCGCGAGATGATCATGATGGCCTCCAACAATTATCTGGGCCTGACCACCCACCCCAAGGTGGTTAAGGCCGGCATCGAGGCCCAGGAGAAGTGGGGGGCCGGGGCCGGAAGCGTGCCCCTCCTGGCCGGGACTCTGGAACTCCACCGTGAGCTCGAGCGCAAGTTGGCGGCCTTCAAGGGCTGTGAGGACGCCATCATCTTCCCGACCGGCTACTCGTCGAACGTGGGTATTATCTCGGGATTGGCCCGCGAAGGCGACCTCATTCTCAACGACGTTCTCAATCACGCCAGTATCATCGACGGTTCGCGCCTTTCCGGCGCGGAGATCAAGACTTTCCCGCACAAGAACGTCGAAGCTCTCGACCGGTACTTGTCCCGCCTGTCCCCCAAGTACAATGGGCGCCTGGTCGTGGTCGACGGCGTGTTCAGCATGGACGGTGACATCGCGCCGGTGCCCCAGATGGTCGAAGTCTGCCGCAAGCACGGGGCCCGCCTCATGATCGACGAAGCCCACGCCACGGGGGTCATCGGTGAGCACGGTCACGGGACTCCCGAACACTGGCACATCGAGGGTCAGATCGACATTGTGGCCGGCACTCTGTCCAAGGGTCTCGCCGGAGTGGGTGGCTTCGCGGCCTCGACCCGTGAGGTCGTCGAGTACCTGCGCTTCTACTCCCGCTCCTACATGTTCTCGACGGCCCTGCCCCCCGCGGTCACGGCCTCCCTCATCGCTGCCCTCGACGTCATCGACAGCGAACCCGAGCTCAGGGAGCGCCTGTGGCGGAATATCCGCTATCTCAAGGAAGGTCTGATCTCGCTCGGCTTCGATCTCGGGGAGTCGGAGACGGCCATTTTCCCGATCATCATCGGCGACGGCTGGAAGGTCAAGGAGATGGCCCGCCTGCTCCACCAGGACGGGGTCTTCGTCAACGCCGTCTTCTACCCGGCCGTGGCCCGGCGTCTCTCCCGCATCCGGCTGAGCTTGATGGCCACCCACACCAAGGAAGACCTCGACCAGACCATCGAAGCCTGTGGTCGGGCGGGGCGGAAGCTGGGGGTTATCGGGTAGGCCGGGCCGCGGCGCCGGCCACCCGGGCCGTGCCGCATGCCACCCGCGCGAGCGTCGCCTTTTGCTCGCAGGAAGACCCGCTCCGGCAGGGAAAAATGGGGCCATGCTCCAACTCATCATCGCCCGCCACGGACAATCCGAGGGTGACACCAAGGCTCTCGTTGAAGGTTCCGCCGACCTCCCTCTGACGGCCACCGGCCGCCTTCAGGGACGCCTCCTGGCCGAGCGCGTCGAGCGTGATTTTCGCGGCGAGTCGGCCCCGGCCGCCGTCTTTGCCAGCCCCCTCGAGCGGGCTCGCGATATTGCCCAGGACATAGCCGCTCGCCTCAGGGTGCCCCTCTTCATCGACCCCCGGCTGGCCGAGATATCGACCGGGGTCATGGCCGGGGTGAGCGTGGCCGAGGCCGCCCGGCGGTGGCCCCTCCCCGCCCGCGGGCATCTGGCCTTTGAGCGACCGCCTGGCGGCGAGAGCGAGATCGATCTCTACGCCCGGGTGGCCGAGTTCACCCTCAACCTCCTGGACGTGACCGGTGAACCCTTTCCGGGAGTCTGGGGGCGGCGGACCATGCGCTTTGCGGGCGAGTGCGAGTCGACGCGGGATCTGGCCCCCTGGGAGGAAGACTTCAAGGCCGCTCCGCGCCGGCCGGCGGTCTGCCTGATCGCCCACGGCGGCTCGATCGGAAAGCTCCTGTGGGTCCTCTTCGGCCTTCCGCCAAACTCCCAGGTGCGGTTTCCTCAGGGGGACACGGGCCTCAGCGAGATCATTATCGGCGACGGGCGCGTCCGCGTGCTACGGCTCAATTGCCAGCGCCATCTGCCGGACATCTTGCGCGACCCGCGGGAACGCGACATTGCGGCCGAGGATTCCAAGGGCGTGGAGGAGGCCGTGGCCCGGCATCGGCAGGCGGCCGGAAGGCGGGGTGGACCAGGCCATGGCTAGGCTGTCGCGGGTGGCCGCTGTCCAGTTTGAACCGACGCTCTTTCGCAAGGAAGAGAACATCGCCGCCCTGCTCCGGCTGGTTGAGGAGGCGGCGAACAAAGTCGGCGGCGTCGTTCTCAACGGCGGGGCCGCGACCGGCCTTGTCGTCCTCCCCGAGATGGCCACGACCGGCTACGTCTTCCGGAGCCGCGAGGAGATTGCCCCCTACGTCGAGCCCATCCCCGGTCCCACGACCCGCGTCTTCGGACGGCTGGCTCGCCAACGCGGCGTGAGCCTGGTGGTCGGGCTGGCCGAGGTTGATCCGTCCACGGGCGCCTTCTATAACTCCGCCGCCCTCATCGGCCCCGACGGCGAGGTGGCCGGCGTCTACCGCAAGACCCATTCTTTCTTCGCCGACACGGCCTGGGCGGCCGAGGGCGATCTCGGGCTGCCCGTCTTCACGGGCGCCTGGCCGGGCCCGCTCGGCCTTCTCATCTGCATGGACGTCGGGTTCTTCGAGACGGCCCGGGTCATGGCCCTCGACGGAGCCCGGGTTTTGGCCGTCCCGACCAACTGGCTGCGGGTGGCCCCGAACCCCGAGTGGCGGGCCCGCGCCGCCGAGAACGGAATCCATATCGTGGTCGCCGACCGGTGGGGCGAGGAACGCGGAACCCGCTTCGCCGGCGGGTCGTGCGTCATCGGCCCGCGAGGGGAAGTCCTGGCCTGCCGGGAGCGGGGCGATGGTGTGATCACGGCGGAGATCGACCTTGGCCGGACGGAAGCCGGGGCTACCGCGGCCGCATGCGCCCGGTCAGACGCCCCCGCGCCTCGTGATTTCACCAGTTTCGTCCGTCGCCGGCCCGATCTCTACCACACCCTGCTGCGTCATCCCTACCGTTGGCCCGAGCGCTACTGCTTCGGAGATCTAGGTTCGGGGCGGTTCTGGCTTGGCGCGGCCTCTGGTCCGGCGGACCGGATTCTCGGCCAAGAGGTGACGGCGGTGGGTCTGCCCGGCGAGCCGGGTCGGCGTCTCCTTGTCCTGCCGCCGGGTTTTGGGGCCCAGGACCTTGATCGGCTGGCGGGGGCCGCGAAGGCCGCCGGAGTCTATCTGGCCGCCAGTCTCGGCCCGGCGGGGATCATTCTCCTCGGGCCGGAGGGCATCCTGGGGCGGTACCGGTCGCCCCACGTTCCGCCCCGCGTGGGCGGTGACGGCTCCGGAGGCGAGAGCGCGAGCGCTCCGGGGGACGAACTTTTTCCCGTGTTTGACCTGCCTTTCCCCGTGTTTGACCTGCCTTTCGCCCGGGTGGGCCTGCTCCATCCGCTCGACCTCCTCCTGCCCGAGCCGCCGCGAATCCTGGCCAAGCAGGGCGTCGACGTTATCCTCGTCTCGGGCCTCTGGCCGGACGGCCTGGGTGACCTCGAGTTTCTCTGGGCCGAGCGGGCCGAGACCAACGACATCTGGCTGGCCATCGCCGTGGAAGGTAAGGCGGCGGTCTACGCCGCCGACTCGCGGGGCGAGAAGGCCGTGCTCCCCGGTATTCCCGGCGCCGGGCCCGCCGAGACCGGAAGGCGGCCACCCGGTCCATTCGAAGAGGCCGGAACCGAAGCCGCCGGCGGCCTGACAGGGCTCTTGGTCGAGACTGGCCCGGGCACGTTCACCCGCCGAAAGGATCGCGTCCGGCGCCTGCGTCCTGAGCTATACTGGAAGCTGGTTGCTCCGGAGTGTCGGAGCTTAGGGCCGCGGCCCGAGTAGCGCACCTCAGGTGGCGCGCCGGGCCGGCACGAAGGGGGAGCATTGGTCTTGAATGATCCAGAGGTTTTTCTTACCAAGCGGGCTCAGGGCATCCAGCCGTCGACGACGTTGGCGGTGGACGTCCGGGCCAAGGCTCTGACGGCCGCGGGCAAGGACGTTGTCAACTTTGGGGTCGGCGAGCCCGACTTCCCGACTACGCCGGCGGCCACGGCCGCCGCCATCGAGGCCATCAAAGAGGGTTTCACCAAGTACACGCCGTCCGCCGGCATCCCGGCCCTAAGACAGGCGATCTGCGACACGTTTCTCAAAGACAACGGGCTCGAGTATCGGCCCGATCAGATCGTCGTGTCGAACGGCGCCAAGCACTCTCTTTACAACGCCTTTCAGGTTCTCTGCGAGGAAGGCGACGAAGTTCTCATTCCTTCGCCCTACTGGGTGACCTACCCCGAGCAGGTTCGGCTGTGCGGGGGCGTCCCGGTTTTCGTCGAGACTGACGAAGCCAGCGGCTACAAGCTCGACGTCCTGGCCCTGGAGGCCAAGGTTACCCCGCGTACGCGCATCCTCTGCCTCAACAGCCCGTGTAACCCGACCGGCGCCGTCCTGCCGCCCAAGACCGTGGAAGCCATCGCCGATTTCGTTCTTCGCCACGGTCTCTACCTCATCACCGACGAGGTCTACCAGAAGCTCGTCTACCACGGGGCCCGGCATCTGAGTCCGGCGGCCGTCTCGGATGAGGTCAAGAGACGGAGCGTTGTCATCAACGGCGTCTCCAAAGCCTACGCCATGACCGGCTGGCGGATCGGCTTCGCCGCCGCCGAGGGACCCATCGCCAAGGCCATGGCCGAACTCCAGGGGCACATGACCACCGGGACCGGGTCCGTGGCCCAAAGGGCCGCTCTGGCCGCCCTGCGGGATGATGCCGAGGCCGTGGCCAAGATGGTGGAGGAGTTCGAAAAGAGACGCGACTATACCGTGAAGCGGCTCAAGGCCATGCCGGGCTTCTCCACGCCCGACCCGCAGGGGGCCTTCTACGTCTTCCCGACCATCGGCAAGCTCTTTGGCCGCACGGTGGGCGGCAAGGTCATTCGGAGCGGGGACGACCTGGCCATGGCCCTCCTCGAGTCGGCCAATGTCGCGGTGGTTCCCGGGGCGGGCTTTGGCCGACCCGACGCCATCCGCTTCTCCTACGCCACATCCATGGAGAACATCGCCAAGGGCCTGGACCGGGTGGAAGAGGCCGTGCGGAGCGCAAGCTAGGTATCCAACGGAGATTGGTGGCCAGTGACATGCCGTCGATGCCGTCCGATCGGGACCACATCCTGAGGGACGTCCGGCGAAAGCGGATCGCCGTCGTTGGCCTGGGCGTGAGTAACCAGGCCCTCCTGCGTTTTCTCCTGGCCCGGGGGGCCAGGCGCATCGCGGCCGGCGACGCCAAGACGGCCGACAAGCTTGGCCCGGCGGCCGATTGGCTGCGTTCGCTTCCCATCGACCTCCGCCTGGGTCCCGACTACCTCAAGGTCCTGGACCAGGCCGAACTTGTCTTCCTGACCCCCGGCATCCGCAAGGACCTGCCCGAGATCGCCGCGGCCAGGGACCGCGGGGCCGTGATCTCGTCCGAGATCGGCCTTTTTCTTGACCTCTGCCGGGCCAAGACGGTGGCCGTAACCGGCAGCGCCGGGAAGACGACGACAACAACCCTTGTCGGCGACATGCTGGCCCGCTCCGGCCTCAAGGTCTTCGTCGGCGGCAACATCGGAACACCCCTCATCGAGCGGGCCCTGGACTTTGCGCCGGACCAGACGGTTGTCCTGGAGCTTTCGAGCTTCCAGCTTCAGCTTGTCGATCGCAGCCCAAACGTGGGGGCGGTCCTCAACCTTGCCCCGAACCACCTCGACGTCCATCGCGACCTGGCGGAATACGTGGCGGCCAAGAAGGGCATCTACCGCTACCAGATGCCCGGCGACTGGTGTGTCTTTGGGGCCGACAACGCCGAGACCCTCAAGATGGCCGGGGAGAGAATGGCGGCGCCTGGCGGCGTGGCCCTCTTCGGGAAGGGGGAACCCCCGGCCCGTCTCCAGGGTGGGGAGGTGGCCGCTCGGGGCTGGATCGACGGCGATCGACTCGTGCTGGCCCTGCCCTCGCCGGGCGGGGTCGAACGGGTGCGCCTCTGCGATGTGGCCGACGTACGCTTGCGGGGCGAGCACAACCTTCTCAACTTGCTGGCCGCCGCCCTAGTGGCGGTTCTGGCCGGCGGGCGGCTGGAGGCCTGCGCCCAGGTGGCCACGACCTTCGAGACCATCGAGCATCGCCTGGAGTTTGTGGCCGAGATCAACGGAGTTCAGTTCATCAACGACTCCATCGCCACGGCCCCCGACCGGACCGAGGTCGCCCTGGCCGCCTTCCCGGCCCCGATCCACCTCATCCTGGGCGGCTACGACAAGAAGATACCCTTTGACGGTCTCGGGGAGAACGTGGTCGGGTGCGGGAAAGTGCGGAAGGTGATTCTCCTCGGGCAGACGACCCCCAAGATCCGACGGGCCATCGAGGCGGCGGCGAGGCGGGGCTCGTCGGGGGGCGGGTCGGCCGTCCCGGCGGGACCGGGCGCCCCGGGTCGGGGGGAGGCTTCCACCGCTACCGAGGTTCTCAGCATCGCCGAGGTCGCGACAATGGAGGAGGCGGTTCGCGAGTCCTTCGCCGGGGCCAGGCCCGGCACTACGGTTCTCCTTTCGCCGGCCTGCGCCAGCTTCGATCTCTACCGGAACTACGAGGCCAGAGGGGCGGCGTTCAAGGAGGCGGTGAGGGGGGTGGCGCGGTCCTTCCGGCAGGAGTTAGACGGGTCCTAGCCTTCATCCGCCCCTGCGGCTGCTTCGTCTCGGTAGGGGGTGAGTGTGTCGACGTCTTGGCGCATCCTGTCAAGCACGAATGTGCGGAACGGCACGCCCTTCACGATCTCGTCAGTGTCGGTTGGCTCAGAAAGGCTTCCCTGAAACGCCTTGTAGAACGCCTCCGCCTCCTGTAGCGCCTCCAGAAAGGCTGATCTATCGATCTCTACTTCTGAGACCTTTGTAGTGGTGGCCGCATCGTAGTCGACTCGCCCCGTCAGGCGGATCGCCCAGATCATGGCAGCGTGGAAGCGAAGATTGCTCCTGACATAACTCCGGAGTGGCGGTTCATCCGTCTGCGCCAAAAACCCTTCGATGAATCTAAGCGTTTTCGCGCAGAAGAGGAAGACGGGTAGTCCGTACCTTGGGTCAAACACTGCCCTGGGCTTGTCTGTAATCAAGGTTGTCGGGCGTGCCCTGGCGAAGTCCGGTTGGCGCAGCACGATCGCTATAATACCCTGAGCGACGAAGGGAATGCTCACGATCCGGGAAGTTGGCATTTCTTCGTTGCGGTAGAAGTTCTTGCGTCGATCATAGTACCATCCACGGCTCTTGAAGTAATCCTCCAGGTCGTGCTGAAACTCGTCCGTAGCCAGGAGGGATGCTGGCGGCAAACGTGTCTGGTTATTGGTGCCACGGATGATTGCGTCCCTGACTTTCCTATCATCGGCCGCCCGTTCTATGACGCGAATGAGGATCGTACGGGTGTCCGGATCCGCTTCCGTGCGGGTCGCCCAGTACTGATAGATGCTTTGGGTTGTCTGGAGTCCGTTGACCACCTGGACATCTGACAGGCTAAGCGTCTTTCCCGTGACCGTCGCTTCCGAGGTCAAGATGGTAATGCCGTTGTTGAGCCACCAGAAGTCCAGCTCCGGATCCGGTGTGCGCAGGGTCTTGCCAATCTCCCGGTTCACGGCCACACTGCCCTGATAGGCGCGAACGTTTGAGTCGAAAATGTCCTTCCTAAGCTCACCGTGCTCGTTCTTCACAAAATGGTAGTAGTCAGTTAGTGTGGCCAATACAACGTAGTTGTTGCTCGGAGTACCCCTCGCTATGAGCTCCACAAATCTCAACTGAAGGTTATCGGTCTCGCGTTGCCGCGAAAGGTCAATGAGCTCTCGTGCCCCCATCAGACGCACATCCACTTCGGAGTGCATGAATGACTCATGAAAGGCTCTCTCCAACAGATGTGCCTTCATGCGGACCTTCGGGTGAGCTTCATCACTCCGTCCCGACGTGACATAGCGGAAGTGGACGCGAAGTCTGGCGTGACGCACCGCCAAGGCCGTGTAGCGTTTCTGGAATTTCTTCACCTTCGCGCGAAGGCCCAGGTTGTAGAGCTCGGTCATTTCGGCCGTCGTCTTGCTAAGGTCGCCGAATACGTGCCTGACTGTCACGAGGGCCTTGTCCAGCGGAGTCTCGGCAAAGGTGGCACTCTGCTTCGACTGAATCAGATAGAGGTCTACTACTGGGGTCCTTCCGCGAGTAGCGCGGACTTCCGTGTCCTCATACATCAGCTCGCCATCGACGAATTCGAAGAATCCGTCGATCCCGCCGTCATCCCCCCCGCCCACCCTGCCGGCAAGCAGTTCCTCGTCGGGTAGATCATGGTGCTTGAGAATCTGGCCAAACGTGAAGAACTCGAAGTAGTCAGCCTTCGAGAGGGAGGTCCTCTGTCGGCGATCCTCAAGGATACTGTCTAGAAGCAGTGAGTCTGCATTCACCGGTCGGTCACCCACCTAGGCATGGCAGTCGTAGGTTCTTTGGCCCGGCGCAGCACGTACGTTCTTGGTGGCCTTTCGGCATAGGGAGTGGGTCTCCTTCCAGATCAAGGAGGACAGACCATGGTGGGCTCCTTGTATCACCTACCCGTTCAGTCCATCAGGTGTGACCCATTGTGACCCCGAACAGGGCAGCCGAAACCTCCAGCAAGGAGGTCGCGAAGCCCCCCCCCTACAGATCCCGCCTCTGAAAGACCGCCAGCGACAGCCCCAGCACGAGGCCGATGAACACTCCCTGCCAGATAAACATGTTTCCGATGACGTAGGGGACCACCACGTAGCGCGCCAGCGATGCCGCGTGGGACACGGACGGGGCGTAGACGAACTGGATCGGGGCTAGGGTGGCCAGGAGCCTTCGCGTCCCATAGCCCATGGCGACGTTCCCGCCGGCGATGAAGGGGACGCTCTGGTAGGCGGCGAGGTTGAAGACGGTTAGGGCGCCCAAGCCGGCGATGATCCCGGTCACGACTGTCCCGGCGCTGGCCGCGGCGCCCCGCCACCCGCCCCCCACCATAACCCCGCCCCCCGGCACCCCCCGGCAGGACCTCCCTACCCCAGCCCCGAATCTGCCCCCAACGCCGTTGCCGCTCCGGGTGGCCCTTTCGAGGAGGAACTCACTTGCCCGATTTCGTCCATCTCCACGTCCACACCGAGTTCAGCCTCCTCGACGGGGCGGCCCGCATCAAGCCCCTGGTGGCCAGGACCAAGGAGCTGGGCATGCCGGCCCTGGCCATCACCGACCACGGCGTAATGTACGGCGTGGTCGACTTCTACCAGGCCTGCCAGGCCTCCGGGGTCAAGCCGCTCATCGGTTGCGAGGTTTACGTCGCCCGGCGCACGCGCCACGACCGCACCCCACGCGTGGACGACGACTCCTTCCACCTCACCCTCCTGGCCGAGAGCGAGGAGGGCTACCGCAACCTCATCCGGCTCTGCTCGGCCGGCCATCTCGAAGGTTTCTACTACAAGCCCCGGGTCGACCACGAACTCCTGGCCGCCAACTGCCGCGGGCTCATCGCCCTCTCGGGCTGCCTCTCCGGAGAGGTGGCCGAGCACTTCTACCGTGGCCGCCCGGGCGAAGCCCAGCGGGTGGCTTCTTTGTACCGGGACATCTTCGGCCAGGGCAACTTCTTTATCGAGCTCCAGGACCAGGGCATCGAAGGTCAGAGGCAGGTCAACACCCAACTCGTGACTCTGGCCAAGGAACTCGGTCTGGGTCTCGTGGCCACCAACGACGCCCACTACATCCAGCGCGAGGACGCCCTGGCTCACGACATCGTTCTTTGCATCCAGACCCTGAGCTCCGTCAACGACCCCAATCGCCTCCGTTTCGGCACGGACGAGTTCTACCTCAAGTCGGCGGACGAGATGTGGGCCAGCTTCGGTGAGATCCCCGAGAGCCTGTCGAACACGCTGGCCATCGCCGAGCGTTGCGACTTCGGCTTCAGCTTCGGACAGGTCCACCTGCCCCAGGCCCCGGCGCCGGAAGGCTACGACAACGAGTCGTTTCTCCAGAAGCTCTGTCTCGAGGGTCTGGCCCGCCGCTATCCCGATCCCGACCCGGAACTCAGGGTCGAACTCGACGCCCGGCTGGGACACGAGATGGGCGTCATCCGTGACCTGGGTTTCGCCGGTTACTTCCTCATCGTCTGGGACTTCATCGACTTCGCCCACCGCCAGGGCATCCCGGTCGGGCCGGGCCGCGGCTCGGTCACCGGTAGCCTGGTGGCCTACTGCTTGGGCATCACCAACATCGACCCCCTCCGGCACCGCCTCATCTTCGAAAGATTCCTCAACCCGTACCGGACCGAGTTTCCCGACATCGACATCGACTTCTGCGACACCAAGCGGGACAAGGTCATCGAGTACGTCGTAAAGCGCTACGGCGAGGATCGGGTGGCCCAGATCATCACTTTCGGGACCATGGCCGCCCGGGCCGCCATCCGCGATGTGGGCCGGGCCCTGGAGATGAGTTTCGGCGACGTCGATCGCATCGCCAAGCTGGTGCCCTTCGGCCAAGGGCTCACCCTGGACCGGGCTCTCGAGCACAGCCCGGACCTCCGCCAGGCGGCCGAAGCCGATCCCAAGGTCCGTCAACTCCTCGACCTGGCCCGCAAGGTCGAGGGCTTGCCCCGCCACGCCTCCGTCCACGCCGCCGGAGTGGTCATTGCCGCCCGCCCCCTGGTCGAGTTGGTCCCCCTCCAGAAAACCCCCGAGGGCCTGGTTGTCACCCAGTTCCCCATGGATGTCCTGGCCGCGCTGGGTCTTCTCAAGATGGACTTTCTCGGCCTGCGGACCCTGACGGTCATCGAAGTCGCGGTCCAGGCCATCCGGCGGAGCCGGGGCGAGGACCTCGACATCGACCGCATCCCCCTCGACGACGTGGCGGTCTTCGAGATGCTCTCGCGGGGCAACACGGCCGGAGTCTTTCAGTTCGAGACCTCGGGTCTCACGGATCTTCTCCGCCGTCTCAAGCCGGAGGTCTTCGAGGACCTCGTCGCCGCGGTGGCCCTCTTCCGGCCGGGGCCCATGGCCATGCTCGACGACTTCATCGACGGGCGCCACGGCCGCAAGGTCGTGAGCTATCCCCACCCCTCTTTGGAGGGTGTTCTGTCGGAGACCTACGGCATCATGATCTACCAGGAGCAAGTCATGCAGGTGGCCGGGCTTCTGGCCGGGTACGACATGGGCGAGGCCGACCTGTTCCGCGTGGCCTTTAAGAAGAAGAGCCCCGAAGTCATGGCCGCTCAGCGGGAAAAGTTCGTAGGCGGGGCCGAGGGAAACGGGGTCAGCCGGGAGACGGCCAGCGAGGTTTTCGAGATGGTTTCACGCTTCGCCGGTTACGGCTTCAACAAGTCGCACTCCGCGCCCTACGCCCTGGTGGCCTACCAGACGGCCTGGCTCAAGGCCCACTACCCGGTGGAGTTCATGGCCGCCAGCCTCACCAGTGTTATGGACTCATCGGATCGCGTGGCCTACTACATCGACGAGTGCCGGAAGATGGGTATTCAGATCCTCCCGCCCGACATCAACACCAGCCGGGCCGCCTTCGGGGTCGCCGGTGACCAGATTCAGTTTGGCCTCACCGCGGTGAAGAACCTTGGCGCCGGGGCCATCGAGGGCATCGAGGCCGCCCGCGACCAGGCCGGGCCATTTCGCGGTCTTTACGACTTCTGCCGCCGGGTCGACACGCGGGTCCTGAATAAGCGGGCCCTCGAGAGCCTAATCAAGGCCGGGGCCTTCGACTCCCTGGGCGGCCACCGCGGGCAGTACATCCTGGCCCTCGACCGCGATCTCGACGCCGCCCAACGCCAGCAGAAGATGGAGCGGGAGGGCCAACTCTCGCTCTTCGGTGGCGCGTTCGGGGGTGGCGCCGGAGCCGCCGGGTCCGGCAGCCCGATCGGCTTCGAAGACTCCGGGCCGCCCCTCCCGTCCTGCGACCCTCTCCCCCGGGCCAGTCTCCTGGCCATGGAGAAGGAGATCCTCGGTCTCTACGTCAGCGGCCACCCCCTGGCCGACTATCAGGACCGGCTTTCGGTCCCCGACATGATCTCCACGGCCCAGCTTCCCGAACGCACGGACGGGGAGACGGTAACTGTCGGCGGGATGATCACCGAGATCAAGAAAATTATCGACAAGAAGGGCCACCAGATGGCCTTTATCACTGTCGAGGACCTCACCGGCCCGGTCGAGGTCATCGTTTTCGCCAGCGTCTTCGAACGCTGTTCGACTTCCCTCCAACCCGAGGCCATCGTTGTCGTTCGCGGCCGCGTCAACTACAAGGATGAGGACCAGGGGCCGAAGATTCTGGCTGACACCATCGAACCCCTGGCCTCGGCCAAGGTTGAGGCCGTCTACGTTGACATTCCGGCCGAGCTGGAGAACTACGAGACCCTGGAGCGCCTCAAGGCCGTCCTCAGCCTCTGCCAGGGCAGCTCACCCGTTTACCTGCGTTTCCTCTCCTGCGGGCAGGTCATTCTCACCGACAAGGAGTGCTGGATCCGGCCGGATCCCGACACCCTGGCCATGCTGGCGGATATCATCGGAGCGAGCGGAGTCACGGTCGTGGCCATGTAGGCCCTCGATGTCGGACTCGCCCGGCGGGACTCGCCCGGCGGGGGTGGGGAGGGTGGGGCGGGACTTCCCTTGATAAACCTGGACAAGCTGCGTATAGTTACCCCCAAAGGGCAAGAGTTACTCTCAACGGACAATGTTCTGAGACGAAGGTGGAAAAGTGTCGAGCAGCAAGGGTTGGTTTGGCCGGCGGAGATCGGCGCCGCTTCTCTTGATGGTCGTCCTGTTGGCACTGGTTGTCACGACCTCGTTGATGATCGGCTGCCGGAAGGGAGATGACCCGAAAGTGACGCCAAACGGAAATGGCGGACAGAACGGCGGCGCCGGCCAGGGCGACGGAGTCGGCCTGACCTGGTTGGGACACGCGACTTTTCTGATCACCACGCCCGGGGGCATCCGCATCCTTACGGATCCCTATCCCGGGAACCTCGGCTACGGCAACCGGCGCTTTGCCGCCGACATCGTGACCGTGAGCCACGAGCACTGGGACCACAACAGTGTGGCCAGTGTCGACGGGGATCCAGATATCCTGCGGGGTCTCAACGCCGACGGGGGCTGGGCTTCGGTCACCGCGACCGTCGGCGACGCGATTGTCTCGTCGATTCCGGGCACCTGCCACGACTCAAGCGGCGGGGCCAGACGCGGTCGCAACGCTCTCTTTATGATTGAGACGGGCGGACTGCGCCTGCTCCACGCCGGGGACCTCGGCGAGACGCCATCCGCGGAAGTGCTGGCCGCGATCGGACGGGTGGACGTTCTCCTCATCCCGGTCGGCGGCCTCTTCACTGTCGACGGCCCCACCGCGGCCGAAGTGGCCAGGATCCTGGGCGCGAAGATCATTATCCCGATGCACTATCGGACCCAGGGCATCGCTGATTGGCAGATCTCGGACGAGAAGCCCTTCCTGGAAGGTCAGGACGGCGTGAAACGTGTCGGCCAGAGTCAGGTCACGGTCTGGGCCGCTGACCTGCCGTCGCGACCGGAGATCTGGGTTCTGGACCCGGCGCCCGCCGGCGGTGGTTCATAGGCCGGCGAGGGTTCGCCGTTCATCGGGAAGGAGTGTCTCCCTGACATGCCCGAGAAGTGGGTCGTCGTCCATGTCGCGTCCAACCGCCCTGTGGCGGAGATGATTCAGGACTTGCTGGAGCAGGAAGGTATCGAGGTTCTGGTCCGCTCGCCCGGGTTGTCTCCCTTCATCGGAGTGGATCTAATGGTGGAGATTCTTGTCTCCCGGGAACAGGAAGAGAAGGCTCGCGAGGTTCTGAAAGCATTCTCCGAAGGGCTGCCCGAGGACCCCGGCGAGGGCTCGCCCGGGGGCGCCCCCGAGGACCGGCCCGTCGAGGAGGATGACGGGGAAGGTGGCGAACCCGCGAGGTGACAGGCAGACCCAAGCGCATCGGCGTCCTGACCAGCGGCGGCGACGCCCCGGGCATGAATGCGGCCATCCGGGCCGTCGTCCGTAAGGCTGTCTACGAGGGCATCTACGTCAGCGGCATCAAACGAGGCTACGCCGGACTGATCAACGGCGAGATGATACCGCTCGACGAGCGATCCGTCGCCGACATCATCCACCGGGGCGGGACGATTCTCGGCACGGCTCGTTCCGAGAGGTTCCCGTCGCCGGAAGGCTTCGCCGAGGCCTGCTCGCGCCTACGCGAGGCGCGCATCGAGGGCCTGGTGACCATCGGCGGCGGCGGCACCTTCCAGGGGGCCATGAGGCTCCACGAGGCGGGCTTCATCGCGGTCGGGGTGCCCGGCTCCATCGACAACGACATCCCGGGGACCGAGTACTCGATCGGCTTCGATACGGCTGTCGACACGGCCCTGGAGGCCATCGAGCGTCTCCGGGACACGGCCGCGGCGCACGGCCGCGTCTTCTTGGTGGAGGTTATGGGCCGCGATAGCGGCTTCATCGCTCTGGCGGCGGGGCTGGCCGGCGGGGCCGAGGCCGTGCTCATCCCCGAAATCCCGGTTGAGGCGGATCAACTGGACCAGCTCTGCCGGGGCATCCTGGCCTCTTTCACGCGGGGCAAGCGTCACAGTGTGATTGTGGTCGCCGAGGGCGCGGCATCGGCCATGGACCTCGGTCGACAGGTTGAGGAGAAGACCCACCTTGAGACGCGGGTGACCGTTCTCGGCCATGTGCAGCGTGGCGGGCGACCGACCGGTTTCGACCGCACTCTCGCCAGCCGGATGGGCGCCGCCGCCGTCGACGCGATCAGTAACCGGCAATCCGGGTGCATGACCGCCTGGCGTTGCGGTAAGGTCGAGTTGGTTCCCCTGGCCGAGGTTGTCGGTCAGCGCAAGGAGATCGACCTGACGCTCTGCGAGTTGGCCAGAGTGCTGGCCATCTAGGCGCGGGCGGGGCTCATTCCCGCCGCGTCGACCACGGGACGGGAGAGAGAGCCTTGGCCGAATCCGGCACAGCGGGCCTTCGCCGCACGAAGATCGTGGCCACTCTGGGACCGGCCAGTGACAGCCCCGAGACGATGACCCAGATGATCCTGGCCGGGATGGATGTGGCCCGCTTCAACCTCTCCCACGGATTATCGTCCGACCACCTCCGCCGGCTCGGCACGCTGAGACAGGTTCTGAACCGGCTGCCGGGCGCGGGGGGGCCCCGCCTGACCGAAGGCGACCCGGAGGCGGGTCAGCCGCGGGGGTTCCTGGCCACCCGCCGTATCGGAGTGCTCTTTGATCTCCGCGGTCCGGAGATACGCCTGGGGACGTTCGTCGCCGGGGCCGTGCCTCTCCGCGACGGCCAGACCTTCACCATCACCACCGCCGGAATCCCGGGCACGATTGATCGAGTGGGGGTGGAGTATCAGGCCTTCCCCGACTTGGTCCATCCGGGAGATCCGATCCTTCTCGACGACGGCAACCTGGTGCTGGAGGTCATGGAGGTCCGGGGCGCCGGAAGGTCCAAGGCCACGCCCGCCGCCGGGGCCGCTGAGGTCGTCTGCCGGGTCAAGGTCGGCGGAGTCCTCGGCGACCGGAAGAAGATCAACCTCCCCGGGCGCCGCCTCGACGGACCCTATCTCTCACCCAAGGACGAGACCGATCTGGAAATGGCTGTCTTGGCCGGGGCCGACTTCGTGGCCGCTTCCTTCACCCGCCGGGCCGAAGACATCCACCGCGTCCGCGAGTTCCTGCGCGGCCGCGGCGGCTGCCAGATGATCGTGGCCAAGATCGAAAGTCAGGAGGCCCTCGAGAACCTCGACAGCATCATCGAGGCCGCCGACGCTCTCATGGTCGCTCGCGGCGACCTGGGGGTGGAGGTTCCGGCCGAGGACGTCCCGGTTATCCAGAAGGACCTCATCGCCCGGGCCGTGGCCGCCGGCAAGCCGGTCATCACGGCCACGCAGATGCTGGAGTCGATGGTTGAGCATCCCCGTCCAACGCGGGCCGAGGCCAGCGACGTGGCTAACGCCATCTTCGACGGCACGGACGCCATCATGCTCTCGGCGGAGACGGCCACCGGGCGCTACCCGGTGGAGGCCGTGGCGACTATGGCCCGCATCGCCCAGCGGGCGGAGAAGGCCTTGGGGCTTGGGGCGCCGGGTTGCGGCGAAGGCCGGCGCCGGCCCGGAGGTGTGGTCACGGGAGGGCTCGGCCACCTCTGGCGTCCGGCCGAAGATGTCCCGACCGGCTCGACCTCGGTGCACGGCGTGACCGCGGCCATCAGCCTGGCCACCGTGACCGTGGCCCAACGCCTGGGCGCCGGGGCCATCGTTGCCACCACGGCCTCCGGCTACACGGCTCGGATGGTCGCCCGGCACCGCCCGGCGACACAGATCATCGCCGTCACGGCCAGTGAGACCGTAGCCCGGCAGCAGTCGCTGACCTGGGGCGTGTATTCCATTCGGGTGGACGAGGCCCAGACGACCGATGAGATGTTCCTGCGGGCGGCGGTTGCGGCCCGGCGGAGCGGGCTCGTCGAGCCCGGCTCGATCATCGTCATCACCGCCGGGGCGCCTCCCGGCGCGAGCGGAACCACTAACCTCATCAAGGTCCATACCCTTGGGCGCGTCCTGGTCAGGGGTCAGGGACTTCTCCCGGCCTCGGCCACCGGTCTCGTCCGGGTTTGCCGCACGGCCGCCGAGGCCTTGGCCAAGGTTGAGATGGGTGACATCCTGGTGGCCGAGGCTCTGGACGCGGCCTACTCTCCAGCCATGCGGCGGGCCGCGGCCTGGGTCGTTGAGGCCGGCGGAGAGACCTCCTTCGCCGCCGGCGAGGCCCGGACTCTCGGTCGGGTGGCCATCATCGGAGCGGCCGAGGCGACCAAACTTCTGCGCGATGGCCTGGTCGTCACTCTAGACGGGGCTAGGGGGCTGGTCTATGAGGGCAGGGCGGTAGTGCTCTAGCCGGGCCATGACGCGGGCCGCCGGGGCGCGGGCCTGTGGCGCCGGCTGCCGGGGCGCCGGCCAAGATGGCCCTAGCGTTCCTCGCTCCCCATGATCCTCCAACCACTCGCGTCATCGAAGACGAGGGTTACGACACAGGTCTTGCCGGTCGTCCCGATCCGATCCAGGACAACAAGGCACTTGGTTCCCTCTCCGTGGACGAGGAGAACGGGCTCCACATCGCCCAACTGGTGATAGGCTTTTAGGGCTTCGGCCAGAACAACCTCGAAACTCGATAGACTCGGCTGGGGCGTATCCTTCAAGCCCGGGAGCCCCCGTCCGCCGGCCAGGTCGTCGACACTGCCCAGTTGCCAATCCCTTCTTGTCAGACCGAACTTGGACACCGCGCGCTCGTAGGCCCCGAGCCATCTCTCCGCGGCGAGGTTGAACGACGAGCGGGCGGACCCCCCACTCAGGATCATGGCCGTCACGCCGACGGTCAGGCAGACCAGGCAAACTCCAACAACCAGCGCTAGCCACCGCTTCCTCATCGACCCGCCCCTCTCCCCGTTCACTCCTGTCACTTACACCCGATGAGTTCCTCTCCTGCCACAACATGCCACTCCACGCATCTCCGGCAGGGAAGCATCTTCCTTCCGAGAAAGTCTACGCCGGCCCGGTCCGGGTTCCGCATAATGGTACGGGTGCGGGCCCGCCGCGATCCCGGGGCCCTCGGGAGGAGAGCAGGTTTGAACCTTAACGACCCCAAGTCCCTAAAGTCCCTCCGCGCCGACATTCCCGGCCTCGACCGCGGCGTCTATCTCAACACCGGCACCCTGGGGCCCTGCCCGCGCCCCGTCACCCGGCGGCTCTTCGAGCTCTACCAGGCCTGGCAGGAGGCCGGCCCGGGTAACCCCGACGTCTATGTCGCCATGGCCGAGTCCTCGCTCAAAGCCAAGACGCCCATCGCCGACTTCTTCGGCGTGACTCCCGACGAGTTGGCCTTGACCTCCAACTCCACCGACGGTATCAACATCGTCGCCAGGGGCATAGAATGGAGGGCCGGTGACGAGGTCATCATCTCCAATGAGGAACACCCGGCCGGTCTTCTAATCTGGCTCCATCTGCGCCAGACTAAGGGCATCCGGGTCCGCGTCGCCCGGCTTGACCACGAGAGCCGGTCGAGGATCCGGGAGGAGGTGGAGTCCCTCATCACTCCCCGCACCCGTCTGGTTGCCCTCAGCCACGTCTCCTGCATGACCGGGCTTCGCCTGCCCGCCCGCGAGATCACCGAAGTCTCCCACGCTCACGGCGTTCCGGTTCTTTTCGACGGGGCCCAGTCGGCCGGTCAGTTCCCCCTCAACCTCCCGGCCATCGGCTGCGACTTCTACGCCGTGAACGGGCACAAGTGGCTTCTCGGACCCATCGGGACCGGCGCCCTCTACGTCGCCGGGAAGGCCCTCGTCGATCTCGTCCCGGATCGGGTCGGGGGTGGTTCGGCGGAGAGCTACACCTACGCCGAGGAAGGGGAGATCCGGCTTCACCCCAGCGCCCGGCGCTTCGAGTTCGGCACCCGCTGCCACCCGCTCTGGCAGGCCTGGCCGGAGTCTTTGTCCCTTCTGGATGAGATCGGCCTGGCCGCCATCCAGGCTCGGGGGTTGGCCCTCTCGCAACCCCTTCGCCGGGAACTGGCCGGCCTCAAGGGGGTGACCCTTGTCGGCCCGGCGCCGGGCGGCGACCCGGAGCTTCTGACCGGCGCCGTCACCTGCCGCCTCGAGGGGATGGAAGGGGAGAGGCTGCGGGAGGTTCTTGTGAGCCGGTTCGGCGTTGTCACCCGCTCGGTGAGCGAGCACGAGGCCACCCGGTTCACTTGCGCGTTCTTCAACACGGAAGAGGAGATCGACCAGGCCGTCCGGGCGATGCGAACCCTCGCCGGCGAGACGGCGGCGTGACGGAGAAGGAGGCTGGCCGGTGAGCAAGGAACGGACGCCCATTCTCACGCACAGGCAGGTCCAGGATCTCGGCCGTTTTCGTCCCACCCCCTACCTGGTAACAAGCCTCTACCTTGACACAAGTCAGACAATGCCCGGCGGTCGTGGCCGCCCGGCGGCTCTGAAGACGCTCGTCCGGGACGTCAAGGCCGGTCTGGACGGGCGCGACCTTAGCCGCAAGCAGCGTCAGTCGGTCGAAGAGGACCTGGCCGCGCTGGAGCGCATCATCCGCGACGCGCGCGCCCGGGGCGACAGGTCTATCGCGGCCTTCGTCTCCTCAGGGGCCGACTACGAGCAGGCCCATGGCCTTCCTCACCCCCTGAAATGCCGGCTGGTGGTCGACGAGACCCCCTACGTCCGCCCCTTGGCGGCGATGCTGGCCGAGTATCCGCGCTATCTTGTCGTTCTGGCCGACCGGTCCCACGCCCGCCTTCTGGCCGTGCACGTGGGGCGCGCGCGCCAACTCGGGGAGGTGGAGTCGGACGTTCCGGGCCATGTCCGGGAGGGTGGCTACCGGGGCATGGCCGAGCGGGGGATCGAGCGCCACATCGAGGATCACGTTACCCGCCATCTCAAGAAGGTAGCCGATGCCGCCCGGGAGAGCTTCGGCGATCGCAACTTCGATCAACTGGTCCTGGGGGGACCAGCGGAGGCGGTCGCCACCCTGCGGGACTTACTGAGTTCCGATCTACGTAGCCGCCTGGCCGGGGGAATCCCGGTGGCTTTGGAGGCCACCACGGAGGAGATCGTCGCCGCGGTTCAGGTCTTGCTGGCCCAAAGCACGGCCCTGCGGGACGAGGACCTTCTGGATCGCCTCGGGCAGGGCCTGTCCTCAACGGGCTTGGCCGCGGCCGGGGTCCTCTCGACCCTCGGCGCCCTGCGGCGCGGGGCTGTCGCCACTCTCCTGGTGGCCCAGGATCACGAGATCCCGGGGACGGAGTGCAAGGGCTGCGGCTTTCTCGGCCTGGAGGGCGAGGCGGCTTGCCCGGCCTGCGGGAAGACCGGTTCCAGGGCCGTGCCGGACCTCCTCCGGGAGATGATCGACCGGGCCGGCGAGAGTGGGGCGGAGGTTTTCCACATAGGAACCGAGCCACCCCTGGGCCGCCTCAAGAACATGGGCGGGGTGGGGGCCTTGCTGCGGTTCAGGCTGGTGTAGGGTGAGGCCGGGCGGCCGGCACAGAAGCCGCCGGGGGCAAGCGGAGGCGGCCGGCAAAGAAGCCGCCGGGCACCTGGGAGAAACGAGAAACGGGGAGGTGCGGGGGTTTGGCGGAAGCGAAGACTGGGAGCCGGACTGGACCGGACCAGGAGGATCCCGCCTGGTCGTCCGGGGCCGAGCCCTTCAAGATCAAGGTCGTGGAACCGATTCACCGCACGAGCCGGGCCGAGCGAGAGAGACTCATCGAAAAGGCCGGCTACAACCTCTTTAGTCTAAGATCCGAGTCCGTCTACATTGATCTTCTCACCGACAGCGGCACGGCGGCCATGAGTGACAGCCAGTGGGCCAGGCTCATGCTCGGGGACGAGGCCTACGCCGGGAGCCGCAGTTTCTACCGGCTCAAGGACGCCGTGGCCAACGTAATGGGTTTCCCGCTCGTGATCCCGACCCACCAGGGCCGGGCGGCGGAGAACGTTCTCTTCACCACGATGGTGAATCCCGGCGACGTGGTTCCGAACAACATGCACTTTGACACCACCCAGGCCCACGTGGAGCACCGGGGGGCCGAGGCCAGAAACCTCGTCCGGCCGGAGGCCTACGATCCCGTGGCCGACGTGCCCTTCAAGGGCGACATCGACCTCGATAGCCTGGAGGCAACCCTGGCCGGGAAGAAGACACGGGCGGGCCCGAAGACAGGGGCGAGCCCGAAGACAGGGGTGGGCTCCACCGGGGAGAGCATCCCGTTGGTTCTGATCACTGTCACCTGCAACAGCGGGGGTGGTCAGCCCGTCTCGATGGCCAACCTCCGCGAGGCGGCCGGAATCTGCCGACGTCACAAGGTTCCCCTCTTCCTGGACGCGGCCCGCTTCGCCGAGAACGCCTACTTCATCAAGATCCGCGAGCCGGGCTTCGCCGGTAAGCCCATCCGGGAGATCGTGCGGGAGATGTTCTCCTACGTCGACGGCTGCACCATGAGCGGCAAGAAGGACGGCCTGGTGAACATGGGCGGCTTCATCGCCCTGCGCAGCCGGGCCCTCTACGAGCGGGCCACTGTCTGGGCCGTGCTCTTTGAGGGTTTCCCGACCTACGGAGGCCTGGCCGGGCGGGATATGGAGGCCATGGCTCAGGGCCTGGAGGAGGTTGTCGACGAGGACTACCTGGCCTACCGCGTCGGTCACGTGGCCTACCTCGGCCGCCGGCTCAAGGAGGCCGGGGTCCCGATCATCGAGCCTGTCGGCGGCCACGCCGTCTACCTCGACGCCCTTCGCTTCCTGCCCGGTCTGCCTCGGGAGCGGTTTCCGGCCCAGGCCCTGGCGGTGGAACTCTACGTCGAGGGCGGGGTTAGGGGTGTGGAGATCGGCGCCGTCCTGGCCGGACGGGATCCCCGGACCCGGGAGAACCGCTTCCCGGAGCTGGAGATGGTCCGTCTGGCCATCCCGCGACGGGTCTACACCCGACAGCATCTGGACGTGGTCGCCGAGACCTGCCGCGGAGTCCTGGCCCGGCGAGAGACGATCGGCGGGTTGGCCTTCAAGAAGGAGCCGCCTGTGCTCCGGCACTTCACGGCAACTTTCAAGAGAATTTGACCGCCCCGGGGGCAGCGAGACCGGGAGCGGGCCTGGGGGGCGCGCACAGAGTGGTACGGGAACGCAGAAGGGCCGAACCGTGGAAGATTAAGATGATCGAACCCATCAAAATGACCACCCGACCCGGACGACAGGCGGAGATCGAGAGGGCCGGGTTCAACACTTTCCTCCTCGACTCCGACAAGGTCTACATCGACCTTCTCACCGACAGCGGCACCTCGGCCATGAGCGACAACCAGTGGGCCGGGATGATGCTCGGCGACGAGGCCTACGCCGGGTCCAAGAACTGGCATCATCTCTGGGACGCCGTGGCCGAGATCTACGGGTTTAAGTACATGTGCCCAACCCATCAGGGGCGGGGCGCCGAACACCTCATTTCCCAGATCCTCATCCGGCCCGGCGACTACGTTCCGGGGAACATGTACTTCACCACCACCCGTGAGCACCAGGAGCGGGCCGGCGGGACCTTCGTGGACATTGTCATCGACATCGCCCACGACGCCCAGGCCGAGCATCCTTTCAAGGGTAACGTTGACCTCGGCAAGCTCGAGGCCCTCATCAAGAAGGTCGGGCCGGACAAGATCCCCTACGTGAGCGTGGCCGTCACCGTGAACATGGCCGGCGGACAACCGGTCTCGATGGCCAATCTCCGGGCCGTGCGCGAACTCTGCGACCGCTACCTCCGCTCCGATGGCCAGCCGATCCGGATCCTCTTCGACGCCACCCGCTGCGTCGAGAACGCCTTCTTCATCCAGCGGCGCGAGGACGGCTACAAAGACAAGTCTCTTCGCATCATCCTCCGCGAGATGATGTCCTACGGCGACGGCTGCACCATGAGCGGCAAGAAGGATAACCTCGTCAACATCGGCGGCTTCGCGGCCACCAACGAGAAGGACGTTTACGACAAGCTGACCCAGTTGGTCGTGGTCTTCGAGGGCATGCCCACCTACGGCGGCCTGGCCGGGCGGGACATGGAGGCCATGGCCCGCGGCATCTACGAGATGGTCGACGACGACTACATGGCCTTCCGCATCGGCCAGGTCCAGTATCTGGGGCAACAGCTTATCGACGCCGGGGTGCCTATCGTGAGGCCGGTGGGCGGGCACGCCGTCTTCCTCGACGCCCGGGCCTTCCTGGATCACGTCCCCCAGAGCGAGTACCCGGCCCAGGCCCTGGCGGCGGCCCTCTACCTCGACAGCGGCGTGCGGGGCATGGAGCGGGGCAATGTCTCGGCCGGGCGCGGCAAGGACGGGAAAGAGCATTTCCCGAAGCTGGAGATGGTCCGCCTGACCATCCCCCGGCGCGTCTACACGGATAGCCACATGGACGTGGTCGCCGATTCCGTCATCGACCTCTACGAGCGGAGGAAGTCGATCAGCGGTTTCAAGATGATCTACGAGCCGCCCCAGTTGCGGTTCTTTACGGCCAGATTCGAGCCGGTGAGGCGGGAGGGGTTCTGGGGGCCCGGGGGGAGGCATTCCTGAGGGGACGGTGGGGTTTCATGAAGGCTGTCGTCGTCTACGAGTCGTTGTGGGGGAACACCGCCACCATCGCCCGGGCCATAGCTGAAGGCCTGGGGCCGGAGGCGCGGGCGCTGTCCACGGCCGAGGCGTCGGCAGGAGTTGTAGCGGACGCGGACCTCATCGTGGCAGGGTCGCCGGTGATAGCCTTCGCGCTTCCTACAGACAAGATGCGGGAACAGCTCGGCGCGAACCCGGGTCGCGCGCCGGTTCCCCCCGATCTCTCGCACCCCTCGATGCGGTCGTGGCTCAAGGCCCTGCCGAAAGGCCACGGTCGGTCGGCTGCGTTCGAGACCCGCATCCGCGGCCCTTGGGGACACGCCGCCTCGGCCATCGTCCGGGGATTGGAGCGGGCCGGGTACCACGCGCTCGCGGAGCCGCGCGGCTTCATCGTGACAGGCGCCTACGGGCCGCTGCGTGAGGGCGAGGTGGAGCGGGCGCGGCAATGGGGGGAGGAGCTGGCCAGGCTGGCGGCTTTCCGGGACGACTAAGCCGTCTGGTTGACGGAAGCCGTTCACGGTCCGCCTGTTCGGCGTGAGGATCCCGCAACTGAAAGGATGGGGAGTAGGAATGTTCATCGCGATCAAAGACACCAAAGTGGTCGATCAGACGGCCGTCCCTCCGCAGTTCAAGACCACCGTGGAGGTCCACAACGCGACCTTGAACCCCCTGACCGTATCCTTTTCCTTCGAAGTGCGCCTGGCTGGCGTGTCGAGCCTTCATGCCTCCGGTCTGGTCCAGAATAGCACGGTTCCAGGCCACGAAACGAAGCCCTACGAGTTCCCATGGTCAGGAGAGTACCAGCGGAGCTACGAGCTGAAGGTCATCTACGGCAACCTCACGGTTCCGGGCGCCTACACATCGCCGCCGCGGCTCCGCAAGCTTCTGCCCGTCAAGCCGCCGCCGTCCCCGAGGTAGGGTTGAGGGTGGTCCGGGGCGCTACCCCGTTCGCGCGCGTAGCTGCCGCGAGAGGACATTCCCAGGCGAGGTAGAAGACGGCAAACCAAGTTGTCGGAAAGGAGGTCCGAATACCGAAACGGTTTCGACCGATCCGGGATAAACGCGAAGGGAATGGTTAACGATGCGTCAGCGCAAGGTGACGTCCATCGTCGCGCTTGTTCTTCTCAGCGTCTTGGTCCTTTCCACCTTCTCCTCAAGCGCGGCGGCCTCTTTCGCCTCTTATGTCGATCTTCCAACTCACTGGGCCCGAACCTACATCGAGCAGATGTACAACGTGGGGGCCCTGGATGATCTGCCACCCCTCTACCATCCGGACACGCCCATTACCCGAGGGAAGTTCGCCCGTTACCTCGTCCTCGGCTGGGGGCTTGAGCCCTATAGCGGCGCAACCGAATTCCTTTCCGATGTGCCGCCGGCTCACCAGTATTTCAAGTTCGTCAACGCCCTCTACGTCCGGGGGATAATGATCGGAAGCGGTGGCGTCTTCGGCGTGGGTGATCCGCTCACGCGCGAGCAGGCGGCCACTGTCTTGGTGCGCGCGGCGGGTCGTGAGGAAGCGGCCCAGCTCCGGCCGGTAGCCGACGCCGAGGCCATCGTCTCCCGCTACAGCGACCACGACTTCATTTCCCGCTGGGCTATCCCCTACGTGGCGGAAGCCTACACGGCCGGACTGTTTCTGGGAGACGCGGCCGGCACGTTCCGGCCCCGGGCCTCCATGACCAAGGCCGAGGCCTGCACCGTCTGCTATCGGACCAGGCAGGGTCAGCCCCTCCTAGACTTTGGTGACGCTCCCGACTGGGCGCCCCTGTTCAACTTCCCGTCCCTCCTGATCAGCGACGGCGCCCGCCACAAGAACTGGAAGACGATCTGGCTCGGCGAGCGGGCCGACGGAGAGCTGGACTCCCGCCAGGTCAACGCCGACTTCTTCGACGACGGGTTCGTCCGGTTCAAGGCCGGCGGGGCCGCGGCGCCGACCTTCCAGATTGAGTTCGAGGTTAGCGTGGCCAGCCGTGATCCGTCTCTTTACGGGAAGGACCCGGCCAAGAATCTCTACTTCAACCTTCTCATCGACTGGGACAAGGACATGCAGTGGGAACAGGGTGAGTGGGCCGTCCAGAACTTCCCCATCGACCCCAACACCTGGCCGGCCGGCCAGATGATGGCCACCCTACTCTCTCCGTCCTTTCTCGCCAAGGGTAATCCTTACGAGTGCTGGTACCGGTTGACCCTGACTTGGGGCGAGACGGCGCCGGCGGCCTGGATCGGCAAGGGCCTCTTCACCTACGGCGAGACTGAAGACTACGGGCCGGAAGAGCAGAAGATCGTGGTTCTCACCGAACTCACCGCCCTCAGGGACGAGTGGCTTCGCTCCCAGGACCAGGCCAAGATGGCAGCGGCCGTCGGTCTCGGCGAGATCATCCCCTACGTTGAGGATCTCATCGCCGAAGAGCAGGCCGACGACCCGGTCCAGGTCCTGATCGACAAGAAGAAGAAGATCCTCGACCTCCTCTACGACTCGGCCGAGGCCGCTCTGGCCTGCGGCATGAGCCAGGAGGATGTTGACCTCATCTTCGAGGGACTCTGGAAGCGGATGGCCTTTGTCACCGAGGAGGAGTGCAAGCGCCACACCATCGGCATCCTGAGGGATACTCTCCGCCAGAACTTTGGTATCCCGGCCGACTCGGGCAAGAAGATCCAGGAGGCCCTGGACAAGCTGGCTGACCTGCTCTACGAGCAGGAACGCGGTGACCCGGTTCAGCTCCTTCTGGAGAAGAAAGTCCGTATCATCGCTCTCCTCCAGGAGCTTTTGACCGCCTTGCGGGCGGATAAGCAGACCGGACCCGCGGCCTCGGTCGAGCAGGCTCTGGCCTTCATGCTCTTCATCAAGGCTCTGGAGGAGCCGGTGCCTCCCCAGCCCCCGCCACCAACCTGGCCGCCGCTGGTTCCGCCCAAGCTCCCCGGACTCATCACCGGGGTTCACTCTATCTTCGAGTGCACCAATGGCCAGGTCCTGATGAAGATCCATCTGCTCACAAACTACGGGCTGGAGAACAAGGTCTACGACATCGAGATCTACTGGGGTCACCAGGTTGGCGCCGCGCCGGTGGCAGGCTTTGTGGCCGGCAGCGGACCTCAGGGCTGGACGTCGCAGACCTCGACCGTGGGCATTCGCTTCTCCGGGGACACGCCGCTGGTGCCCTGCACCCCCTACTACTTCAACTTCACCGGCCCCTGTCCGGGTGACGCGATCGTCTTCGTTCTCACCGACAAGGAGCATCGCCCGATCGGTCACTCGGTGAGCCAGAAGGTAAGGAGCGGTTTCATCCAGCTCCTGCCCGGAGAGTCCGCCAGTATCCTGAACAAGCTCGACCCGACGACAGCTCCTTCGGACATGTGGGACATTCAGTACGTGATCCAGATGTCTCATGTCGGGCAGTTGCCGACGACCGAGTCTTGGCTGCTGGCCAACATCGCCTACGGGGGCGGCATCATGCTTCTCCCGGATGGGGTCGGCAGTCTGGAGCCAGGCGGCTACCTGCCCGAGGGCGACTACACCGGAGGGGTCGGTCCCGTGAAGGCGGGCGAGTTCTACGCCTTGAGAGACCACACCGGCGAGGGTTACGCCTTCCTCTACGTGGTCTCCGCCGGTCTCAACGGCTGTCTCCTCGACTGCGAGTACAACACGCACGGGATGATGGTCTGGGGACGTTTGCCCAGACTGGAGGAGTAGAAGAGCCTAAGGCTGAGTGAGTAGGGCTGAGGAGTAGAGCCCAAGGCCAATGGAAGCGGGGACCCCGGCGCGCCCGCGAGGGCGCCGGGGTCCTTGCTGTCTAGACCAAGCCCGGGAAGGGGTGAATATTCCGCCCGCCCCGGACTCAGCCTAGAACCCAGGTAGGTCCTGCCAGGACGTCTCTTGGCAACCGGGGGAAGCCATCTCTTTGTACCTGGGTAGCCACGAACTCGGCCTCGAGGAGGCCGCCATCGGACGGGAATGGCTTCTCACCAATGGTCTCGGCGGGTTCGCCTCCTCGACCGTCGCCGGGCTGAACACTCGCCGCTACCATGGCTGGCTCGTGCCCCAGGTGGCCAGATGCGGCGGGCGTTTTGTGGTCCTGGCCACGGTGGAGGAAGAGATCCACCTCGGCGGCGTCTCCCGCCCAGGCTGCCGCCACCTCCAAGGGTTCGCTCTCGATCCGCTCCCGGTTTTCACCTATGGTCTGGGTGGTCTCTTCCTCGAACGACTTATGGTCATGCCGCGGGGTCAGAACCGCATCGTCGCCGTCTACCGCTTCTCAAGCCTCCTGGAGGCCGGGGCCGAGGTTGACATCGTCCTGCGGCCCCTGATCACCTTCAGGTTCTACCATCACCTGATGCGGGCCACCGACTGGCCGTTTCGGATCGAGACGGGTCCGGGCTGGGTCAGTGTCCAGCCTCACGACGACGCGCCGACCCTGGTCCTCCGCTTCGCGCCCGGCGGGGGCGTCTGGCGGGCCGAGGGTGGCTGGCGGCGCGGAGTCGAGTACGCCGAGGAGCAAAGACGGGGTCTTGACTACGTGGAGGACCTCTACTGCCCGGGACAGTTCCAGTGGCGGGGTCTTGATCCGAGAGAAGGAGTGGCTTTCAGCGCCGCCCTGGCCGAGGACGCGGAAGAGGCGACCCGGCTGAGGGAGGCGCCCTTCGGCGTCCGCGAGGCGCTCCGCTGGCGGGCGCGGGAGATCGCCCGTCTGGAGACCGTGGCCGGAAAGGGCCGGCGGGCCGTGGCGGCCAGAGCCATCGCCGACCCTCGGTCCCCCTCGGCTAAGGCCTTCCTGTCCCGACTCCTTCTTGCCGCCGACGCCTTCGTCATCGCTCGCCCCCGGACCACGGTCATCGCCGGTTTTCCCTGGTTTGAGGACTGGGGTCGCGACACCCTGATCGCTTTCACGGGTCTCTTCCTGGTCACCGGACGTTTCGAAGAAGCTTTTCGTGTCCTGGTCGGTTACGCCTCGTTCGTGCGCGAAGGATTGGTGCCCAATCGGTTCCCCGACCAGGCCCCCGACCCGGACTACGGGGCCGCCGACGCCGGGCTCTGGTTCTTCCACGCCGTCCAGGCCTACCTGGCCTACACGGGCCACCTTGGACAGGTGCGGGACACGCTCCTTGGACCGCTGCGGGAAATCGCGGAGGGCTACGCCGGGGGCACCCGCCTGGGCATCGGCATCGGACCGGACGGCCTCCTCCACGCCGGCGAGCCCGGGCGAGCCGTCACCTGGATGGACGCCAAACTTGGCGACTGGGTTGTCACCCCCCGGCGGGGCTACCCGGTGGAACTCAACGCCCTGTGGTACAACGCTCTCCGCTTTCTGGCCGAACTGGAGGAGAGGCTCTCCGGTGGGGGGCGGGCATCAGGGCCCTGGTCGGAACTCGCCGCCCGAGTCAAGTTGGCCTTCGGCGCGCGCTTCTGGAACCCCACTCGGGGGTATCTCTACGACGTTCTGGGAGAGGCGGGCAGTGGCGCCACGGGTGGCCGCGGAACGGCCGGCGGCGACGCGAGCAGTGAAGAGACCGCGGACGCGTCGCTCCGCCCCAACCAGATCCTGGCCGTGGCCTTGCCCCACCCGGTTCTGGACCGCGCCCACTGGCGGCCGGTGGTGAGGGTCTGCCTTGAGGAACTCTACACCCCCTACGGCCTGCGGACTCTGGCCCCCTCGGACCCCGCCTACCGGGGCCTCTACCGCGGCGGACCGGCGGAACGTGACGGGGCCTACCACCAGGGCACGGTTTGGCCGTGGCTCCTCGGTCCGTTCATCACCGCCCTGCGCCGGACCGAAGACCGTTCCCCGGCCAGCCGGCTCGTGGCCGCGCGGATGATCCTGCCCTTTGAACACCACCTTCGAGAGGCGGGCATCGGTCACATTTCGGAGGTCTTCGACGGCGACCATCCCCACCTACCCGGCGGTTGCGTCGCCCAGGCTTGGAGCCTGGCCGAGATCCTGCGGGTCTACGTCGAGGAAGTCCTCGACATCCGGCCACGGGGCATCTAGAAGGAGGAGTCCTGAGAGTGCATGTCCTAATGCTCAGTTGGGAGTACCCGCCCGCCAGTGTGGGCGGGCTGGCCAGGCACGTGAGCTACCTCTCGCGGGAGGTGGCCGGGCGCGGTCACCAGGTCGACCTAGTCACCCAGGGGGCCGGCGGGGACGTTGGGTTTGAGGAAACGCCGGTGGGGGAGGGGGTTCTTCGGGTCTGGCGCCGGGCGCCCTACGCTCTTTCCGCGCCCGATTTCATCCACTGGGTCCACCAGCTCAACTACGGTCTTCTCGAAGCCGTCCTGGAGATGACCGGGCGGCAGGCTCACCCCTTCGACATCATCCACGCCCACGACTGGCTGGTCGCCTTTGCCGCCCGGGCCTGCAAACACGCCTGCCGGACGCCTCTGGTGGCCACCATCCACGCCACCGAGGCCGGACGCCACCACGGTATCCACAACCCGGGGCAGCGCTACATCAGCGAAGTCGAATGGTGGCTCACCTATGAAGCCTGGCGGGTGATCTGCTGCAGCGAGTACATGAAAGCCGAACTGGCCGGCCAGTTTCAGTTGCCGGCCGACAAGATCCGCGTCATTCCCAACGGTGTTGATCCCGCGGACGTGGAGGCCGGCGGGGACGGGGAGGCCCCCGGCGCGAACGGGGAGGCCGGCGCGAACGGGGAGGCCCCCGGCGGGGACGGGGGGGCCCCCGGCCGGGACGCCTACGCCCAACCGGGCGAGGACATTGTCTGCTACGTCGGGCGCCTCGTCCGGGAGAAGGGCGTGGACACTCTCCTTGACGCCCTACCGGCCATCCTGGACCGGCGTCCGGCCACGCGCCTGGTCATCTGCGGAACCGGTCCCCACGAGGACAGCCTCCGCGAACACGCCGGCCGGATGGGTCTCGGCGATTTGGTCCATTTCACGGGCTACCTCGACGACCATCACCGCAATCTTCTCTACGGGTGGGCCTCGGTGGCCGTTGTCCCAAGCCACTACGAACCGTTCGGCTTGACGGCCCTCGAAGCCATGGCCGCCGGCCTGCCCGTGGTGGTCTCCGACACCGGGGGGCTCGGCGAGACGGTCGTTCACGGGGAGACCGGACTCAAGGCTCGCCCGGCGAACCCCGGCGAACTGGCCTCGGCAATTCTGCGCCTTCTCGGGGATCGGGTCCTGGCCCGGCGCCTGGCCACCAGAGCCAGGTCGGAGGTCTTCGACCGCTACTCCTGGCCCAAGGTCGCGGCCGAAACCGAAGAGGTCTACGACGAGGTCGTCCGGGCGGCGCGGGAAAGTGGCTGGATCGCGGAAAGCGGACTCCCGGTCGGGGAAGACTGGGGTGAGATGAGGCGCCGGACGCGAGCCATGACCCGGGGTCTGCAGCCCATCGGGCGCTACAATCCCTCCTCGTGACGGGATAGGGCGACCACCTGACGGGATAGGGCGACCAGGTTCTTGGACCCAAGAGCGGGAGAGCGGTGACCTGAGATGAAAGCGGTAGTCATGGCCGGCGGCGCGGGGACGAGACTTCGTCCCCTGACCTGCGGTCTTCCCAAGCCCATGGTGCCGGTGGGGAACCGGCCCATCCTTGACCATGTCCTCACCCTCCTCGCCCGGCACGGCTTCACCGAGGCCCTTCTCACCCTCCACCACATGCCCCGGACCATCCGCGATCACGTGGGCGACGGCGGCGCTTATGGCCTCAAAGTCAAGGGCTACGTCGAGGACGTGCCCCTGGGCACCGCCGGCAGCGTGAAAAACGTGGAAGCCGAACTCGACGGGACATTCATCGTCATCAGCGGCGACGTCCTGACCGACTTCGACCTCACGGCCCTCCTGGACTTTCACCGGCGACGGGGAGCGGCCCTGACCATCGGCTTGACTTCGGTTGATACCCCCCTCGAGTACGGGGTCGTCGTCTGCGACCGCGACGGGCGAGTCACCCGGTTTGTCGAAAAACCCTCCTGGGGCGAGGTTATCTCCGACCAGGTCAACACGGGCATCTACGTCGTCGAGCCCGAGGTTCTCCGGCTCATCGAGGCCGGCCGGGTCTCCGACTTCAGCCGGCATCTCTTCCCCGCTCTCATGGGGGCGGGGATGCCCCTCTTCGGCTACCACGGCCACGGCTACTGGTGCGACGTGGGCAATCTCAGCCAGTACCTCCAGGCTCACGTTGACGTGCTTGAGGGCCGGACAAGCCTGGAGATCGAAGGTTCGGAGCTTTCCGAGAAGGTCTGGGTAGGCTCGGGGGTGGACATCGCCCCGGGCGTCGAACTCGTCGGCCCGCTGCTTATCGGGGCCGGCTCCTACCTCGGGCTGGGCTCAAGGCTCGAGGGCCCGGCGGTCCTTGGCCGCGAGGTCGTCATCGGCGGGCAGGCTTCGGTCAAGCGGTCGGTGATCGGCGACCACTCCTTCGTCGGGCGCCTGGCCGAGGTTCGCGGGGCCATATTGGGGCGCGGCGTGCGGCTCAACAACCGCTGCTCGGTCTTCGACGGGGCTGTCCTGGCCGACGAAGTGCGGGTCGGGGAAGAAACCACGATCAAGCCCGGGATCAAGGTCTGGCCGGGCCGGAGCGTTGCCCCGGAGACGGTTCTGGGCGACAGCCTGATGTGGGGGCAAGGCTCGGGCTATGGGGTTTTCGGCGAGGCCGGAGTGACGGGCACGGTCAACGTTGATCTCAGACCGGAGCTTGTGGCCCGTCTCGGGGCCGTTTTTGGGGCCTCGCTGCCGGCCGGGGCCACGGTTGTCGTCGGGGTGGATGCCGCGCCCGCGGCTCGGCTCCTACGGGAGGCCCTCGTTTCCGGGCTGGGGCTGTCCGGCTGCATTGTCCTGGGCCTCGGGGAGCTACCCGCGACCGCCGTTCGCTACGCGATCACGACCACGGGCGCCGCCGGCGGGGTTCACCTCGGCCTCGCGGGCGATTGCGGGGAGGGTCCGGATCGCGGCGACGGCCGCTGCCGCATTAGGTTCCTTGACTCCGACGGGTCTGACCTGGGCCGCAAGGTGACGCGCCGTCTGGAGCGGAGTCTGGGAGACGAGGACTTCCGACGGGCCGCTCCCGACCACTTGGGCCAGATCCGCTTCCTCCCGGGCCTGGGCGAGGCCTATCTGGCTCACCTTACCGAACGTGGACGGGGTCTGGCCCGAAAAAGCCTGATCGTGGTTGGCGCCTACCGCCACCCGTGGCTCGCCGCTCGGGCCGGGGAACTCTGGCGGGCTCTGGACGTGGCCCACCTGGCCGTCGAACCGTTCGCTCCCTCGTCCGCCGCCGGCGACGAAAAACCCGCTTGGCGAAACGACGTCTGCCGACGAGTTAGGGAGACCGGGGCCGCCTTCGCTTTCGAGGTTGGCCCGAGCGGAGAAGACCTGACCCTCATTGACAACCTGGGCCGCCCGCTCACGCCGGCCCAGACCTGGCTCGTTCTCTCGAGCGTGGCCATTGTCCGCGACGGAACACCCATCGTCGTGCCTTCGGACCTGCCGCGGGCCGTGGACGCGAGACTGGCCGCGCTCGGGGCTCGGCCGGTCCCGTGCCGGTCGTCGCGCGCGGAGCTTCAGGCCCGAATGCGGGAGGCGGAGAAGGACGCCGGCCCGAGCCTCGCCAGGCAGTCGGAGATGATCGGAGACGCCCTGCTGGCGGTCATTGGGCTCCTCGACTACCTGGTCGACACGGAGGAGACCGTGGCCGAAATGGTCGACCGGTCCCCACTCGGGGAGTGGGTCCATCTCCGGGTGGCCTGCTCCTGGGATGTCAAGGGACGAGTGATGCGCCTGCTTCTGGAGGAGGAAGCCGCGAGCGTGGAGGACCCGGAGGGCCTGCGGGTGGAGACTGAGCGCGGGCGGGTCCTGGTCCTGCCTGACGCCGACCGCCCCGCCTTCCACGTCTACTCCGAGGCCGCGTCCATGGAGGTGGCCGAGGAATTGGCGGGGGTTTTCGCCCAGCGGGTCAGAAAGCTGGCGGGTTTGGAGGGCGATGCGGAAGGCGATACAGGGATTCCATCCCTTCGCGGCCAATCATAGTTCGGCACATGGAGACACCGCCGGCACATCCGGCGGTCCTAAAGCGGAGGGAACGGAATGGTCAGATCTTCTCCCGGGCGCGGAACGCGGTCGCCCGGCACCTACGCCGAGCGTCTATTCGGCGCTCTCATCTCCACCGCGGTCGGCCTCGGGTTGGCCGGCATGCTTTTCAACTTCGCCGCCTCACCCGTGCCCAAGCTGGTAACCTGGCCGGGCGCGCTCGAATTCGACGGCGCCCGGGCCCTGGCGGTGACGACGGAGTTCGTAACCACCTTCCCCACTCGCTGCGCCGGTAGTCCCGAGAAGGCCCTGTCGGCCCAGTGGCTTGTGGATCACTTTGTCGAACTCGGCTTCGACTCCCAGGTTCGGGCCTTTGGCGGCTGGATCAACGGGACCTACCACCCCGACCTGGCCAACGTGTGGGCCGTCCGGCGGGGGCGCTCCACCGACACGATCTTGGTCTACGGTCACTACGATATCCCTTCCTTCGTGACCGAGGGAGCGGCCGACGACGGCTCGTCCGTGGGGACCATTTTCGAGCTGGCCCGCATCCTGGCCGACGAAGTCCCTGAGCGAACCGTGGTTTTCGCCCTCCTCGACGCGGGTGAGTACGGGTCGATCGGGGCCAACGTCTTCGCCGACCGCAAGCCCTTTCCCGAACCCATCGTGGCCGCCATAGGGCTAGACTTCCTGAACCCCGGCGACCTGGTGGGCGTGTCGGTGGAGTGCCTTGGAACCCAGAAAGGCTACACGCCACCCTGGCTGCGAGCCGTGGCCGAAGAGAGCGCGGCCCTGGAGGCCGGGAAGGTCTTCGCGCCGGACACCCTAACCGAGTGGATCGAAAGGTCCGTGGCCGTGTCCCCGACGGACACGGGCATGTTCCTGCGCCACCGCATCCCGGCCGTCAACCTGGCCGGGGTACCGACCAATCCACCCATGGAACGGGCCATCTTCCACACCTCCGGCGACACGGTCGCCAACCTCACGGCCGACTCCTTCACCAAGTGGGGCCGGACCGCGGAACGGATTGTAAGGACTCTGGTCAGCGCTACGGAGTTGCCCACAAAGGGGGCCAGGACAACGGTCTACCTGGGGCTTGGCGACGGGCAGTACTTGCCGGGCTGGGCCACCCGAGCCGGGCAACTGCTCATCTTCGCCCCCCTCTGGGGAGTCGTGGGTCTGGGGTGGCACTGGCGGCGGCGGGCCCTCGGCCCGACCCTGGCCATCCTGCTGGGTGAGGCCAGGCGCGTCTTCGCCCTGGTCGGCTGTCTTCTCGTCGGCCTGGTGGCCATGAAACTCATGTCCTTACTCGGTCTTCTGGCTCGGTGCGAGATGTTCCCGGCCACGCCGAAAGATCCTCTGCTCTATCATCCGGCCATCATTCCGCTAGCCGTGGCCCTGCTGGCCACCGGGGGCGCCCTCTACGCGGTCCGGCGCTTCACTCTCTGGTTCTCTCCGCCGCTGGGCGTCGACTGGTCCGAGCGCTATCACGCCCTGACGAGCCTCCTGGCCCTAGTCGTCTTCCTCACCTGGTTGGAGGGCGCCGGCTACGCGGCCGTGACCTTCCTGGCTCTTCCGGCCTACCTCTGGATCTTTCTGGCCGAGCCGGTTGGACGAGCGACCATGGTCCGCAGGATCTTCGCGGGCCTTCTCGTCCTCGCGGGCACGGCGGTGTTTGTCGCCTTCGTGACCCTCATCGGAGAGGTGCTGGTCGTCGGGCCGTCCTGGTGGTACATCATCCTGGGCGCGACCTACGGGCTCTTCAGCCTCAAGGCTTCCGTGGTCTTCCTCACTCTGGCCGTCCTCCACTGGGAGGCCTTCGCCGCCGGCACGGGTCTCGGGGCGGGGTGGGCCGCCGCTCCGACGTGGTTGCCTGCCCGAAGAGGGAGGAGCTTCTAATGCCGGCCATAGTAGCAGAGAACCTGACCAAGTTCTACGGACGAACCCGCGGCATCGAGAATGTGAACCTGGAGGTCCGCGAGGGTGAGGTCTTCGGTTTCCTGGGTCCCAACGGGGCCGGGAAGACCACGACCATCCGCATCCTTCTCGACCTCATCCGGCCCACCCGGGGCCGGGCCACGATCCTCGGGTTGGACACGCGCCAAGACTCCATCGCCGTCAGGCGCAGGGTCGGCTACCTGCCCGGGGAGCCAGGATTCTACGACCACCTGACCGGCGAGGAGTATCTCGGCTACATGGCCGGCCTGCGGGGTGGCGCGGACCCGAGCCGCCGCAAAGACCTCGCCCAGCGCCTGGACATCGACCTCGGGCGTCGGATCAAGGCCCTGTCCCACGGCATGAAGCAGAAGGTGGCCATCATCCAGGCCTTCATGCACGAGGCCGATCTCCTCATCCTCGACGAACCGACCAGCGGGCTCGATCCGCTCATGCAGCACGCCTTCTACGAACTTGTCCGGGGGGAGAGGGCCAGGGGGCGGACGGTCTTCATGTCCTCCCACGTCCTGTCCGAGGTGGAGAGGGTCTGTGACCGGGTGGCCATCATCCGCGGTGGGACCATCGCCGTGGTCGAAGACGTGGAAACGCTCACCCGGAAGCGGGTGAAGAAGGTCCAGGTTACCTTCGCCGCGCCCGGCGCCCCGTCCGACGCCGCGCCCGGGGCCCCGTCCCCGGCCGCCTCCGAGGCTCTGACCGCGGCCCTGACCCTGCCCGGGGTGCGCGACCTCAGCCTGAAGGGCGACACCGCGGTCTTCCGGGTCGAGACGACCGCCCTCGGCGGAGTAGTGAAAGCCCTGGCCGCTCTGCCCGTAACCGACCTGACCATCGAGAACCCCAGCCTGGAGGACATCTTCTTCGAGTACTTCGGCCCCGAGGCCGCCGCCGAGGTGGCCCGGGCCGGGGACGGGGACGAAAGCGCAGAGATGGGAAGCCGTGGCGCCGGCAGGGGTGGCCGCCGGGCCAGCCTGGGAAGGCGCACCGGCCGGACCGGGACCCGGGGGCCCGCGTCTGGAAGGGGAGGGGGGCGAGCGAGATGAGGATCTTCCGCCGGTGTCTCTGGGACGAGCGCATGACCCTGCTCAGTTGGGCCGTGATCTTGATCGCGTTCGCGCTCTTCGCCGTATCTACCTATGAGCAGTTGGGCCAGAGCCCGGGCCTGTCCACGTTGATGGAGAACCTGCCACCCTACATGCAGGCGCTTTTCGGCGGGCTCGATTGGAGTACGGCTCAGGGCTACCTCAACACCGAGCTCTTTAGCTGGCTGCCCCTGCTCATCGCCTACTACACGGGGCTTTACGGGGCTTCGGCCCTCAGCCGGGAAGTTGACAGCCACACCGCGGAAACGCTCCTGGCCCAGCCCATCCGGCGTTGGTCGGTCGTGCTGGCCAAGTTCGGGGTCATCGTCACCGGCACGTTCCTCCTCCACTTGGCCCTCTACGCGACTGTGGTCCCTCTCGTGCCCGTGTTCATCAAAGGGCAAAGCCTCGCGGCCGGCCCCACCCTCCTGGTGACCGTGTCCAGCTTTCTGACCTCCCTGGCCGTGGGCAGCCTGGCTCTCCTCATCTCGGCCATGGTGAACGACCAGCGCAAGGCCACCGTCTATGCCTCGGGGACCATCATGCTCCTCTTCTTCGTGAACGTCATCGGTCAGATATCCAGCAAGGCCAAGTTCCTGACGAGGATTAACCCGTTCGGCCGCTACCACTCGGCCGACATCCTCAAGACCGGCGGCATCGCCTGGGGCGACGCGCTCTTCCTCGTCGGTTTCATCGCCCTTTTCCTGGCCGCGAGCGTGTGGTGGTTCGAGCGGAAGGACATTGCGTAGGGGGGAGAGGTCGCCCGGTGGACAAATCCCCAGACGAACCAACAGGGCCGCCACCACACTGACGAGTCACCGGTTCAGAAAACCATGAGAGATGCGGTCGCGAAGGCAGGATTGACGAAGCGGGCCACTTGTCATACGTTCCGCCATTCCTTCGCCACGCACTTGCTCGAAGGGGGCTACGATATCCGAACGGTCCAGGAACTCCTGGGCCATAGCGATGTCAAGACGACGATGATCTATACCCATGTTCTCAATCGCGGACCGGCCGGGGTTCGCAGTCCCGTGGATGGACTCTGAGGCCGAGACAAGAGGGTTCTTATGCCGATCCGCATAACACCCCGTGATAAGTCGGTGATCCGACCGAAGGCACTGGTAGCACGGGGATTGCCGCGAGCCTTTCAGGTGGGCCAACGGCGTGTTATGCGGACAGGAGATCGAGGTCTTGCGTCTTATCCGGATCAGTCTAATCATTGTTGGGCCGACGGCCCCGCGGTCACTCCCGAGACCAGATTGCCCTTCTCCTAAGGCTGAAGGGTCAGACGCTAGGAGATGTGAAGGTAACCCTAGCCCTGTGACGAATCCTCGAAGGGAAGCTCTTCCAGCAGGCCTGATCGAGTACGGCGCCGGCGAATCGTCCGTAATCGTCCCCCAAGCGGACCCTGCCGGGGTGCGAGCGACAGGACGGAGACCTCGGAAGACCATTGAGGCGAGTAGGCGGGATGAGCAGGGATCAAGTGGAGCAATTTGATGTCTTTCTGAGCCATGCGCACGACGATGCTGGCATCGTGGAACGCTTGGCTGCGCGACTGACAGACGAAGCATACTTGCGCGTCTGGCTAGACAGATGGATGCTAGTGCCAGGTGGGCATTGGCAACAAGAGATGGCTAGAGGGCTTGAGCTTGCAAAGACATGCGCGGTTTGCCTTAGCCGGGAGACGCCCAGCGGCTGGTTCCGAGACGAAATCGAAAGGGCTCTCAATCGCCAGGCCAAAGACCCGACCTTCAGGGTAATCCCCGTCATTCTTCCAAATGGAACCCCCACGGTTATTGACGCGTTTTTGGAGTTGCGAACTTGGGTTGAGTTCAAGGCTGGGATAGACGATGGCTATGCCTTTCACCTATTGACTTCCGGAGTGCGGGGGATTCCTCCCGGGCGGCACATGACGGAGGAAGAGAGCGCACCGGTCATCGACTCCATTCGCAGGAAGCTAAGAAGAATACGTATTCTCCGCGAGGAACGGCTTATCGACGACAATGTCGCTATTGCGTACCAGATACGTGTGTTGGACGAGATTGCTGGATAAAGGGGAAGCAGCAATGGCGCTGGCGCGCAAACATAACGTGTTCGTGAGCTACTCTCAGCCAGATTCAGAGGCCGCAGAGAGAATTGCACGATATCTACGTGACGGTGGGCTACGAGTATGGCTCGACAAGTGGTCGCGGGTCCCAGGAGAAGACTGGAAGCGTTCTCTCGACGGAGCACTCCAGCAGACGTCAGCTGCCGTCGTTCTGATTGGCCCCTCTGGCCCTAACCGGTGGCAGCGAAAAGAGATTGGCGCCATCGTGTGTGGGAAGTTAAGCCAGAGAGTGCCTCGGGTCATCCCCGTGTTGCTCCCGGGGGCGGACTCCGACGCATTGCCCGTCCTCCTGCACAACCGTGCTTTGGTTGACCTTCGGAGGGGAATCGATGATGATCGAGAGTTGGGTCGTCTCATTTCCGGAATTGAGAGCGCAGGAGCCGGTAGTGAAGTGGCCCAAGAAGAGCAGATGGGTGATTCCCTAAGAGATGCGGGAGACTTCGGTGAGGCCAGAACTCACTATGAACGCGCCCTGAGTCTTCGGTGTGCGGCCCTTGGTCGAACACATCCGCTAGTTGTGGAGTTGCTGCTGAAACTAGCGGGGACTATGAAAGATACCGGCGACTATGCCGTTGCTCTTGCCACTTTGCAGCAAGCGCTCAAGATCAGCCGCAGAGTGCATGGGGCCGAGTCCCCGCAGTTGGCCAGCACTTTGAACAACCTTGGAACTGTCTTTCGGGATCTTGGCCAGTTTTCGAGAGCCCGCCTCTACCTCCAGCGAGCGCTCGAGATTGATGAACGCACGCTTGGATCCACCCACCCAACAGTGGCAGTTCGCCTCAGCAACTTGGCTGCGCTTCTTCAGGACATGAGTCTGCTCGAAGAGGCAGAGCCGTTGATACGCCGCGCTCTATCCATCGACGAGCGGGCTTCTGTTTCAGACCACCCCACGGTTGCGATTCGTCTGAACAACCTGGCGTCATTGTTGCTGGCCATGGCCCGCTTCGAAGAGGCAGAGCCGTTGATGCGGCGTGCCCTAGGGATTGATGAGCGGAGCTTCGGTCCAGACCATCCGAACGTAGCTAGGGATCTAAAGAACCTCGTGGCGCTTCACCGCGCGACCGGCTGCTACGACGAGGCCGAGGCGCTCTGCCGCCGCGCGCTCGAAATCGGCGAGAAGACCCTCGGCCCACAGCACCCAGATACCGCGGCTGACTATAACAACCTCGCGGGGCTCCTCTATGCCACCGGCCGCTACGACGAGGCCGAGCCGCTCTACCGCCGCGCGCTCGCGATCGGCGAGAAGACCCTGGGACCGGAGCACCCCAGCGTCGCTACCTGGCTCAACAACCTCGCGGAGCTCCTCCGTGCCACCGGCCGCTACGACGAGGCCGAG
>Ga0315287_10000158_pt1 | contig 57432 bp, 51 predicted proteins | sample YL17G11_0_MG_FD_205037 | JGI IMG/M metagenome (GOLD analysis project Ga0315287, IMG submission 205037) | Sediment microbial communities from Yellowstone Lake, YNP, Wyoming, USA - YL17G11_0 | ecosystem: Environmental > Aquatic > Freshwater > Lake > Sediment | place: USA: Wyoming | collected...
ACCCCCCCCCCCCCCCCCCCCCCCCCCCCCGGGGGGGCGCCCACCCCTTTGTTTTAACCCTTTTTGGTGGGTGGGCGCCCCTGGGGGGGGTGGGGGGGGGGGGGGGGGGGGGGGGGGGCGGGCGGCTGCCGCGCCCCGGCCCCACCCCCACCCCTCGCCCCCCTGCCAGGCGTCACCCAGTACTACGCCTTTGTCGAGGAGAAGCAGAAGGTGCACTGCCTCAACACCCTGTTCTCCAAGCTGCAGGTGGGGGGCGGCGCGAGGGTGGGGGCGGGGCCGCGCGCGCGGCGCGGCGGCCACCCCGGGAACCCGCCCGCGCCCTCACCGCCGCCCGCGCCCCGCCCCCCCCAGATCAACCAGTCGATCATTTTCTGCAACTCGGTCAACCGCGTGGAGCTGCTCGCCAAGAAGATTACGGAGCTGGGTGAGGGCGAGGGGGGAGCGTGCGGCGCGGCGCGCGGGCGTTCGTTCGTTCAGTCGGGGCCGCCGGTCGCCGCGCTTTCCGCCTTCAGGGCCGCCGGTCGCCGCGCTTTCCGCCTTCAGGGCCGCCGGTCGCCGCGCTTTCCACCCCCCCCCCCCTCACCCACCCGCCCCCCCCCCCCCCCTCTTCTCAAGGCTACTCCTGCTTCTACATCCACGCCCGCATGCTGCAGTCGCACCGCAACCGCGTCTTCCACGATTTCCGCAACGGCTCCTGCCGCAACCTGGTCTCCTCCGACCTCTTCACGCGCGGCATCGACATCCAGGCCGTCAACGTCGTCATCAACTTCGACTTTCCCAAGTCGTCCGAAACCTACCTCCACCGCGTCGGCCGGTCGGGCCGCTTCGGCCACCTCGGCCTCGCGGTCAACCTCATCACGTACGACGACCGGTTCAACCTGTACCGCATCGAGCAAGAGCTGGGCACCGAGATCAAGCCGATCCCGGCGGTCATCGAGAAGAGCCTGTACTGCGTTTGACTGGGGGGACAGGGGTCGACCGACCCCCACAAAACAATGGGCGCGCCGCCCGGTTCGCCGCGGGCGGCCGCACCCACCCCCCCACACGCGCCGCACGACGCATCCCGCCTTGGCCCGCGCGCGCGGGTCGCTTCCGCGCGCGCCGCCGGCGCGCGTCGCACTCGCCGCGCGAGACAGACCGCGGCCCGCCTTGCTGCGGCCGCCGCCGCGCCCTCTTTTGCCGGCGCCCTCGCGGCGCCGGCGCGCTCTGCCCGGTTTCTGCGCCCCCTCACTGATTTTCCGCCCCCCGCTCCCCCCGTGTCGACGCACTGCTGTTTCCCTCGGTCTGTTCCTGGCGCCGCCACGGCACGCGCCCCGGGGCGGCGCTCGCGAGCGCCGCCCTGCGGGCCCCCGCCGCGGCGCCCTGCGGGCGTGTGCGCGCGCGGCGCGCCGTCCGGCGCGCCGCGCGCGCGCGCGCCCTCGCCCCAAGCCACGCCGCGCCCCTTTCGGGGCGCGCACCACGCCCACCACCGCGCTCGAGCGGCCGGCCTGCGCCACTACGCCGGCCGCCAAGGGACCCTCGCACGCCGCGCGGGCCGCGCGCGCGGCACCGCCGCACGCCCCCCTTCTCCCGCCCGCGGCCCCGTCCTCCTTTGCTCGGAGGCCGGCCGCGGCGCGGGCGGGGGCCGGGGCCGCGGCGGTGCCCGCGCGCGCGCCCGCCGGCGCGCGGCTGCGTCTGCGGCTTTTTTTTGCGTTTCGGGGGGTTGCCGCGCCGCGCGTGCGTGCAACCGCGTCCGGCTCGCGCCCGCGCGGCGCACCCCCCACAGCATGCGCGAGAGAGGGGGAGAGGGAGGGTGGGTCAGTCGCTCGTCTCTCGCCCGTGGGTTCACACGCTCGCCGCGGTCGCGCACGCGCACGCCCCCACCTAAACAATCGCGGCAAGACTCGTGGCCGGGCCGCCAAACATGGGGCGGCCCGGGGTCACAGCTCTCTGTTGGCCGCCGCGCGCGCGGCGCGCGCTCGCGCGGCCGCCAGGCGCACGCCCGCCGCGGGGTCGCCGGCGAGCGCTTCGACAAGGGTGGCTAGCCTTGCGGCGAGCGCCACGTCCAGCCCCGCGTCGGCGCGCGCGGCAAAGACAGAAGCAGCTGCGTCGCCGCCCGCCGCTCGGGCCGCGTGCGCGCTCGCCGCCGCTCCCAGACCTTCCAGGCGCGCCACGCACGCGGCCGCCGCGTCCTTGGGCGCGACCGCGAGCAGGGGCCCGACCGCCGCCGCCGCGGCAGACCGCACGGCCGCGACGCGGTCTGTGAGGCGGTCGCCGGCGAACGCGAGCGCGGCCGCCGCGGCGACGCCGCCGCCGAGCGCGGCCGCCGCGGTCCCAACCTCGCGCACCAGCGCCGCCCGCGGGCGCCAAGCGGGCACGGTGGTCGGCGGCGCGAGGAGGAGGGCGTGGAGGAGGTCGGGGACGCAGCACGGCGGGACAGCCGCGAGCAGCGCGCCCGCACCCTCGCACACCGCGCCGACGGCCTCGTCCGAGCCGCCAGCCAGCAACCTCACCACGACCGGCAACACGTCGGTCTCGGCCGCGTCGGGGCCGGCGGCGGCGGCGCAGGCGGCGCAGGCGGACGCGGCGGCGACGGCGGCGCCAGGCGCGGGCGACGCGGCGAGCGCGGCGAGCGCGGGCGCGAGCGCCGGCCAGCCGGCGGGGCCCGCGGAGGACGCCAGGATGGGCAAACAGACCCCCAACGCCTCCACCAACTCGGGCGACGCGTCGCGCGCAGCCGCGGCCGCAGCCACGCGCGCGAGCGCGGGCGCGGGCGGCACGGCGCCGGGCGGCAGCGCCGCCAGCACCCGCGGCAGCGCCGCGCCCGCCGCGGCCGCCACCCAGCGGGACGCGTCGTCGAGGAGGGCGACGCAGGCGTCGACGCAGGCGGCCGCGCCGCCGAGGGCGGGCGCCGCGGCGGGCAGCGCGCGCGCGGCGGCGGCGCGCACGGCCCACACGCGGTCGGCGGCGAGAGCGCGGAATGCCGCCGCGCCGTCGGCCGCGGCCGCCGACTGCCCCGCGCCCGCCAGCGCCGTCAGCGCGGGCGCGAGGCCGGCGACGACCTCGCGGCGGACGGCGAACGCGGCGTCGCCGGCGAGCGCGACCGCGCGCGCGGCGAGCGCGGCGGCGTCGGCCCCGCCTCCTTCCACCCCCGCCACCGCGGCCGCCAGCGCCAGCGCCAGCCGCGCGGCGGCAGCTCGCGCGTCGGGGTCGCGCGAGGAGGCCAGGGTGGCGAGCGCGGGGCGCGCGGCGGCGTGCGCGGCGGCGGGCGGCAGCGCGCGCGCGGCGGCGGCCGCGGCGGCGACGCCCGCGTCGGCGACGGAAGGGTCGTCGTCGGACGCCAGGGAGAAGGCGATGTGGGCGAGTTCGGCGAGCTCGCCGTGGGCGGACGCGCCGTCCTGCGCGTGCCAGATGGAGGCTGGAGAGAGGGCAGAAACAAAGGGGGTGGGAAGGGTCGCGCCGCGCCGCCCCGCGCCCGCCCTCCGCCCCCCTCTCCCTCTCTCCCACCGAGGTCTCCCGCTTGCGCGGCCGCCTCCCGCCTGACGGCGGCGTCGGCCGAGGCCGCAAGGTTTCGCAGTAGAGGGAGCAAGCGCGGCGCGGCCGCGCTCCGCCCTGCGGCCGCGCCCGCGCCCGCCACCGCGGCCGCGTGCGCCAGGCGGGCGGGGGAGCCGGCATCGCGCGCGTGGTGGCAGATGGCGTCGACGGGGGAGGCGGTGAGGGCTTCGGCCTGGGGAGGGGGGGCGTGCGGTTAGCGGCGCCCGGTCGCGGCGGGGGAGCCCTAAGGCCAAGAGGCCTCCACGCCCGCCCGCCAGCCGCTGTCCCGCCCGCTCCGCAGGCGGGACAGCGGCACACGCCGCTCTGCGCTCGGGGCGGGCGAGGGCGGCCGAGGCAGCCGCGGAGCCGTCGCGGCGCGCGCCGGCATTGCCGCGCCAAACACCCTCCGCCTCCACCCTCACCGCCAGCTCCGGCGCGCCCTGCAGGTCGAACACGGTCGCGAGCTCCGGCGGGGACAGCAGCTGCATGGCCGCGCCGGCCGCGCGCTGCAGGGAGCGGCACGGCGCGCCGACCGGCACGGCCGCAGTCGGCCGCCGCGCGTCAAAAGAGAGCGCCATGCTGGCGGCGCGCCGCCCGGGCGGGCGCGGGGCGGGAAGCCGCCTGGAGTGGCGGCGGCACAGGGCGCAGCTCACTCTTCGGCCATGCCCCCTCTCCCCCGCGCCCCGCGGCCGCCCGCCCGCCCGCCCGCGGCGCGGCCGCTGCCCCCGCGCGCCGCGGCGGGCGCGGCGGGCGCCAAAAAAGCCCCGCCCGCGCCTGCCATCACGCTGACGCCCGCCGCCGCGGAGCAGTGCCGCGCGCTGCGCGCCGCGAAGGGCTCCGACGACTTTGTGCTGCGCGTCGGCGTCAAGAGCGGGGGGTGCAACGGCATGAGGTGGGGGGTGGGGGGAGGGAGGGCGCGCGCCGCCGCTGCCTCCAACCCCATCCCCTCGTTTCGACCCGCCCCCCCCTCCCTCCCTCCCGTCTAGCTACACCATGGACTTTGCCGACCCGGCGACCGTGAGGCCGGACGACGCCGTGTTCGAACAGAGCGGCGTGCGCCTGGTCTGCGACCCCAAGTCCCTGCTCTATGTGTTTGGCCTGACCCTCGACTTTTCCGACGCCCTCATCGGGGGCGGCTTCAAGTTCGGCAACCCCAACGCCGAGTCGACGTGCGGGTGCGGGTCCAGCTTTGGGGTGTGAGGGGGGGGAGGAGGGGCGAGGCAGACGTGTGACGGGGGCCGGCTGGTGTTGCAGGGCGGCAGGCCCCTTCCCCCCTCTCGCATTCACGTGCCGCTGCGGCCGCCGTCGTCCGTCACGGGGCGCGCCCGCTTCCACGCGCCCGTCGCGGCGCAGCGCACGACGCCCGGCGCGCCGGGCACCGCCCACAGGCCGCGGGAGGTGGAGTAGAGCAATGCGTCTCCGGTGTCGGGGCAGGGCGCGGGGCGGTAGTCGGTGCCGGCGAGGTGCGGCGGGAGGGGGGGAGCGCGCGCGCCGCCCGCGCGCCGCCGTTGCTCGGCCGCGGCCGCCCTCTCGCGCGCGTCGACAGCCGCCTCCAGCGCCGCCACGCCCGCCCGCCCGTCGTCCGACGGGCTGGCCGCGCGCGCGCCCGCGTCCGCCTTGGCCCCTGTCGCGGCCACGATCCGCTCTTTGGGCGCTGAATGAACCCCGACGTCGCCCGCCGCCATCAGCCGGTCCGCCAGCGCCGTGATCTCGTCGAATTCGGACGCCGCCGCGGGCGGGACGCGGCGCGAGGGGCGGGGGACGCGCGACCCGGGCGGCGTCGGGGAGGCGAGGCGGCGCAGGGCGTCGAGGGCGGATTCGCGGGGGCGCAGCAAACGCGCGAGGCGCAGGCGCATCTCGTCGCGCTCGGCGAGGGAGGTGGCGGGGCGTGGCGGGGTGGGAGCGCGGTCGTCGTCGTCGGAGGAGGACGATTCCTCACCCTCTCCTCCTCCTCCTCCGGCCCCGTGCTCCGGCCCCAGCGAGGCCAGCCACGCGTCCCGCTCGCGGGGCGGGCGGCCGGAGGGGAGGCCGCCGCGGAGGGCCGCGCGCTCGGCCCGCAGGTGAAAGGGCTCGAGCGGCACGCCCGCCGCGGCCGCGTCGGTGGGCGAAGGGTCGGCCTCATCGCCGGCGCCGCCCCAACGCTCTTCTGGGGGGGCGCGCGCCTCGGCGCGCGCGGCGCGGGCGGTCGCGGCGTCGATTGGGGGCGCTGCGAGCTCGTCCGCTCCCGACGCGTCTTCCATGTCCGCGTCAGGCGCAAACCTGACGCGCTTGCCGCTCATGGCGGGTGTCGGGGGTGGTTCGGAGGGGGCGCAAGGGAGTGGGGACCCGGCCCCGACGCGCTCTCTCACTCCTCATGCGCCCCCCCACCCCGACCCCGACCCGGGCTTCCCGCTCGGCGTCGCTGCCGCGCGCGCCGGCCGCGCGCGCGGCGTCGGCCGGCGCGCCGCCCGCCCGCCGCGCCCGCTCGCGCACGCCGACCGCGCGCGCCCCGCCCTCCCGCCCCGCCTCCCCCCTCCCCGCCCTGCCCTCCTCGGACGTGAATGTTGTCAATGCCGGCACCGTCGACGGTGCGCGGATCGGGTGGTCGATGGGCGGAGGGACGGGAATTGGCCGAATCGCCGGCGAAGTCACGCACGCGCCGTGCTCCTCACGCCGCCCCTCCCTGACCCTTCCCACCTCCCCAGACGTCGTCGCCTGCGTCGCCGCTTCCCCTCTGCTGGCGGCGTGCGGCCTGACGCGCGCTTCCGTCGCGGCCGACGCGGCCGAGTGGGCGCGCCTCGGCGCGGTCGTCGCCGCGAGGATTGGCCTGCCCCCGTTTAAAGCCATGACGGACGGCGAACGGTGAGCGAGTGGGGCCGAGGGCGGTCGGTCCGAGGGCGAAAGGCGGAGCCCGCGCTCGGCCCGACCCTTGACCTTCACCCTCGACCCCGCCCCCCCACCCCGCCCCCTCGCCCCAGGTCCCGCGTCTACCAATACTACCTGCCCGTCTTCGCCTGGGTCAAACACCAGGCGGCGGCGCACGCGGCGGGCGGCGGCGGCGGCCCCCTCGTCGTCGGCGTGAGCGCGCCGCAGGGCTGCGGCAAGACGACGCTCGTCGCGGAACTCGAAGCCCTCGCCCCCGAGGCCGGCCTCGCCGCGGCGTCGGTGTCGATCGACGATTTCTACCTGACGCGGGCGGAGCAGGCGGCGACCGCTGCGGCGTCGCGCGGCAACCCGCTCCTCGAACTGCGCGGCAACGCGGGCACGCACGACCTCGCCCTGGGGACTCGCACTCTTGACGCCCTGATTCATGCCCCTCCCGGCGCCACCGTGCCGCTGCCGCGGTACGACAAGGCCGCGTTTGGCGGCCTCGGCGACCGCGCGCCCGAGCAAGGGTGGCCGTCGGCCGCCGCGCCGGTCGACGTGATCCTCCTGGAAGGCTGGATGCTCGGCTTTGCGCCCGTGGGGGGGGAGGCCGCTGCCGCCGCCTCCCCGCACCTGCCCGCCGTCGACGCGGCGCTCGCCGCGTACGCGCCCGCGTGGGATTCCCGCGTCGGCGCGTGGCTCGTCGTGGACGCGCCGTCCCCTGACTGCGTGTACGCGTGGCGGGCGCAGGCCGAGGTGGCGATGCGGGCGAGCGGCAAAGGGGGGATGACGGACGAGCAGGCGAGTTTTTGTTTTGTTTGAGTTCGTTTTTTTTTCTGCTTCCGGTTTCATCGCCCACCCACCACCCTCTCCGCCCCTCCAGGTCGCCGACTTTGTGGACCGATACATGCCCGCGTACAAGGCGTACCTGCCCGGGTTGAGGGCGAAAGGGCCGACGACGGCGGCGCCGGGGAAGCTGCTCGTGGTCGCCGTCGACGAGGGGCGCGGCCTCGCCCCCGTCCAGCCCGCGCCCGCGGTGTGAGATGGAGAGGGGGGGCGGGAGGGGGGGGGCGAGCGAGCGAGGGAGGCGGAACCGCGCGCCCCTGTTGCAGCTAGCCACACGAGAAGGAGAGACGGCAACGCCTCCACCCTCCCAACCTCCCCCAATCGCGTCACCGCGGACACTCGGCGTACGCGTCGTGCGCGGGAAAGTCCCAGGGCAGCGCCCCGGGGTCCAGGGAAGGGTCGGCCTCTGCGAGCGCCCCCGCCACCGCCCCCGCCAGCGCCTCGTTGCCCGCGGGCGTCAGGTGCAGGCCGTCGCTCAGCAGCGCGGGCGCCCAGTCGGGGCGCGCGTCCTGGAACAGGCGCCAGGCGTTGAGAGGGGTGGCGCCTTCCGCGGTGGCCGCGGCGACCGCCGCCGCGGCATAGCGCCCGCTCGCCTCGAGCGTCCTGTCGGGCGGCCGGTCGGCCGGGGCGCCGTACTTGACTTCGGCGTTGAGCACGCGAGCGGCGTCGTCGACCGGCGGCGGCGACACGACGACGACGGTGCGCGCGCCGGCGGCGCGCGCCGCCGCGACGAGCGCTCGCACGTTGGACGCATACCTTTTCACCGGCACATGCTGCCGCGCCGACCCGCGGTCGGGCAGGGCGGCGTCGTTGGCGCCAAACGCGATGACGACGGCCGCAGGCGGCGGCGGCGCGCCGGGGGTGCCGAGGGGGGGCAGGACCGAGGGCGCGATCTGCAGCGCCCACTCGGTCGTGTAGCCCGAGTAGCCGCGCAGCACGACGTCGGCCTGGGAAGGAGAGGGGGGGGCGGCGAGCGAGGCGTCGGGCCGCGCCACTGTAAAGCCTGGCAGCCGCCGCGGGCCCGCACACGCCCCCTGCAACGCCCCTCACAAACGCCCACCGTCCTCTGGTGCGCGTCCGCGAGGCGAGCGCCCCACCCGCCGGGCGTAAAGGCCTGCTGCGTGATTGAGTCGCCGAAGAGGAGGACCCGGGGGCGCTCCCCGACGGGTGGGGGCATGGCGGGGTCGAGGCAGGCGCCGGGGGCTTGGATCGGGGATTGGCGGGGGCGCGACCGGCCCGGGAGAGTGAAGTGCGATGGCCGCGCCGCGCTCCCCCCTCCCCCTCCACTCCCGCGCACCGCCCGGCCCCACCCCGCGCCAGCCGCCGCGACCGCGCCGCTCGCCCGCGCACTCCCGTCGGGCCGCCCCAGGCGCCGCCCGCGCCGCGGCCCCCCCCCGCCCCATCCGCGCGCGCCGCGATGGCCGACGCCGCGCCACCCCCCCCGGCGGCCGACCCCAAGACCGCCGCCATCGCCGAGTACCGCCGCGTGCTGACGCAGCACGCGGAAGCCGACGCGCGCGCGCGTGCGCTGCGCGACTCGACACGCGGCCTGCGCGCGGCGTACGACAAGACCGAGGACGACATGCGGGCGCTGCAGTCGGTGGGGCAGATCATTGGGGAGTGTCTGAAGCAGCTGGACGACGAGCGCTGTGAGTTTGGAGGGGGTCGGGGGGTGGGGGGGGGCTTTTGGGGGCGTGGCTGGGGTCGGTTGGCGCCCGCGCCAACATGCGTCGGCGCGCTTGTGCGCGCCGGCCACGCCAGGGTGGGCGCGGGAAGCGGGCGGCGCCCGCACGCCAACCGACACAACGCAAAAACTCTTGCAGTCATCGTCAAGGCGTCCTCCGGCCCGCGCTACGTCGTCGGCGTGCGCACCAAGCTGGACAAAGCGACCCTGACCCCCGGCACCCGGGTCACGCTCGACATGACGACGCTGACGATCATGCGGTCGCTCGCCCGGGAGGTCGACCCCGCGGTGCACGCCATGGCGGCGGAAGACCCGGGCGCGGTCGACTACGCGTCCATCGGGGGCCTCGGGGAACAAATACGCGAGCTGCGCGAATCGATCGAGCTCCCGCTGCTCAACCCGGAACTCTTTCACCGCGTCGGCATCAAACCGCCGAAAGGGGTCCTCCTCTACGGCCCCCCGGGCACGGGCAAGACGCTGCTGGCGCGCGCGGTGGCGTCCAACATGGACGCCAACTTCCTCAAGGTGGGGAGGGGTGGGTGGGTGGGCGGGTGCTTGGGCGGCACGCAACAAAAACCCCGACCCCGACCCCCGACCCCGGCCAGGTCGTGTCGTCCGCCATCGTGGACAAGTACATCGGGGAGTCGGCGCGCGTCATTCGGGAGATGTTTGCGTACGCGCGCGACCACCAGGTGGGAGGGGAGGGGCGGCGCGCCGCGCCGACGCCGCGCGCCCGGGACTTACAAAAACTGGGGGGGGGGGGGGGGGGGGGGGGGGGGGGGGGGGGGGGGGCGGGGGGCGGCGCGGCCGCCGCGCGCCCGGTAATTAAAAAAACACCCCCCCCCTCCCCCCCCCCCCCCCCCCACCCCAGCCGTGCATCATCTTCATGGACGAGATCGACGCCATCGGCGGCCGCCGCTTCTCGGAGGGCACGTCCGCGGACCGCGAGATTCAGCGCACGCTCATGGAGCTCCTCTCCCAACTCGACGGCTTCGACGTCTCCGGCGCGGTCAAGATGATCATGGCGACCAACCGGCCGGACGTGCTCGACCCGGCGCTGCTGCGGCCGGGGCGGCTGGACCGCAAGATCGAGATTCCGCTGCCGAACGAGGCGGGGCGGTCCGACATCCTCAAGATTCACGCCGCCGGCATCGCCAAGCACGGCGACATCGACTACGACGCCATCGTGCGGCTGGGGGACGGGTTCAACGGGGCCGACCTGCGCAACGTGTGCACCGAGGCGGGCATGTTTGCGATTCGGGGGGACCGGGACTACGTCACGCAGGTGTGGGGGGGCGGTGGGGGGGAGGGGCGGTGGGGGGGGCGTGGCGCGTTCCGACGCCGCGCGCTGGGCGACGCAAAACCGCGGCCGCGCCGCCGCCGACCCCGGCCCGCGCCCCGCCACCCCGCCAGGACGATTTCGTGAAGGCCGCGCGCAAGGTGGCCGACGCCAAGAAGCTGGAGGGCACCATCTCGTACGACTCGGCGTTCGGGGACGGCAAGGGGTGAAAGAGGAGAGGGTCCGGCGGTGGCGGGGGGGGGGCTCTCTGCAACCCGTGCGGCGCGCGCGCCCTTCCCCCTCCCCTCGCTCGCGCGCTGCGGCACGCAGAATGTCACGGCTTGCTCTCCCACTCGACACGACACGACTCGACACGACACGACACGTCACGGCTTGCTCTCCCACTCGAGCCCGCGGCACTGGGCCGCGGCGAGGGCCCAGCCGCACCCGTCGGCGCCGGCGTCGACGGCGGCGACGCCGGTCGGCGCGACGTGCGCCACCCCCACGCCCCCCGGAGCCCCCGCCAACGCCGCGGCCCGGTGCACGCACTCGCCGTGGGTGACGATGAAGAGGGGCGAGCCTCCGGCGCGGGCGGCGGCGGCGGGGAGGGTGACGCCGAAGCGCGCGCGCGCGGCGGCGAGCGTCTCGGGGTAGCGCGGCCAGGCGCCCACGATCGGCACACCCTCCCCTAGGGCCGCCGCCACGGCCGCCGCGACCGAGCCGCCGGGCCACGGCCACGCGGCGGGGTCGGGGTCGAGCCCGTCGCCGACGCAGCGCAGGGACAGGACCTCGCAGAGCCCGCGGTCGACCTCCACGGGCGGCCACCGCCCGCGCTCCCCCCACCCGGCGGCCAGCGCGGTCGCCGCGGTCTGCAGGCAGCGCTGGAAGGGGGACACGACGACGCGGGTGGGGGTGGGGGTCGCTTCGGCGAGCGCGCGGCCGAGGTCGGCCGCCTGCTCAAAGCCCAGCGGGCGCAGGGGCACGTTCCAGGCTTGGTCAGGCGTCGGCGGCGCCCAGGCGGCGTCGTCGTCCGCGCGCGCGCCGTGGCGCGCCACCCAGACGCGCATCGGGAGAGGGGGCGTCTGGGCGGGGCGGCAGCGCCAGCCCCACTCTCGCCTGCAGCCCCTCCTCCCTCCCTCCGCCTCTCGCCCTCCCCTCCCACCACTCGCGCACACTCGAGCTCGGCGGCGCCGGTCGGCCGGAGGGCCGGCGGCCGCCCCCGCCGGGTGGGCGCCGCCGCGCGCGCCGCGGCGGCCCAATGCCCACCCCGCGCGCCCTGAACGCGGGCGCGCCCGCGTTTGTGCCGGCTGGCGGGCCGGCAGGGGCGCTCCAGGCGCTCGCTGCGCCGCCGCGCGCCGTGGGGCCGGCGCTCATCGACCTTCCCGACCTGGTGCGCCGACAGAGGGGCGCATGGGGGGCGCCGTCGCCCGAACGGGGCGGCGGAGGTGGCGCGGGGCGCGGCGGGCGCCACGTCGGACGGCGCGCCGCGAAACCCTAGGCCCACACCTTTCTCTCTCCCCAGCCCCTCGCCCTCATCCTGGCCGCCCTCCCCGACCCCGCCGACGTCGCGGCCGCGTCCCTGGCGTCGGCCGCCCTGGCGGCCGTGGCCAAGCACGCCCCGCTGCGCCTGCGCTTCGGCGGCGGCGCCGACGCCGTCGCCCCCCTGCCGCTCGCCGCCCGCCTGCGCCTCGCGGGCGCGCTCTGGCCCGGCACAGTCGCCGTCGACCTGTCCCGGTCGCCCGCCACGGACGGTGACGCCGGCGCGGCGCTGGAATCCTTCCCCCGGTTGGAGCACTTGCGGCTCCACTCGTGCCACAAGCTGGAGGGCGCCTGCGTGGACGACGTCCGCGTCAGCGCCCTCGCCACACTCAACGTGGCCCGCTGCTTTCAGATGCCGCGGGGCGCGCTGCGGGCCGCGCTCGCGCGCGCCGCGGCGCCGCGCGCGCGGCTCGCGGGCGCCGCGCTCTCGCACCTCGACCTCAGCGGGTGGCCCACGCGGCGGGACGGCTGGAGCGAGGCGACGCTGCGGGTGGCGGTGGACGCCGCGCCGGTTGAGGCGGGGGGGGGGGGGGGGGTGGGGGGGGGGGGCGGGGGGGCGGCGGGGGGCGCGGGGGGGCGGGGGCCGGCTGGCGCGCGGCCCCGCGGGGGGTGGGGGGGGCCGGCCGGCCGGGTGGGGGGGGGGGGGGGCCGGGCGTGGGGGCCCCGCGCGCCCCCCCCCCCCCCCCCCCCCCCCCCCCCCTCCCGATCGCCGCCCGCCTGCGCGCCCTGGCCCTGACCAACTGCGCCCACCTGTCGGCCGCCGGCCTGGCCGCCCTGGCGGCCGCGGCGCCGGGGCTCGAGGCCCTCGCGCTCGGCGGGTCGTGGCTCGCGCTCGCCGGCGGCGCCCCGCCCCCGCCCCCGGACGCCCTGCGCGCCGCGCACGTGGGTGCTGCGATCGCCGCGCTGGCCGCGGCGCGCGGCGCGGTCGTCGCGGCGGGCGGGGCGGGGTCGCCGGGCACGCTCGTGTGCGCGGGCGGGGGCGCGCGCGCGCCCGCCGCGCGCGCTCGCCCGCGCCGCGCCGGCTCCCCCCCCTCCGTCCTCGCCCCCGACATGGTGGCCGCCCTGCAAGCCGCCGTCAACGGCGACGGGTCGGCGGCGGCCGGGCGGCCGCCGCCCGCGCGCGGCGCGGGGGCGGCGGCGGGCGCCGCCCTCGCGGCGGCAGTGCGCGCGCTGCCGAGGCTGGCCCTCCTCGACCTCACCTTCTGGTCGCCCGCCGCCGCGCACGCGGCGGCGTGCGCCGGGGGGGAGCGGGTGGCCGTCGTCGACCTGTCGACGCGGTCCGGCGTCGCACGCGCGCGCGCCGTCGCCGCGCGCGCGGCCGGCGACCCGCCCCTCGCCCTCGCCCTCGCCGCCGCCGCCAACTGCTCCTCCGCGCGCACCACCCCCCTGCACGTCGCCGCCGCCCGCGGCGGCGCCGCGGGCGGCGAGGCCGCGCGCGCGCTCCTCGCGCTCGGCGCCGACCCGCGCGCGCGCGACGGCTCGGGCGCGACGCCCCTCTTTGTCGCCGCCGAGCTGGGGGCCGAGGAGGCGCTGCGGGCGCTGCTGGCGGCGGACGCCGCTGAAGGCGAGCGCGCGCCCGCCGCCACCCCGACCGCCGCGGCGCAGACGAACGCGGCGGGCGAGGCGCCCCTGTACATCGCCGCCCTGCGCGGCCACGCCCCCTGCGTGCGGGCCCTGTTGGCCCACTTGATGGCGGCGGGCGTCGACTTCACCGCGGCGTCCCTGTACGGCGACGGGTGGACGCCCGCGATGGCCGCCGCGCTCGCGGGCCGCGCCGACGTCGTGGCCGCCCTCCTCGCCGCCGCCGGCTCGGCGCGCGCCCCCGCCCTCGCCTCCGCCCGCAACCGGTACGGCGCCACCGCCCTGCACGTGGCGGCGCGGCGGGGCTGCCTCGGGTCGCTGCGCGCGCTGCTCGCGGCGGCGCCCGCCGCGGCGGGCGCCGCCGACGGCGCGGGCGACGTGCCGGCGCGCGTGGCGCGGCGGGCGGGGCACGAGGACGCGGCGGCGCTGCTGGAAAGGGCGGCGGGGGTGAGTGGGGGCGCGGGCGCGAGCGGGCGGTCGCGCGATTTTGGGCGGGGCCGCCACTCCGGCGAGCGCGGGGGGGGCGCGCTCGCCGCCGGGCGCGCGGTGTAACACCATTCACAGATCGGGGTCCCATCGAAGGATTGCAGGAGAAGAAAAAACGGGGCGCGCTATCCCCCGCGCCCCCTGTTGCTTCAGTCGCCGCCCTCGCCCTCCTCCACCCCCACCTCGTCCAGTTCCGCGGCTAGCAGAGCGGCCGCCAGCAGGGCGGCCGGCCCGGTGGCGGAGGCGGGGCGGCGGGCGTCTGCCGACGGCGGGCGCAGCACGCGCCGCGCGCCGCCGCCGCCGTCGCCGCTTGCCGCCCGCCCGGCGTCGAACGCGGCCGCCAGCTCGGCCTCGTGCGACAGCCTTAAATGGCGCGCCGCGACCGCCAGCGCCTGCACGCGGGCGCGCAGGGGGGCGACCGCGGCGTCGCGCTCGGCCGCGGCCGCGGCGGCCGCCGCGGCCGCCGCGTCGCGGCGCGCGCTCTCCAGCGCTTCCCCCGCCTCGGCCCGCAGCCGGGCCAGAAGCGACTCTGAAACGCGCGCGCGCGACGCGGATGCGGCGGCGGCCGACCGCAGGGCGGCGACGTCGGCAGCGAGGCCGGCGGCAGCCGCGTCGGCGGCGGTCGCAGGTGCGGGCGACTCGGGCGCCGGCTCGTCCGCCAGAGCCGCCCACACGGGGGCCGCGACGCGGGCGACGGCCCAGGTGGAGAGGCGGGTGGGCACGTCGCCACCGGGGGCCGCGGCGTCGAGCGCGGCGGCCGCGGCGGTGTCGGCCGCGAGCCGCGCCTCGGCCGCGGCCAGCGCGTCGGCCGACGCGGCGGCGCGCGAGGTGGCGTCCGCGGCTCGCGCTTCCAGGGCGGCGGCGGTCGCTTCGGCGGCCGACGCGCGGCCCTCGGCGGCGGCCGCCCGGCTGTCAGCGGCCGCCGCCCGCTCCTCGACGTCCCGCGCCGCGCCTTCCGCGCCCTTCATCCGGCTCTCGGCGGCGGCGGCGTCCAGGCGGGCCGCGTCGGCGTCGGCGCGCGCGGCGGCCGCAGCGGCGTCTGCCTCGTTCGCGCGCTCGCACGCGCGCCCGACCTCCGTGCGAGCCCGCTCGGCGTCATTCTTGGCCGTCGCCGCGCCTGAGTCGGCGGCATCGGCGCGGGCGGCGGCGTCGGCCGCGGACCCGCGCGCGGCGCGCACCTCCCGGTCTGCCACCTCGCGCAGCGTGGCGACCGCGGCCGCTCCCTGGGCGCGCGCCGCGTCGAGGTCAGCCGCAGCCGCGGCTACCGCTGCCGCGGCATCCCGGCGCGCGGCCTCGAGCGCCGCCTCGGCCGCGTCGGCGCGCCGCGTCTCGCCCACCAACGCCGCTTCGGCCGCCGCCAGGCGTTCGGCCGCCGCGGCGGCCGATGCGTTGACCGCGAGGACGGTGGAGCGCGCGCTCTCGGCGTCGGCGCACGCCCTCTCGGCCTCGGCGCGCGCCGTGTCTTCCCCTGCTTTCGCCTCGTCCGCCTCCCGCCCCGCCGCCCCCGCGGCGTCGACCGCCGCCCGCGCGGCCAGGCGCGCCTCGCGCTCGGCGCGGCGCGCGGCCGCCGCACCCGCCTCGGCCGCCGCTGCTCGGCGCTCGAGCCGGCGCAGCGCGCGCGCGCCCGCTTTGCAGCGGGCCACCAGGCCGTCCCGTTCCGAGGTCAACGCTTCCACGTCGGCCGCCGCTTCTTTGAGGGCGGCCAGGGCGGCGGCCGCGTCGCGCTCGGCGGCGCGTGCGGCCGCGCGGTCGGCCTCGCCCACGTCGGCGTGCGCGGCGGCGGCCAGGGCGGCGGCGGGGGTGGCGAGGGAGACGTCGTCTAGAGCTGCCGTCAGGTCGGCCAGCCCCGCGTGGGCGGCGGCGCCGCGCGCGGTCGCAGCCGCCGCGCGGCGCGCCGCGACGTCCGCGGCCGCCGTGGCCGCCGCTGCCTCCCCCTTCAACCGCTCGCATTCCAGACGCAAGGCAGCTGAATCTCCGTCGGCGCGCGCGGCGGCCGCGGCCGCCGCCGCCGCCGCGCGCCCCGCGTCGGCCGCCGACGCGCGCAGCGCCGCGTCGGCCGCCGACGCAGCGCGCCCCGCGTGCGTCGCTCTCGCGTCCGCGCGCGCGGCGGCCGCGACGGCGGCGTCCAGGCGGGTCGCGAGGGCGGCGCGCTCGGCGGCGCCCTCGCGGCGCGCGGTCGACGCGGCCGCGCGCGTGGTCGCCGCGTCGCGGCGCGCGGCGTCCAGCTCGGCGGTCAAGGACGCCAGGCGCGCGTCGTCAGACGGCTTGTTGTAAAGCGTTGGGGATGGGCGAGGCTGCGGGGAGGAGGGCGGGAGGCGTGAGGGGGGGGGTCCCTTGGTCTGCTCGCCGGGGGTTGACCGGGCAACGGCGACCGCCTCCCTCCGCCTCTTCCCACATCTCCCACCTCGCAGTCAGCATGGGGCGTGCCCAGCGGGCGCGCGCGCAGGGAGGCGGCCAGCGCCGCGGCGGTCGGCGTCGCCTGAGAGGGAGGTAGGGAAGAGAAACGTGAGCCGCCCGCCTCGACCGCCGCCCCTGTGCGACGCGACGGCATCCGCGGACGCTCCCGGCGCCCGCTCCCGGCGCCCGAGGGCGCGCGCTCGGCGGTGGGCGCCCGCGCCGCAATTTCAAGATGCCTCACCGGCGCGCCCCGCCGCCCGCCCCCCGCGGCGTCCGGCGACGCCGGTGTCCGGCCCCAGGGCGCCCCCGGGGGCGGCGCCGGGTCGGCGGCCATCGGGGAGTGAGAGCGAGAGACTGCCGCCCCCCTCCCACTCTATATGCGCCGCGCGCCCGCCCGCCGCCTGGCGTCCGTCGTGGTGGCCGCATCGAGCTCGCGTCTGCCGACCGCTGGTCGCCCTCCCAGCCCGCCCCGTCGCCGCGTCCTCGTCGCTGCTTCGCAGCCGCGAGCCGGGTGAGAGCCCGCGGCAGGGCGACGTGCTCCCGTCGCGGCCCAATATTCACCCCGCATGCGTGCGGCGAGGGTGGGGGGTCTCGCGCCCCTCCCCTGACGCGCCGCGCCCCCCATCCCCAGCGCGCTGCCCCCGAACCCGGCCGCTACCCCCCCCGCAATGCCCGCCACACCCCACGCGGTCGCCCTGGGCGATGACGGGTCGCTGACAGTGGGTACGCATGTCCTGCTGAGCCCCGCGCGCGGCGCGCGCGCCGCGCTCGCGGCGTCGCCCGCGCCAGGCCTCCCCGGCGCCCTCGTCCTCGGCCTGGCGACGCCCGACGGCGCGGCCAGCGCGCGCTTCGACGCCGTGCTGGGGCAGCTGCATTGCAAGCGGTGAGAGAGAGAGGGGGAGAGGAGGGAAGGCGCGAAGAGCCGTCGCCGCGCCCACCCTCCCCTTCCCCTCTCAGCTTCGTCGCGTGCGCGCGCAACAAGATCTACTGGATGACGCCCGAGTGGGGCGCGACCGCGGCCGACCTGCCGTTCGAGACGCAGTTCCTGCTGGCGGACTTGGGCGACGGACAAGGGTTCGCCGCGCTCCTCCCGCTCGTCGCGGCGCGCGCGTTCCGCGGCACGCTCCGCCCCCCGCCCGCCGGCCGGTCCCCCGCCGACCTCGTGCTGCGCCTGGAGTCCGGCACGCCAGAGGTCGCGGCGGCGGCGTGGGACGGAGCGCTGCTCGTTGCGGGCGGCCCTTGCCCGCACGCTTTGGCCGACGCGGCCGTCGCGGCGGCCGCGTCGCTCTCCGGCGCCGGCCGCCCGCGGGCCGCCAAGGCCGCGCCCGCGTTTGTCGACACGTTTGGGTGGTGCACGTGGGACGCGTTCTACTCCCAGGTCTGGGGAGGGAGAGGGCGGGAGAGGGGCCGGACGAGGGGCGCGCGTCGGCCGACCGGTCGCCGCGCGCGCCCCCTCGCCCCCTCGTTCCTCAGGTCTCGGCCGCCGGGGTGGACGCCGGCCTCGCCTCCCTGGGCGCGGCGGGCGTCCCCCCCAAGTTTCTGATCATCGACGACGGCTGGCAGGTGAGAATCAGGGGTGGTGTTGGGGCTGGTTTTCTAGGGCCGCGGTTGTAGGGTTTGGGGTCTAGGGTTTGGGGTCCCCACCTGTGCCCCACCCCAGGTGACCGCGGTCGACGCCGCGCTGCGCCCCGCGACCGACTCGGTGACCGAGGCGCGGCTGGGGGCTGAACTGGGCCTGCTCCTGGCCGCCGCGCGCACAGTGTCCCAGTCCGAGGTCGACTCGGGCGCCGCGCTCTCGTCCCTCGCCAACACCGCCCACGCCGCCGACGCCTCGGCCGACGGCGGCAAAGGTGGCGAGAGCGCCGCCACGCTCGTGCGGCGCGCGTCGCTGGCGGGGTTGGCCGACTTTGAGCACGCCGCGCCGCCGCCGCGCGGCGCGCGCGCGTGGCTCCGCGCGCGCGCCGCCGTCGCGGCCGGGTGGGCGACCGCGGCCGCCGAGCTCACGATCACGGCCGCCTACAAGACGCTGGTCGAGCGCGCGCCGCCCGCGTCGGCGCCGGTGCGCGCGTTTGGCGCGCTCGCGAAAGGCGGGCTCCTCCACCCCGGCCTCTTGAACTTTTACGCCGAGACCACCGACCACGTGCGCCGCCTCACGTCGTACGCCGCCAACCGCAAGTTTGCGCACCCGACCGCGGGGCCGCTCGAGGCCATGGCGCCCGCGCCAGACGGCGGGCTCGCGTCGGTCATCTCGCACGCGCGCTCCCGGCACGGCGTCCGCCACGTGCTCGCCTGGCACGCGCTCTACGGCTACTGGGCGGGGGTGGCGCCCGAGTCGGAGGAGATGGCGGCCGCGAAACCGGTGATGGTGGCGCCCAACCCGTCGCCGGGGGTCCTCGACGTCGACCCCTGCTACGCGTGGTCCCCCCAAATGCTCTCCGGCGTCGGCCTGGCCACCGACCCCGCTGCCCTGTTCGCCGGCCTCCACGGCGCGCTCGCCGCCGCGGGCGTCGACGGCGTCAAGGTCGACGCGCAGGCGACGCTCGGCATGATCGGCGCGGGCGACCCCCACTCCGGGGGCGGGCCCGCGCTGGCGGCCAAGTATCACGAGGCGCTCGAGGCGAGCGTGGCGGCGGTCTTCCCGCGCGGCAACGCGTTCGTCAACTGCATGTGCCACACGACCGAAGCGCTCTACTCCTTCTCCCACTCCTCCCTCGTCCGCTCGTCGGACGATTTCTGGCCGCGCGACCCCGCGTCGCACACGGCGCACGTGGCGGTCAACGCGGTCAACAGCCTGTTCCTGTCCCCGCTCGCCATCCCGGACTGGGACATGTTCCACTCGTCCCACCCCGCCGCCCTCCTCCACGCCGTCGCCCGCGCGGTGAGTGGCGGCCCCGTCTACGTCTCCGACGCGCCGGGCAAGCACGACGCGGCCCTGCTGCGGCGGCTGGTGCTGCCGGACGGGCGCGTCCTCCGCGCGCAGGCGCCGGGGCGGCCGTCCGCCGGGTGCCTCTTCGCCGACGTCATGCGGGACGGGCGCACCCTGCTCACGGTGGGCGCGGTCAACGCGGGGGGGACGGGCGTCGCCGCCGCGTTCAACACGCAGGGCTCCGCGTGGTCGCGGAGGACGAGACGGTTTGAGCTGCACAAGGCGCCGCCAGAGGCGTTGACAGGGCTGCTGACGCCGGGCGACGTGCCGGGGCTCGGCGCCAGCCCCACTGGCGCGTGGGCGCTCTGGTCGGACGCCGCGCGCGCCGCGACCCTCGTCGACCCGGCCGACCCCGCCTCCCCCGCCGGCGTCCCCCTGGCGCTGGCCCGGGGCGAGTGCGACATCGTGGCGGTGGCGCCCGTGTTTGAGGTGGGGGGAGGGGGGGGAGGAGGGAAGGCGCTGCCCGCGCGCGCCGCCGCGCTTGGCGCCCCCCTGATGCTCAACGCCGGCGGCGCCATCCGGTCCGCGGCCGTCGACGACCGCGGCCGCTTGTGCCTCTCTGTGCGCGGCGCGGGCGCGGTGGCGGTGTGGGCCGACGCGGCGCCGACCGCCGCGACCGCCGACGGCGCCCCGCTCCCCTGCGCCTACGACGCCGCGGCCGGGATCGCCACCCTGACGCTGCCGCCGCGGGCGCGGGGGGATGGCGGGGTGGAGCCGGACGCGGGGGTGGTGGTCGAGTGGTGAGGGGAGGGGGAGAGATGCGGGACGGCGCCCCTGTCGCGCACACCGCGCCCTCGCGTCTCCTCCCCCGCCGCCGCCATGGCGGCCGCGACGCACGACACGGTGGGCGCGCCGCCGCCCGCGCCGCCCGCGCCCCGGGATCGGCGCGCGCCCCGCGCCCACCTTTCCACCGTCCCCCTCCCAGCGCGTCTGCATCTACCCCGCCTATATCAACAAGAAGCACTCCCTGGCCCGCGGCCGCAAGATTCCGGTGGCCAAAGGTGAGAGGACAAGGGGGGAGAGGGCGGCGAAAGCCGCGATTGCGCGCCGGCCCCCGCCGCGCCGCCGGCAATCCGCGAGATCCCCACGCACGCGCCCACTCACACACACAGCGTGCGACGACCCGTCGACGCCCGAGATGTTCGACTGCGTCGTGCGAGGCCTGGCCATCCCTGCCGAGATGGAGAACAAGACCCACCCCTGCGATTTCATGGCCCGCGGCCGGGTGCGCGTGGCGCTGTTTGATCTGTCCGGCGCACCCGTGAATCCGGAGGTGCCGTCCCGGCGCGTCTTGTTGGAAAAGGTGGCCGCGCTCGTGCCGCGGCACCCAGGGCGGTCTGCCGCCGCGCGCGCCGCGCTCGCGGCGGCACAGGCACCGGCGGCGGTGTCGCCGGCGGCGGCGGCGGCCGGGGGGAAGGGCAAAGGGAAGAAAAAAGGGGGGCGCAAGTGAGGAGAGATACAGGGGGAGAGGACGTTGCGTTTGATTTGGAGAGCATTGCAGGGCGCCCACATGAGCTCCATCACCCCCGCACGGGCGCGAGGTGGCAGCCGAGCACGCCGCGCCCGCCCCACGCGCGCGGCGCGACCGCGAGCGCGCGCGTGCGCCCGTCGCGCAGCACGGTGACGACCAGGGTGGCGCCCTCGGCGGCAGCGGCCGCCGCGGCGGCGGGCAGGGTGGCCAGGGCGGCGGCGGGGGTGGCGGCGCCGCGCGCGCCGACGAACGCGGCGCCAAAGGACAGGACCCGGTCGCCCGGGGCGAGGCCGCCGGCTTCCGCGGGGGAGCCGGGGGTGACGTCGTCGACGACGGCAAAGGGTCGAGGGGCGGGCGGGGCGGCTGGAGAGGCGGGGGCTGCCGCGGGCACCGGCCGCGGCGCGGCCGCCGCCGCACGCGCCGTGGCCGCGCCGGCCGCCGGCCCGCCCGGCGCCCCCCGCGCCAGCGCGTGCAGTTTCTCGAGCAACGCGGCGGCGCGCGCGTCGAGCGCCTTGTGGTCGTTCATGAGGACTGGGAGGGGGTTGGAAAACAGTGAGTAAACTTTGTTGCCCTCCCCGCCCCCTCCACGCCCACGCGCGCTCACCGATGACTTGCTGCCGGTCGGACCGGATCGCGTGCAGGTCCAGATCGGGCAGCGGGAAGCCCTGAAGGAGGTGGGGTGTCAGCGTCGGCCGGCGATTGCGCGGCGCCCGCCCTCGCGCCAACCACCCTCATCCCTTCTCCCACACCTCGTTATCCACCAGCGGCGTCTTCATGCCCACGCCCGCCGTCTCCAGGCGGGCGGACGCGGCGGCCACGGTCGCCTCGATCTGGGCCCGCTCGGCCGCGACGCGGGCGAGCTCCGCCTTGACGTCGTCCATAAGGGAGAGGCCGCGGCGGTGGCGGGGCGGGAGGAGGGAGGAAGGGGGGCGGGTTGAGAGTGTGCGGCGCCCGCCGCCGACGTCGCTGCCTTTTCCCGCCTGCGTCCGTTCGCTCGCTCTCGCTACAGACCAGGCACGCCATCTCTCCCTCTCTTCACTCTTCGGCATAGCCACCGGTCGCCGACGGCCCGCGCTGGCCGCCCGCCGCGGCGAAGCCCGCGCGCCACCACGCCGCGAGCGCGGCGGCGAGGCCGGGCGAGCCGCCGGACGCCGCGACTGCGGCCGCGTCCAGGTGGCGGGAGGACGAGGGTGGAGGGGGCAGCGGAGGAGGGGCGGATCCGAGGTCGCGCGAATAGAGCCAGGCGGGCGGCGTCGGCGGCGGCGGCGGCCCCGGCGGCGCCGGTGTGGGTGCCGGCAAGGGCGCCGGAGCTGGAGGAGGGGCGGTGGCCGGCGTCCGCGCCCACGGCTCGGCCGCCGCGCGCGACGACAGTTCGCCGGCCGACGCTGACGCCGCCCCCGCCGCCCGCGTCTTGGCCTCCACGAGCCCATGGTGCACGTACCCTCCGCGCGCCGCACCCCCGAGCGCGATGCCGGCCGCCGCAGCACGCACCGCGGCGGCGGTCGGGGGTGGGGGAGGGGCCGTGCCGGCCGCGTGCGCGACGTGGGACGCGACGGCGGCGTCGAACGCGCTGGAGGGGAGTGGGGAGGGCGTCGGCGGCGGGGCGGGCGGCGGGGCGGCCGTGCATTGGCCGTCCGCCCGCGGCGACGCACGTCACGAGCGCGCCGTCCGCCAGCGGCGGCGGCGGCGCCGCGGCGGCGGCCATGGAGGCGGCGACGGCGGCGAGCGGCGAGAGAGGTGTGAACGCGGCGGCGCCGCTCCCCGCCGCTCCTCCTTTCCTCCGAGACGGTTCACACACCCCGCCGTCCACCTCCTCACTTGCCGTCGACCGCCTTGGCCGCCGCCGCGCGCGCCGCGGCCGCCGCCTTCTTCTCCTGGTGGAACGCGGCCGACCGCTCCTTGCGCGCGGCCTCCAGCCCCGCCACCGCGTCCGCGTGCTTCCAGCCGACGGACGACGACAGCGCGCCCAGGGTGCAGTGTTTGCGCCCGTGGGCGAGGCGGAGGACCTTCAGAGCGTCGGGGACGACGACGCGTTTCACGGCGTCGTACGGCGGCGGCACCCCCTCGAACGCCTTGAACAGCTGCAGCGCCGTAGCCCCGCGTTTCGTCTTGTGCGGGACCATGCCCCGAATGGTGCGCCACAGGATGCGCGACGGCGCGCGGAAATGGATAGGCCCCTTTTTCGGGTTGGTCGCGTGCCGCTTGCGCAGGAAGCGCTCGTACTTGGCCTTTTGCCGCACGATGCCGCCGGACAGGACGGCCTCCTCGGTGCGCACCGCGACGATGGGCTGGCCGATGAGGAGCTGTTTCGCGATGATCGACGCGAGGCGGCCCAGCATGTGGCCGCGCGCGTCGATGACGACCGCTTTCTTGGTGGAGGCTGGGACGAGAGGAGGGATGGGGGTGAGCATGGGGGCGTGGGGAGGCGGGGCGGGGCTCCGCCGGCCGCGGCCGGCGCGCGCGGCGGCGGCCGCCGCCTGGGCTCGAGCGCGCCGCGCACGCCCCACCCGCCGCGCCGCCGCGCGTGAGGGACGCGCGGCGTCGCGCCGCGGGCGCGGGCCGGCGCGGGCCGGCGCGGGCGCGGCGGCGATCGGCGGCGCGCTGCGGCCGCCGCGCGCGCCGCAGGCGCGGGCGGCGGCGCTGGCGCCAATCGCGGCGCCCAAGCGGTAGCGACATGGGCGCCACACCCGTCACGGCCGGCGCGGCCGCGGCAGGGCGACGACGACGCCGCTGCGGCGGCCGCCGGCCGAGCGCGCCGCGCTGCGGCCCGCGCGCGCCGCCGCGCCCGCCTGCTCCGTCGCCGCGCTCCGGGAGCGTGCATGGCTTGCTCACCGGTCATGGCGGCGAGCGGCGGTGGGCGCTCGACCGGTCGGGAGTGGAGAGAGGAGGGGCGTGGGCCGGCCGACGGCGGCGCCGCGCCCGCACTCCCGTCCTCGTGTCCCGGCGCGCCGGGGGGCGCGCGAGCCCCCCAACTCCCTCCCCACACCCGCCACTATGACGGCCGCCGCCGCCGCCAGCGACGGCCCGCCGTCGACGCCGCCGCCTGCGCCCGACGACGCCGCCGGCTGGAGGGCGGCGGCCCAGCGCGAGGCCACGGTGTCCAGCGAGCTGAAACGCAAGATGGTGTGTGGGAGGGGGGAGGAGGAGGAGGCCGGCGAGGGGTTGGCGGCATGCGGGGCGGGCGAGGGGGCCGCCCTCGCGCTCTCGGCGACCGCCCACGGCCCTTGCTCAACCTTCAATCTCCCTCTCTTTTTCTCAGGCCGACGCGCGGGCCGTGTGCAAGCGGGCCAAAGCCCTGGCGGCACAGGCCGTCGCCTTGGAGGACGCCCTGCGCACCGCCCGCCGCGACCTTGCCGCCGAGCGCGAGGCGCGGCACGACGCCGAACGACGGGCGGCGGCCGCGGCCGCGCTGGCGCCGCCGCGGCCCGCCTCGGGCGACGACGCGGCCGCGACCGCCGCGGCGCGCGCCCGGGCCGACGCCGCCGACCGGCGCGCGGCCCGCGACCGGGAGGCAGCCGCCGCGGCCGTGGCTGCGGAAGCCAACGCGCGCGCGCTCGCGGCGGCGGCCGACCGCGACCGCGCGCGCGCTGCGGCCGGTGCCGAACGGGCGCGGGCGGCCGAGCGGGCGGCCGTGGCCCGGGCGGAGGAAGCGGAGCGGGAGGTGGAGCGCGCGCGGAGAGGCGGCGGCGCGGCGGTGGCGCCAACGGCGGCCGCCCCGTCCTCCGCGGCGGACGCGGCCTTTGCCGCGCGGCTGGTCGCCGCCGCGTCCCTCGGCGCCCGCGTCGACGCGCTGGAGGCCGGCCTGTCCCGTCTGGTCTCGGTGGAGGCCGCCGCGAGGGCGGCGGCCGACGGCGTGGCCGCGCTGCGCGCCGGGCTCGCCGGCCTGTCGGCCGCCGCCGACGCGCCCACCCCCCGCCGCCCCGCGCCCAAGCGCCGCGCGGTCGACGCTCGATCGCCTTCGCCCCGGCCGACGGCGTCGTCCGACGGCAGCGACGGCGGCGGCGACCCGGTCGAGGGCGTGCGGAGCGCGCTCGCGCGCGGCGACGCGGCGAGCGTCGCCGCCGCGGCCGCCGCCGCCGCCGACGCGGGCGTCCCGGTCGACGCGCTGGTCAGCACGTTCGCCGAGGCCGTGCTGGGGTGTGCGACCGTGGGCGCGGGAGCTGGCGGCGGGAGCGCGGGCGCCGCTTCCTGGCTCGCCCCTGGCGCGGCCCCAACCCTCGACCGCGCTCTGGACGCCCTGCACCGCATGCGCACGCTCACCCCGTCCTCCTGCACGGTCGCCGCCGCCGCGGGCGCGTCGCTGGCGGCCGCGTGCCGCCCCGACGGCGGCGCGCTCCCGCACGAGGCGGCGGCCGCCGCCCACGCCGCCGCCCGCCTCGCCCGCGCCGCGGGCGACACGAGCGCGGGCCGCGCCCTGGTCCTGGACGCCGTGCTGCTGCGCGCGGGCGGGCCCGCGCCGGGCGACTCCCTCGGCCGCGGCGCGCTCGCGGCCGCCGCGGGCGCGCTGCTCGCCTGGCCGTCCCTGCTCCCCCGGGAGGGCGCAGCCGACACACTGGCCGCCTGCTTGAGCGCGACTCTGCGCGACGCTGCGGCGGCCGCGGTCGCGCGCGGTGGCGCGGGCGTCGACGGCGCGGCCGCCGCTGCCCTCCTGGCCGCGGGCGGCGAGGCCTGGGGCTGGCCGTCCACGCCACCGACAGCAACGGGCCCCGCGTGGCCCGCCCTGCGGGCCGCGTCCGGCCGGCTGGTGGCCGACCTGGCGGCAGCGGCGGGCGAGGGCGCGCCGCCGCCCGCGTGGGCGTCGCTCGCCACCGCGGCCGACCTGGCGGCCCGCTGCCTCGGGAGGGCGTGGTGCGGGGCCAGCCTGGTGCATGGGGTGCTGGCGGGGCCGGGGGCGCGCCCGCACGCGCGGCGACTCGCGGCGGCGCTCGAGCGGAGAGCGGCGGCGTGAGGGGTTGTTGTTGCTTTGGCGTTGGCCGCGTGATTTGCAAACGTCCATAAACCGTCCCTAAAAGAATGGAAGACCGCAATGCATCACCCCCCCGCCGCGCTCCCCCCGCCCCCGACCGACACGCGCGCGAGCGACGACGACGACGCCCCCTGCCCCGCCAGCTGGCGCCGCACGAGCGCCGCGTACGCGCCGTCGCGCGCCATGAGCGCGTCGTGCGGGCCGGCTTCCGCGACGCGGCCGCCGGCCACGACGACGATCGTGCCCGCGCCGCGCACTGTCGACAGCCGGTGCGCCACGATGACCAGGGTCTGGCGCGCCGCGAGCCCGTCGATCGCGTCCTGCACCGCGGCCTCGGCTTCCGCGTCCAGGGCGGACGTCGCCTCGTCCAGGAGGAGCAGCGACGGTCTGCGGACGAGCGCGCGTGCCAGGGCGATGCGCTGCCGCTGCCCGCCCGACAGGCGCACGCCGCGGTCGCCACACTCGGTGTCGTAGCCGTCGGGGAGGGAGGAGATGAAATCGTGGGCGTGGGCGAGGCGCGCGGCGGCGACGACGTCCCCGTCGGTCGGCGCGTCGCCCGCGCGCACGCCATCCGCCGCCTCCAGCCCCAACAAAATGTTGCGCCGAATGGAGCGCCCGTACAGGACGGGGTCTTGGGAGACGAGGGACACGTGGCGCGCGAGCCACGCGGCCGAGTAGGACGCGACGGGGCGCCCGTCGAGCAGGACGGCGCCAGCGTCGGGTTCGTACATGCGCAGGATGAGCTTGATGACAGAGGACTAAGAAACAGGAGATGCGGGGCGTTGGGGGCGCTCGGTGGGAGCGCGCGCGGCCACCGCCGCCCCCACCCCTCCTCTTTCTCACCTTGCCGCCGCCCGACCGGCCGACGAGCGCGACGGTCGCCCCCGCGGAGATGGACAGAGAAAAATGGTTGAGCACGGGGGCGGCGGGGCGGGAGGGGTAGGCGAAGACGACGTCCCGGAGTTCGACCGCGCCCGCGAGCGAGTCCGGCGCGGCGGTGCCGGCGGGCGCGAGCGCCGGCTCGCGCAGCAGCAGCGCCACCACTTGATCCGCCGCGCCCACCGCGGACGCGAGCGCGGAGTAGACGTCGCCCAGGGATTGGACAGAGGCGGCCAGGGATTGTTCGTAGAGGAGGAACGAGATGAGCGCGCCGCCGGAGAGCGTGCCGGCGAGGACTTCGCGCCCGCCGACGAGCAGGACCAAAGCGTTGATCAGATTGGGCAGGAGCACATTGAAAAACTGGTAGGCGGAATAGACGCGCGACTCGGTGTGTTGAAGCGCGAGAAACGCGCCGAGGCGGCCGCGATACGCGGCGACGGCCGACCCCGCCGCCGCGAACGCGCGCAGGGTCGGCGTGCTGCCCAGCACTTCTTCCGCGACCCCATTCGCCGCCGCCAGCTCGGCTTGGGCGGCTTTGGCCATGCGCCGGTAAAACGCGCCGTACGCGCGCGAAACCGCGACGACGGCGGGAATCGCGAGAGCGGTCACCGCCGTCAGCCGCCACGACGCGAAGAGCATGAAGCACAGTACAGCTACCGCTTGGGCGAGGGAGCGGACCGCGACGTTGACGTTGAGCGAGAGTTGGTCGGAGACGGTCGCCGTGTCGGCCGAGAGGCGCGACGTGAGCTCCCCCAGCTTGGCCGAGTCGTAAAACGCGGGCTCGAACGACAGCAACCGTTCAAACAGGCGCGTGCGCGCCCGCACGTTGAGGCGGGCGCCGAGGGCGTAGAAGAGGCCGCCGCGGAGCGCGGTCGCCGCGGCCGTCGCGGCGGCCGCGGCGACGAGGCGGCCGAGGGCTGTCACGAAAGCGCCGCGCTCCCGCGCCAACGTCGCTTCGTCCAGGCAGCGGCCGGTGAGGGAGGCGATGAGGGGGACGCCGACGGCGGCCACGGCGCCGGCAGCGAACGCGACGGCGAGGAGGGGGGCGTCGGCCGCCGCGATGCTTGCGAGGACTTTGACCGTGGTCGACGCGGGCAGCGCGGGCAACGAGGAGCCAGTCCCATCGCCCTCGTCGCCGTCTTTGTCGGGCAGGAGGGGCGCCTCGGCGCCGGCGGGCGCGCGCGGCGCGGCGCGAGCGCGGCGCAGCGCGCGCGCCGCGAGACGGTGCCCGACCGACGCGACCGCGCCCGCTGCCAGCCCGGCAAACAACCAGGCAAGGCCAACGCCGTCGTGGGACGGGCGGACGGCGGGCGGGGCGAGGAGGGCGACCGCGAGGAGTTTGGCGGCGAGGGCCGCGGCGTTGACGCGGCGCGCCACCGCCTCGGCCGCGCCGCCTCGGACCGCTGCCAGGGTCGCGTACGCAATCACGCGCACAGCCGCCAGGGCCGCCAGGTCGGCGACCGAGCCGCCGGGCGAGTAGGCCGGCGCGCTGACGCGCGACGCGCGCCACGGCGCCGCCGCCAGCACGAGCGCGGCCGCCGCGTCGGCGGCGAGCAGTAGGACGACCGCGGCGAGCGCGGCCGCCGGCGTCATGGCCGAGGGAGAGCACGGACGCGCGATTGTGTGGTGTCCTGGCCGACGCGACGCTCCCCACTCTCCCGTTCCCGCCCCACGCCCCGGGCCCCTTCGCCGGCGCTCCGCGCCTCCCGTCCGTGCTCCGCCGCGGCGCGGCCGAGGCCCCGATGTCGACGCCGCCAGCCCCCGCGCCGGCGTCGCCCAAGCCCGCGCTCAACTGGGCGGACGACGTGAGCGACGACGACGACGTGACCGGTGGCAAAGCCAAAGGTGAAGAAGGGGCGAGGGGAGGAGGAGGGGGGGCCAGTGCGGGTGGGCGCTGATCCGGGGCTGCCGCCGACGCCCCGCCCCTCATCCCACCCCTTCAGACACGCCGCCCGGCTTTGAAGACGTCGTGCCCGGCGCCGTGCCCACGCCCGCCACCGCGGGCGCTGCTGCTGCGCTCGCCGACCAAATGGGGAGCGCTGTGCACGTGCGTTGAGAGTGGCGGGGGCGTGTGCGGGGAGAGGGAGAGGTGGGAGACACGCTGACGGGCGTCGATCCCTTCCAAATAGGTCACGGCGCCAGGCGCGGCGATGGACGCGCCCGACCTGTCGCTCGCGTCGACCCTGGCCGACGCGGGCGACCCCGACGCCGTGCGCGCCATCACCGACACGCCCTACAAATCTGCGCGCGCGTTTGAAGACCTCCCCCTGTCGGCGGAACTGCTGCAAGGCCTCTACACGGAGATGAAGTTTGAGCACCCGTCCCGCATCCAGGCCGCCACGCTCCCCATGATCCTGACCCCCCCGTTCAAGTCCATGATCGCGCAAGCGCACAACGGGTCGGGCAAGACGACCTGCTTCGTGCTGTCGATGCTCTCCCGCGTCGACCCGGCGCTCCAAGCGCCGCAGGCGCTCTGCGTCTGCCCCACGCGCGAGCTCGTCGTCCAGAATCTGCAAGTGTTGGAGCGCATGGCCAAGTACACGACCATCACGGCGACGTCGACGGCCGACGCCGGGGACGCGGCAAACGACCGGACGACCTCCACCGCTCGGCCCCGCATCGTCGACCACGTCGTGATCGGCACGCACGGCCGCCTGAAATCCTGGATGGCGCGCCGCACGCTGGACGTGCGGGCGGTCAAGATTTTGGTGTTTGACGAAGCGGACGAAATGCTGAAGACCGACGCGTTTGCGTCCGACTCCGTGCGCATGATCACCGCCGTGCGCCAAGCCGTGGGCGGCGCCGGCCCCCAAATTCTGCTCTTCTCCGCCACGTTCAACGACAAGGTCAAGGCCTTCGCGATGAAGGTCGTCCCGGGGGCGAACCAGGTGTTCGTCCCGCGCGAAGACCTCTCCCTGGACGTCATCCGCCAGTACCGCGTCGTGTGCCCGCACCCCCTGGACAAGGTCAAGGTGCTCAAGGACATGATCTTTCCGCAGTGCGAGAAACTGGGGCAAACCATCATCTTTGTGCGCACGCGCGACACCGCGCGCGCGCTGCACGCCGCCATGGAGACCGACGGCCACAAGTGCACGTCCATCGAAGGCGGGATGGACAAGGACGCGCGGGACCGGGTCGTGCGCGAGTTCCGCGCGGGCGCGACGAAGGTGCTCATCTCGACGGACGTGCTGTCCCGCGGCTTTGACGTGACGCAAGTCACCCTGGTCGTCAACTACGATGTCCCCACGGAGCGCGACTACCAGACGCCGGCATTTGAAACGTACCTGCACCGCATCGGGCGGTCGGGGCGCTTCGGCCGCAAGGGCGCCGCGTTTAATCTCGTCACCGGCCAAGCGGAAGCCGCCGTCCTGGACCAAATCGCGGATTACTTTAAACACGACATTCCGGCGGTGGCGTTGAACGACGAGGACGCGTTCGTGGCGGTGCTCAAAGACGCGGGGCTGACCGACGGCGACACGGGCGTCGTGTGAGGAACGAGAGGGACAGGGGGGGGGGCTTGCGTGGCGTGTGTGCTGTGTCCCGCTCTGTTGTCGCTCCGGGGGCGCTGTGCGGTGGGTGCGGGCAGTCTCACACGCGAACAAAGAAGGAGACACGACCATCACCCGCCGCCTCCCTGCGCCGCGACCGCGGCGCACGCCGCCGCGAGCGCGTCTTCCGCCTCGCAACACGCTTCGTGCAGGGCGCCGGGGGTGAAGCCGGCGCGCGCGGCGACGGCGGCGAGGGCGGCGGCGGCGGGCGGGGGGAGGACGTGCACCGCGCCGCGCGCGGCGGGGCGGGGGACGCGCCAGTCGCTGGCGGGCGGCGGAGCGGCTGGCGGCGGCGCTGGCGGCGGCGCTGGCGGCGCCGGCTCGGGCGGCTCGGGCGCCGGCGGCGCCGGCGGCGCAACGGCCTCGGCGGTCGCGCGTTCGGCGAGCCGACCAACGTCGGCGAGCGCGCCGCCACCGTCGCCCCCCCCCCCTCCCGCAAACACGTTGCCCGCCAGGCGCGCCACGTACGCGTCCATGGCCGGCCCGACAACGGTGGGCGGCGGCTGCAGCGGCGGCGGCGCGGCCGCGACGGCCGCCGCGCCCCACGCGCGCCAGTCCCCGGGCGGTGGCGGCAGCCCCGCCACCGCGGGCGCCGCCGGAGGCTCGCCCTCGCCCAGGCCGTACCCCAGTTTGAGCGCGAGCACGAGGGACGCGGCGACGGGTAGCAGGGGGTCGGCGCGGCCGGCGGTCGAGAGCGGGGCAGGGGGGCGCGGCGACGCTACGCGCGCGACTTCGGCCGCCACCGGCGCCAGCGCCAGCGGCGCGCCCAGCTCCAGCAGCCAGCGCCGGGTGAACGCGGGCGCGTTGGGGGGCGGGACAACCACCCCCAGCGCCGCCGCCAGGCGCCCCGCGCGCGCGGCGAGCCGGGCGGCCGACGGCGCGCCCGCCGCGCGCGCGAGTGCGGCAGGGGGGCGCGGCGCGTCGGCCGCCCAGAAGCGGGCCAGGTCGGCAAACGGGAGGTCGCCGTCGGCCGCCCAGCGGGCCGCGTCGGCGGCCGCGACGGGGGCGCGCGAGATCCAAGCGGAAAGAAGGGCAAGGGCGACGAGCGACCGCGGGCCCGACACCGGCTCCAGGGCGCGCCCGGCCGCGGCGGCGAGCGAGGCGGCGGCGTCGGAGATCACGGATGGCGCGCTGGGCGCTGGGCCGGCGGCGAGAAAGCCGGGGGCGTCGGCCTCCACCGCTGCGGCGAAGGAGGCGTCGGTCGCGCGCGCGGCCGAAACGTGCGCCTCCCACAACGACGCCGCCACGGCCGCGGCCGACGGGTCAACGCCGCGCTGCGTTACCAGCCAGTCGACTTGAGCAGTCAAGGCTGCGCCCGCGGCGTCGAGGCACGCGGCAACGACGCGCGCGGCGGCGGCGCCCGGCGCCGCGGCGCCGACGCCCGCCGCCGCCGGCCGCGGAGCGCGCGGCGGCGCCCGCACCCGAGTGCGTCCGCGCGCGGCGCCGGCCTCGAGCGCGCCGTAGTCGGTCGCGGCTTCGACGTAAGCCTGGAGAGAGCAAGGGAGGAAAGGCGTCTACCAAAGAAGGAACAAACAACAACTCTCCCTCCTCCTTCACCTCCTCTCCCACCTGACTCTGGGTGCCGCACGTCGCGCAGACGTAGACGCCGCCCTCGACGAGGTCGAACGCGGTGCCGCGGCACACAGCGCACGCGGTAGCGGCCATGGGGGCGGGGCGACCGTCGCCGCGGCGGCGGGGCGGGGGCGCCGCCGGCGGCGCCCTAACCGGGGCGGCGTACTAGGCCGGAGGCGCGGGCGTGGGAGTGGCGGGCAGAGTACGGCGCCGACTCCGGCGGCACACTCCGATGCGGGGCCTGCTCCTCCTCCTCCTGGCCCCCCTCGGGGCCGCGTCAGACGCCGATGCGTGTGCCGCGTGCCGCGTGGTGGCGGCCGCGCTGGACGCGCGCCTCGCGGCCGAAGGCGCGAAGAACGACCTCGACCTCCGCGGCCGCCTCGGGCCCGTCGCCGGCCAGCGATCCGGCAAGAAAGTGGCTTATGTTGCGTCCGAGCTGAGGGCGGTGGAGCTGTTTGAAGGGCTGTGCGACCCGGGCACTGGGCTCCAGGTCGAGTGGGTACGTCGCGCCGACGCCGGCGACGGCGACGACGACGACGCCCCGGCAGGCCTCTGGATCCCCACCGGCGCCCCCGCGCCGGCCGGCCACGCGCGCGTGCCGCGCGCCGAGGGCGACGGGCGCGCCAAGGCGCTCGAAAACGCGTGCGCGCGCGTTCTGGCGGCCGCCGAAGAGGCCGGCCTCGCCGCCGCGCTCGCGGCCGCCGGCGCCCCGACGGCGGCCCTGCTGTGCGAGCGGCTGACGGCCAGTTGCGAGGGCGGGGTCGGACGAGGGGCGAGGGACGAGTTGTGAGGCGGGGGGTCGGGCGCGGGGCGGGCGACTGCGGTTGGTGGGTGCGTGGTGGCATGCTCTGCAAGGACAAGGACAAACCAAATAAAAAAGGAGGCCTTCGTTTCTTCACGCCGCGGCCGCGCGCCGCTCGGCCGCGGCGGCCGCCGCGCGCGCGGGCAGCCCGCCCGCCGCGCCAGCCGCGGCGCGTAAAGCGTTCAAGCGCTCGGGCCCTGGAACCCCTCCCGCGTTGGCCAGCGTGAGGAGCAGGCGGGCGAGGCGGGCGGGCGAGACGGCGCGGGCCGAGCGCGCGGCGCCCGCCGCCGCGCCAGCGAGCGCCGCCAGGGACGCCTCTGTCACGCCGCCGCCGCCGCCGTCGACGCACGCTTGGGCAACTACCAGGGTGGCGTCCGTCCAGGCCGCGCCATCGACGGACGCGAGCGCCGCGGCGAGCGGCGGCAGCAAGCCGCGCGCGGACGCGGCCTCGGCGCCGCGCGCGGCGCGCGCTGCCAGCTCGGCGGCGTAGGTTGCGCGCGGGTCGTGCAGGGGGGGGGACAGCACCGTGGCGGCGACGGCGGCGGGGTGGGTGGAGGCTGGAGACAGAGGAAGGGGGTTTGTTGGGGGAGGCCCGGGGCTAGCCCTCGCCTCTGATCTCACCCACACATCGACTCCCACCTGCCCTCAACACCGCCTCGAGCAGCGCCTGGGACGCGGGCGCCGCCAGCGACGCGACCGCGGGCGCGAGCGCCGCGCCGAGAAGCGCGTCCGCGCCCCGGCGCGCGGCGTCGGCGGGCAGGCCGCCATCGACCAGGGTTAGTAAGCTGACGTCGGATAGGGAGCGCCAGGCGGGGTGGGTGGGGCAGGTGAAGGCGAACGCGTGTAGACCGGCGACAGTGGCCGCCTCCCACGGCGCGGCCGGCGCCCGCTCGCCGGCCAGCGCGGCCAGCAAGTCGAGGGCGGCGTCAGGAGAGGCGGTGGGAGTCAAATCGTTGACCTCCCCGGCGTCGCCCCAGCATCGCGCGCCCTTGCCCACGGCCCACGTGGCCGCTGCGGCGTCTGCCCAGTCGCCCGCGACGCCGGAGCGATGGGAGCCCCACGGGAACGCGACGCAGTCGAGCGAGGGGGGCCAGGGAGGCGGGCGGGGCGGGGGCGGCGCCGCCATCGGGCTCGAGCGGGCGGCGCCGGTATGGGAGCCGCGCGGGGGCGCTTTGGCAACGGCGCAGACGGCGCCGTTCAAAGAAGAAAGGACGGGCGGGCAGTGTGGGTAAAAAAAACAAAGCCTCGCCTTCCTTCGCTCAAAGCGGCCCGCACCGCACCGGCCCCGCCACGCCCTCGCGCAGCGCGTCCAGAGCACGTGTCGCGGGAGGCACCAGGTCGCACGCCGGCGGCAACGCACTCGGCGGCGGCGGCGCCCGGCGCCGCCTGTCGGGCGGCGGCAGGTCGCCGCGCCGCCGCGCCGGCGGCAACACCCCTTTCTCGCGCCGCCGCCGTGGGTCGGCCACGTATTCCGCGCTCACCCGGCGCGCCGCCCGCCGGTCGGCGGGCGAAGCGAGCAGGGCGGCCGCCTCGGCGGCGAGCGCACGCACGACGCGGCCCGACCCCGGCAAGCTCGCCAGCGCCAGCACGGCCACCAGGCCCGCCAGCGGAAACCTGAGCAGGGTCGGAATCGCCACCAGCAGCGCGGGCGCGGCGACGAGGACGAGGTCGAGGTCAAAGTCAGCGCGCCGCCCGCCGCCCGGCGGGGGGGGCGGCTTGAACGGGGCCAGGGGGGAGGCAGGGCGGGCGGGACGCGGCTGGCGCGTCAAGGACAGGTAGTCGCGCGCGCGGCGGGCGTAGTCGTCGCCCGGGGGCGGCGGGCGCGGCGCGGCGGCGGCATTGGGCGCGCCGCGCGGGAGCGGGCGGGTGGGCCGCGGCCGCGGCGCGGGACGCATGCGGGTGCTTTCTTGTTGGTGAGCGCAAGAGGGCGGCCGGGACGGCGCCGGCGCCGGTGTGAGGAGGCCAGCTCGCGTCGGCGCCGTCGTTCACTGCGGCGGCGACGTGCTCGCCCTCATCGCGCTGCCGGCCGCCGGGGCGGCCAACGTGTACGTATTGACCGCCCGGGCGGTGCGGTGGTGCCTGCAGGGTCGTTGCCGCGGGCGGAAGGTGAAGCAGCGGCTTCACTCTGCTGCCAACCCCGCCGTCTCGCCTCGCCCCGTCTGGCCGCTCTCGTTGCAGTGTGCCGCCCCTCCCCGTCTCTCTAAACTGAGCCACTGGACGCGATCACCGACGCGCGCCCGTCCAAACGCCGCCACCGCCCCCGTCCGTCACTCACCGCCGCGCGCGCGCCGCGCGAGCCGCGCGCGCGCCGCGTCGAAATCGGTCGCAAACCGCCACACCGTGTCGAGCAACGCCACGGGATCCGACGCGGGCGGCTCGCCCAGAAAGGTGGCGAGCGCGGCGGCGCGGCCAGCGGCGGTCGCGGCCGCGGCCGCGACGGCCGCGCGGCGGCCGCGCGCGGTGGCCAGGAAGGAGTCGACGACATCTCCGAACGAGGCTTCCGCGGCTGTGACGTCGAATGCAGTGACCGCGGCCGTCGACGGCGGCGCCCGGGGCGGGGTCGCGGCCGCGGCGAGCGCAGGCGACAGGTTGGCGACCGCGCCCGACCGCCGAGCTGGAGGAGGGGGCGGAGGCGGCGGCGGAGGAGCCGCCGGCGACCGCTTGGGCGGCGGCGGCGGCGGCGGCGGCGGAGGCGCGCCCGCGGTTGCGCGGCGCGCAGGCGGCACCGGCGCCGCCTTCGCCACCATCGCCACCTCCGGCGACGCCTCGCGCGGCCGGGACAACTTGGCCTCGAGCGCGGCCCGCGCCGACGCGGCCGACACGCCGCCCGCGTCGACGGCGCCGTCGATCGCGCCCTCGACACTTCCCCGCCCCCTCGCCGCCCCTCGCCGGCACGCCTCCAGCTCGACTTCAGCCGCCGCCACCCCTGCGTCCAGGTGGGCCAGCATCTCGCGCAGGTCGCCGCCGCGCCCCGCGCCGACGACGGCGCGGACAGGGGCGAGGTCGCTTGCCATCCCGGTCCGCCGGTCGGGCGCGTCGCCCGCGCCGGTGGCGATCCAGGCCACGAATTCCAGCAGGTTGGCGACGGGCGGCGGGGAGGGTGTGTCAGCATCGCCTTCGCCCTCTCCACCGACCCCACCTCCGACCCGGCCCGCCGTCTTGACGTCGGCCAGCTTGAGCAGCGAGTCGAGCTTGATGCCGGCCGCCGCCCCCCTCGGCGTGCCCGCGTTGAGCTCGTTGCCGACCGCGAGCGCGGCGGCGGCCGCGGCGGCGAGCGTCGCCGACCCTTGCACGCAGTCGGCCGCAGCGACGAGCGCTGTCGCCGCACTCGTCGCCGCGTCGGCCAGCGAGTCGAATTGGAGGGCGAGGAGCAGGATGTGGACTTTGGCGGCGAGGCGAGGCACCGCCGCCAACGCCAGCAGAAACGATTCCGGCGGCGCCAGGTCGGCCGGCCCGCCCCGCCACGCGGCCAGCGCGCGCGCCTCGTCGTCCTTGGGCGCGATCTGGAGCAGCAGGGACAGTTGCTCCAGGGTGAGGCCGCGGCCGCGCAGCAGGGCAGACCGCACGGCGGGCCCCGGCCCGCCCTCGTCACCCCCGCCCCCAACCACGGTCGCAAATTGGGTCATCATGATGGCCACGTTGTTGGCGCGCGGCAGGGGCAGCACGCGCAGCGGCAGCGCGGCGCCCGCGCCGCACCTCGAGGGCGACGGCCCGCGCGAGCCCGGGCGCGAGCCGGCGGGGGAGGGGCGCCCGGATTTGGACGCAGGGAAGAGGGCGGCGAGCGCGGCGCGCGCGCCGGGGTCGAGCGCGCCGCCGCGCGGCGGCAGGCGCGCCCAAAGCGAGCCGTCGGCCGCAGGCGCCGTGTCCCAGAAAAAGGGGCGCAGGCGGGGGCCGGTGCGCGGGGTGGTCGAGGGAGGTGGGGGGGGTGGGGGGGTGGCGAGCAGACCGCGGGCTGGAGGTGGCAGCAGCGGTGGCGGAGGAGGCGCGGGCGCCGACCCCGGGCGCGGCGGCGGCGGCGGCGGCGGCTTGGGCGCCGACCCCGGGCGCGGCGGCGGCGGCGGCGGCGGCGCGGGCGGCGGGCGACCGGACGCAGACGCGGACGAGGCGCGCGCGCGGTCGGTCGCGGCCGCGGGCGCCGACGGCGGCCGGCCGCCGTCGCCGTCGTCCAGCGACTCTACTGTCGCCGCACGATCGCCCGCGGGGCGAGCCGCGGTCGGCGTTCGCTCCGACGCGGACGACACGCGAGCGCTCGCGCCGGAGCCGCGCCCGGCCACCGCCGTTCGCGCGGCGGCCAGCTCGGCCTGGGCCGCCGCCAGCGCCATGCGCAGGGCGGCCGCGCCGTCGCTGCCGGCGCCGGCACCGCCTGCACCTCCTCCTCCTCCGCGCCCCGCGCGCCGCGCGGCGGCCAGTTCCGCGTGCGCCGCCTCGAGTTCGGCCCTCAGCTCGTACAGTTCGGCGACGGACGCACCCCCAAACGAGGCGGGGTCGGCCGCGGCCGCCCGGGCCAGGGCGCCGAGCGCCGCCGTCTCGGCGCGCGCCGCCTTGAGCGCCGCCTCGAGCTCGGCCACGCCCGCCTCGGGGGCCGGCGCGCGCCCTGGGGACGGTAACCCGGTCGCGTTTGCCGTGCGCGCGTCGGCGGCAGCCAGGGCGACTTGCAAGGACGCCGCCCGCGTCTCGGCCGCCGCGCGCCAGCGCGCCTGCTCGTCGATGGCGGCCTCGAGCGCCGACACCGCGTCTCTAACGCGTAAGGCAGCGGCAGCGTCGTCAGGGGAGGGTTGGGTCGGGGCGGGCCGCGGCGTGGCGCCAGGCGTCGCGGCGCCGGTCGCGGCCGCCGCCGCGCGCGCCTCCAGGTCGGCCAGCCGCGCCCGCGGCACGACGACGTCGTCCTCGCCGAGCTCCACCAGGCGCCCGGCAGAGGACCGGGGCGTATAGTCGGCAAACGGGGTGGTCGCGGTCGCCGCGGTCGGCGTCGCGGCCGGCGTCGCGGCCGGCGTCGCGGCCGGCGACTCGCCCGTGCCATACCGCCGCGCCGTCGTCGCCTGCCACGTGGCCCGCATCCAGGCCAGGCCGCCCGCGTCGACGCCGGCGGGGGAGGCGGGGGTGGAGGGGCGCGGGGTGGGTGGGAGGAGGGAGGAATAGGGCGGCGGCGCGCCGCGGGCGCCACCCCCTCCCCCCTCCCCTCCCGCCAGCAGCACGACGTCGACAAAGAAGCTCGTCCCCGCCCCCGCCGCAAAGAGGCCCGGCGCGCACACGTCCAGCTCGGGCGCGGGGGCGCGCAGGGTGGCGCCGGCGGGGGGGGTCCACGCGGTGTGAAACGCGAACGCGAGCGCGGGCGGCGCCGCGTGGACGGCGTCGCCGAGGCGGGCCGGGGAGCCAAACCAGAGGGCCAGGGTGACGTCGCCGGAGACGGGGACGCCGACGGCGTAGGGCGCCATGCCGTCCTGAGGGGGGCGCAGGGTTGGAAAAGCAGACAGTGAGGATAGGTGCGCTGCCTCATTTTCGAACAACACACGCCTCCCCCCCTCCCCCCCTCCACCACCACCACGCACCTGTTCCACGGGGTAGCCCGCCCACACGCGGCGGCCGTGCTGAAACACGACGAGCATCGGCGGGCCGACGGGGCCGCCGTCGGCGGCGTCGCCCGCCGCGGCGGCCGCGCCCGCCGCGAGCGGCGCGAGCGACGAGAGCACGACCGAGGCGAGCACCCGCCCTGGGGGGTTTCCCACGTCCAGTGTGGGCGATTGCAGCATGTCGGAGAAGTAGGCGCCGTAGCGCGCCTGGCCGGGGCCCGAGTGCGGGCCGGCGACCGCGCGGCGGGCGCGGGGGGAGCCGGCGGCGGGGGCGAGGCCGGTCAGGCGCCACGGGGTGGCGTAGCTGTCCCTTCCGGGGGCGTCGGAGGGGGAAGAGGCGCCGGGAGAGGTGGCGGACAGGTAGGTCGACCGCACGCGCGCGCTCCCGCACCCGGCCGGCAGCCCCGCCATCGCGGCCGCCACGCTGGCCGCGTCCACGTTGAACGCGGCGTAGCAGGCGGCCAGGAATCGAACGAGCGAGGGGCCGGCGGGGGAGACAGTGCGCGCCGCGAGCAGCGCGACGTGCGAGTCGGACAGGCGCAACCACGCCGACAGCGTGGCGCACACGCTGAACGCGACGTCCAATGGCACGATGCCGAGCCCGGGCGGGCACTCCCAGTCGCGAAAGGGGAGCTCGATGACGGACGAGTGAAACGAGGCGTACGCGTCGGCGTCCGACCAGGCCGGCCCCAGGTTGACCACCAGCGCCCGCCCCGCGCCCGCGTCCGCGTCCAGGGATGACGCGGCGGCGGCCAGGGCGGCGCGGTAGGGGGGGGCGAGGCGGTGCAGGTGGACGGCGGCCTTCCAAGCGGCGGGGTCTTCCTCTGTGGGAAAGAAGGGTGGGCGGGTGGCGCGCGCGCGTCGGCCTCGGCCGCCCGGCAAGAGTTGCCAGAGTAAGACGCGACCGCTGGGGCACCGGGCGCGCGCGAAATGCGCTCGCGCAGGGCGCGGGCCGCGCCGGCAGCGTCGCCGCGCTCGCAGCGCCGCGCCGCCGTTCCTCCCTCTCCCCGCCCTCCACCACCACTCTCACATACCATACACAAACGCGTAGATGCGGTCGGTCAAGCGAAACACCGACCCCGACCCCCCGGCCGTGGCGTCAGCGCCGTCGCCGGGCGGGCTGGCGCCGGGCGAGCCCGCCAGCCACGACCACATGGTGTGATGGTGGGGGGGCTACCCCGCTAGGTGGGCCAGGAGCGCGGCATGGGAGGCCAAGAGAGTGCGGCCGACCCGGCGCGGCCGCCCCACTCCTGCCCCCATCCAGCGTCGCCGCCGCGCCCCACACCCCTCCAGCGCGCACCCGCTAATCCCCGCCACCCTCCCATGGCGCCGCCGGCGCCCGGCCCGGGCGCGGGGTGCGACAAGATTGTCTGCCTCGGGAAAAAGTGAGGCAGCGGTTGGGGGCTGTTGTGCGCGGGGCGATAGTCGCCGCGGCGATGGCCGTGACGGATTGGTCGCCGCGGCGCGAAGCGGCGGTGTCGTGTCGCGGCCAGCGACGCCTCCCCCTTCCCTCCTCCCCCCTTCCCTCTCTCAGCTATGCCGACCACCAGCGGGAGATGGGGGACGCCACGTTGGTCGCGCCCGTCATATTTCTGAAGCCGCCCTCGGCCGCGGTGTGCGTGCGGGAAGGGGAGGGGAGGGTGGTCGTCCAGCTGCCGCGTGGGCGGGGGTCGGTGCACTATGAATGCGAGATCGTGCTGAGGGTTGGGGCCGACGGTGGGGGTCGAGGGAGGGGTGGAGGCTTGTTTCCGGGCGCCGCGCGCGCGTCCGACCTCCTCCCCCGCCGCTCCCCAGCCTCGTCTTTCGACCTGGCCACCCTGGGCCTGGACCTCACCCTGCGCGACGTCCAAGCCGACGCCCGCGCCAAGGGATCGCCATGGGAGACGGCCAAGGTGTGGCCAGGGTCGGCCGTGCTGGGGCCGTGGCTGGAGTTGGGGTCGGTGCCGGACTGGTTGGACACCGAGTTCACGTTTGAGCTCAACGGAACAATGGTCCAGCGCGGCCTGGGGCGGGACATGGTGTCGGGGCCGGCCGCCGCTCTCGCCGCGGCGACCGCCACCGTCGGCGTCTCCGCCAACGACCTCTTCTTCACCGGCACGCCCGCCGGCGTGGGCCCGCTGGCGCCGGGGGATGTGGGGTGGTTGAGGTGGGGGGGGTGGTTGGCGGTCGAGGCCGTGTTTGAGTGAGGAGCGGGGAGAGCGGGGAGCGGCGACAGGTCGCCATGCAAACGGCGCGCCCGCCACACTCGTCAGCTCCCACGACTGGCGCGGCGGAGGGGATGCACCCCCTCCGCTCCGCTCACCCTCGGACGCCGCCCTCGGCGGCGCCCAGCCCCTGTGGATGTGCGACCCCTGTTTTGGCTACATGGCGATGTCGCTGTGATGGTGCAACCGCGCGTTCGCCCGGGTGCGGGCGAGGCGAGGTGGGGGGGGGGGGGGGGGGCACACGGCGGGCAGCGCGGCGACGCTCGCGTTCCTTCCCCGGCCCCAACCCCCTCCCCGCGCCATCAGCGCCCCGCCCCACGGCCGCAGCATCGCGGCGTGGCTCTGGCGACCGCGGATGAGTCCGGCCTGGTCGCGTGGGCGGCGCGGCAGCGCGCGTTCCGCGCGCGCAGGTCGACGCCGGCGGGCAGACCCGCCGCCCTCACTCTGCGAACGCTCTCACTCGACCAAAAAACGCCCCTCTTCGCCCCCCCTCCCCCCCTGCGTCAGCCGCTGCTCCGGCAGCCGGCCAAAGAGGGCAAACCGGTTGTCGGCAACCGTGTTGTACGCGCCGTCGCGCAGCGGCTTGGGCATAGGGGCGGCGAGGGCGGCCAGGGCGGCGGGGGCGACGCCCAGCAGCTTGGCGATGGCGAGGACGGCGTCGGAGCGGTCGAGGGCGGTGGGCGGGTCGCCGGCCGAGACGAGGACGACGGAGGAAACGTCGCCGGGGGCGCGGCCCGTCGCGGCCAGCAGCGCGCCGCCCGCCGGCGACTGCAGCGCCGCAAACCGCAGCTTCCTGCCTCGATCCAGCGCCAGCGCGACGTCGACGCCGGTCGAGCACATGCGGCAGACACCGTCGTAGAGCATGACGGGGCGGGCGTCGTCGCCGAAATAGCGGGAAGCGGCGGACGCGCGTGCGGGCGTCGGCCGGCGCGGCAGCCGGGCGCCGCGGGCGGGCGGGCGCATCGAGAGAGGTAGGGAGGTGCGGCGCGCCTGCGTCGACGTGCACTCTGTCTCCGGCGCCGCCGCGACGCGCCACCATGCCGCTCTTCCTGGCCGTGCACACGGTCACCAGCGTGACCGCCAAGGTGAGAGTGTCGCGTGGGCGCGGTGGCCTGCGCGCCATCGCGGCGCCCGTCCCCGCCTCCCAACGCCCGCCGCCCGTCCCCGCCTCTTCAGGTCCCTTTCGCCATGATCGCGTTGACCGACCTGGTCAGAAAAAAGTCCCCTCCGCCATCCCTGAAGTGCCGCGCCATCCTTCCCACTTCCGGTTCGCGCTCCGCGTCCCTCTGGGACGCCGACTCTCTCGAGTCTTTGCAAGCCTGGCTGGATGAGCACGTGGACATGGACTGCGCCCACGACGTCGCGCCGGTGCAGGAAGAGTTTGCGGTGGGCCTCGCCGACGTCTCGCGCGCCAGGGCTGTCGACGCGACCGCCGCCCGCGCGGCCGCCGCCGGCGGCAAAGCGGTCGACGCCGCGCGCGACGTGGCGGAGCGGCTCAAGGTGGGCGAGCGCGCGGCGGCGGTCGGGGAAAAGGTGGGCGCCGTGGCGACCGCCGCGCTTGAGGACGAGCGCGTCGTGCGCGCGCGCGCGAGGGCGGGGGCGGCGGCCGCGGGCGCGTGGGGGTGGGCCAAGGCGGCCGCGTCGGGGCTCGCGCGCGGCGACGCGCCGGGCCGCGACCTGCCGCCACCGGGCCGCTGATTTCTGTGCAACACGCACACACTGCGGGCGGCGTTTGGCGGTCTGCCGCCGCCTTGAGGCGGACGCTGACGGGGCAGGGCGTTGATTTGGGGGGCAGCGCGGAGCGGCAGCGGTCGGCGCGCCGCGCGCACACGCTCCCACTCTGCGCGCCGGCCGGCCCTTCTCTTCCCTCGAGGGACGCGGCATCCACCCCCCGGCCCGCCGCACAGGCCGGGCGCCGGAGCCGCCGCAAAGTCCAACCGCCGCCCGGCTGTCGACCCCGACCGCGGTGTCGCGCCTGGGTCCGCCCTCCGCCTCCCGCCCTCCCACGATCATGCCGGCGCGCGTTGGTGAGGCCGACAATGGGGCAATGCGGGGCGCAGCGGGACGCGGCGGGGAGCGATCGGGGCCGGCTCCCACCTCAGGGTCGAGCCGCCGCCCGCCCCGACCCGGCGCCGCCCGGCCGCCGCCATCGCCGAGGCGCGCTGGGCGATCAGTGGGCGTACTTACGAGGGGGCATTGGCCGCGCGGCACGCGCGAGCGCGCGGCGCCCCCCCTCGCCGCGCCGCGGCGGCGGCCGCCAGGGTTCTTTGCACGCAGCCTCTTGGCTGCCGCCGCCCGCCGCCCGCCGCCCACCCCGCCCTCTCCACACAGCATCCACCCCTCCCGCGCTCCTGGCGGACGCCGCTGCCACCCCCCCGGCCTTTTCGTTAGAGGCCAGCGTCCTCAAAGCCATCACCTCGGGCCTCTTCGACTCCGACGCCGACGCGTGCGAGTCGGACTCGTGCGGCGCGGTCGACCTGCTGACGCGGGGCGAGCCGCCGTGTGTGCGGCGGGTGACGCGGAGGCTGGTGGTGGCGCGGCCGCGGCGCGCGGCGGCGCCGGCCGACTCGTCGTCGGCGTCGGATGCCTCCGCGGCCACGCCCGCCTGCGCCGCGCCCCAATCGCCCCCTTGCGGTGGCGACGTGAGCTCGTTGGCCCGGTCGGCGTCGCCCCCGCCGTCGGCCGCCTCTGCTCCGCCGCCGACCCCGAAGCGTTTGAAGGCTCTCCGCGGCGACTGGTGGGCGGTCGCCGCCCCCCCCGTCGACGACCCCGACGTCCTCGCCCTGGCCCCGCCGCGGGACGAGCCGCCGACCCCGCTCTCGCTGCCGTCGGTCTCGCTCGCGGGGCTGCTGCCCGACCAGGTCGCCGCCGCGCTCGCGCCGCCGCCTGTGGGGGCCGGGCCGCTGGGGCTGGCGCTCGACGCGGCCGCGCTCGTGGCCGAGCTGGGTGGCTGCGGGCGGTGAAGGCCCATTTGCTTGCGGCGGGCCGCGGGGGCGCCGCGCGCCAACGCGCGCGCGGCGCCGCGCGGCCCTGACGCCGCCTTATCTTTTGCACCGCGCGCCTCGCGCGCCTCAACAACCACCCTCTTTTGATCGCTAGATCTGGCAGTGACCTGCCCCCACCCCACGTTCCTCCCGGCCACCGCCCACCCCATCCACCCGGTCGATTGTTCGTGTTGTCGTCGGTGGACGGCGTGCGTTGCTCGGCGGCGGCGGCCGCGCCGGCGAGGGGCTCCCTCGCCACTGCCGCCGCCGCCTCGCGCGCGCGCGCCGGCCACCAGCGGCCGCCGCGCGACCGGGCGCCTCCAATCCACGTTCTTCGTGCGCGCGCGCCCGCGGGCGGCGGGCCGGGCGGTCGGCGCGGATTGATCCGCACGCGCGCGCCCGCGGCGTTAAAAGGCCTCCTCTTTTTTTGCTTGCCTCCAGTCCTCGCCCTGGCCTGTAATCAAAACCTTGTCTGCATGTCGCGCTCTGTGCGCTCTTTGAGCGCCAAGAGAGGGGGAGGGAGAGGTGGACGCGAAAAGAACGGAAGTCTCAACACCGCGGGCCAGCGCGCCCCTCCCCTCCCTCTCATCACGCCCGCCCCAGCGCGGCCGTCACCTCCGCGGGCGGCACCGGCGCCACCCCCGTCCCCCGCGACGGCAGCACGGCGTCGACGAGGCCAAACGTGACCGCTTCGCGTGGCGACATAAAGTAGGGCCGGTCCCCGATCGCCTCCAACTCTTCCTCCGGCCGCCCCGTCGCTTCCGCCAGAAACAGGTTGCACACGCGCATGGTGCGGTTGAGCTCCGTGGTCGTGATGTTGACCTCGTCCGCAGACCCCGCCGCGCCGCCGACGGGTTGGTGCAGCATGATCCTCGACGACGGCATCGCGTACCGCTCCCCCTTGGTGCCCGCGGCCAGGAGCAGCGTGGCCGTCGTGCCGACGAACCCCATGGCGACGGTGCGGATGGGGTTTGCCACCGCGCGCATGCAGTCGACGACGCCGACCGCCGCGTACGGCGACCCGCCGCCCGAGTTGATGTACATGGTGATCATGGCGTCGGGGTCGATGGCGTTGAGGGCCATGAGGGCGGCGACGGTGCGGACCGAGGACTGCAGGAGGGGGAAGGGGTGGTTGTGGTGGGTCGCGCAGACCGAGGCGGTGCTGGGCTCGCCTCCGGCCTCCCTCTCCTCCATTCCTACCTCATCCGTGATGCGGGAGCCGACGAAGATGACGCGGGAGCGCAGGAGGAAGGTGTTGAGGTCAACGGTCTGGAGAAAGAGAGGAGAGGAGCGTGGACGGCGGGCGGCGGAGCCCAACCTCCTCTTCTTTTCTCCCGCCCCTCCTCCCACTCACCGTATTGCCCAGGGCAACGCTCGGGGGCACGATGGGGTCGCGCGCGGGGCGGCGGTCGGCGCGCGCTGCGGTCGGCCTGGGGAGGAGGGGTGGCGCGCGTCGGGGACTGCTCGCCCCGCATCGGGGCCCCGCGCGGCGCCAGCATTGGGGTCGGGCGCGCCCGCGGGCGGGCCGCGCGCCCACCGCCGCACCTGGCCCGCCGCGCGCGGCCCGCCGGCGGCGCGAGCGGCGCCCGCGGCGCGCCCGCGGTCGCGCCGAGCGCGGGCGTCCGCAGCGCCGCGGTGGGGCGCATGGTGTGGGGAAGGGACGGGCGTGCGCACTGCGCGGGCGGCACGAGAGTGTGGCGGAGAGCGGCGGCGGCGGCCGGCCGGGCTCGGCACTGGAGCCGTCCCCGGGGCCACGCTCATCCCGCAGGGCCCGCCTGACGCGCGTGTGCGGCTGTCAACCATGCGGCCGTGCACGCCGGCGGCGAGAGGGCGGCGAGGGAGCAACCCCCAAAATGTCAAACGCGACCCCACCCCCAAAACACCCCCACAGTCACGCCACCCCCCCCTCTCCTCTCCTCTTCTTCACTCCTTCTCCGCCACCTTGATCGTCAGGTGCGACACCGGCTTCAGGATCTTGTACGGGCGCCCCTTGGCGCGCGGCCGAAAGCGCTGCAGCTGGCCCGCCTGGTCGGCGTAGCATTCCGCGACGTACAGCTTGGCCTTGCTGAGGTCCTTGTTGTTTTTGGCGTTGGACGCGGCGGAGATGAGTGTGGCCAGCACGGGTTCGGCCGCGCGGTAGGGCAGAAACTCGAGGATCATGAGCGCCTCCTCGTAGGAGCGGCCGCGGATGGTATCGAGCACGCGGCGCAGCTGTGGAGGAGGGGGTGGGGCGTGTGTGGGGGCGGGCGGTGGCGGTGGCGGCGCGGTCGGCGGCGCACGCGCGGCGGCGAATGCGGGCGCGTGCGGGGCGCGGCGTGCCGCGTCCGCGCGCCAGGCGGCGGCGCGAGCATCGAGACACGCTTCTGGGGGGCGCCGGGCCGACGCGGGCGCCCGGCCGCCCCGCGCGCAGCGCCGGTCGCGGGCCGCCACGCGGCTCGCGAGCCGCGTGCGCCCCGCCCGCCCCGCATTCCGCCCCACCACCCGCTCCACTGACCTTGTGCGCCGACCCGCGCATGAATTTGGCGTGGGCGACCGCCTCGTTGGGCGCGGTGGTGACCGTCGCGGCCGGGACAAAGAGCGGCGCGACCGCGGGCGGCCGCGCCGCGCGCAGCGGCGCCAGCCGGGGGGTGGCGACGGGGCGCGGCGCGGCCGCGGCGGCGCGGGGGGCGCGCAGCAGGGAGGCCTGCATGGTCGAGGCGGTGGGGGGGGGAGAGTGTGGACGGTGGCCGAGCCGACGCCGCCTCGTCTCCTCTGTCGCTTCTTCACACAGTCGCCCCTCACCCCCACACCAGGTCGACGACGACGACGCACACGTTGTCGGCCGAGCCGGCCGCGCCCGCGGCGCGCACGAGGGCGGCGGCGGCCAACGCCGCGCTGTCGCCGCCCCCTCCGTCGGCCTTTGCGCCTCGCAAACACTCGAGCGCGGCGTCGACCGCGCCCTGGTCCGACACGACGTCCCACAGGCCGTCGCTGGCCAAGATCAGCGGCCCGTCCCCGGGCGCGAGCGCCGTCGCGGCGACGTCGGGCGTCGCGCTCACGAGCGGCGACGGCGCCTTGAAATCCAGGTCCCCCAGCGACCGCGACACGGCCAGCCCCGCGGGAGGGCGAGTCCCGCAGGGCGACCACCCGGTGATGACGCGCCAGCAGCCCGAAAACTCGACGCGCCCGCCCGCGGCCAGCACTCGCGCGCGCTCGCGCGGCGCGCCTGGCTTGTGGTCCTCGGTCAGCCGGGAGGCGACGCCGCCACTCCTCCCCAACACCGCTCGCGCGTCGCCCGCGTGCGCGGTGTGCAGGCGGGCGCCGGAGAAGAGGGCGGCGACGGCGGCCGCGCCGGCGCGCGACGACGCGGCACGCGCGGCGGCCAAAATTTCCAGGTCGAGGGCGGCGAACGCGGCGTCAAACGCGGACGCGACGCCGGCGCCGGTGCTGATGTCTGTGCCGGCGCCGGTAGCGAGCTCGGTGGCGAGGAGGAGGTGGAGGCGGGCAGCGGCCGCGTCGGCCGCGGCGGCGCCAGAGTGGCCGTCAAAGACGGCGGCGTAGGTGAGGTCGGCCGTCGGCAGCCTCTCTCCCGGTAGCAGCAGCGGATTTATAATTGCGTGCCGGTCCTCTTGATAAGGGCGGCGGCCGACGCTGTCCGCGACGCCAAAGCGCAGCGAGAGTTTGGGCACCGCCACCGGACTCGCCGCCCGCGCCCGCACGCGCCGCTGGGCGGGCGACGGCTCGACCTCTGGCCCGCCCTCGTCCGACGCCCGAGGCCGGCGGCCGGCCGCGGGCGAGCGCGAGCGGGGCGGTGAGTCGGGCGCGGGGGCGTCGCCCATTGCGCCCGCGCGCACGGCGGAGAGGCGCCGACACCAGGCGCGCCGATGCTGGGGGGCGGAGAAGGGGGCGCACGGTGCGGTGTGGCGAGAGGCTGACCGACGTCGGCCGCATCACTCCCGCCGGGGTAGGCGCCCGCCCGCGGACGCGCCAATCCACGTGCAGCACGGCCTCGGGCCGCCACCAGTCGCCGCCATGAGTAACGTGCGTGGGGAGGCTGGCGACAAGGGTCAGTGGCGCCGATGCGGGCGCCGGCGCGAGCAAACGGCGGCCGTCACGGCTTGTGCTGCGCGCTCTGAGGCGTGCGAGAGTGCCGCTGGCATAGCGGGCGCCGGCTGGGGCGGGCCGCGACAATTCACCACGCCGACGCCTTCCTCCCTCCCCCCTCCTCCAGCTCAACCACAAGACCGAGATGAAGTACTGCGAGCCGTGCAACACGTGGATAAAAAACCACCCGGCCGCGATCGCGATGCACGAGCAGGGGCAAAACCACAAGTCGAACGTCGCGAAGCGTGAGTTTGTTTTGGTGCAGGCCTGGGCGCGGTCGGGCGCGCTTGCCTTGCCGCCTCACCGACCCTCTCCCTCCTCTTCCACAGGCTTGCACGAGATGCGGCAAAAGGCCGACCAGGACGAAAAGGACGCGGCCGCGACCAAAAAGGCGTTGGGCGCGGTCGAGACGGAAGCGTTGGCCCAGTACGAGGCGGACAAGGCGGCGGCCGCGGCGGTCAAGGAGTCGCTGGGGTCGTGGGTGAGGAGGAGGAGGGTTTAAGGGAAGGTGGGTGGAGTGGCCAGAGGTGAGGGCGCGACCCGCCACTCACCGCCACCACCTTTCTCCCTCTCCCCCATCAGGAAGCCGACGAGTCGGGCCACCTGTACAACGCCAAGCTGCGGTACTACTACAGCAAGTGCGCGTGTGGGGAGTTGAGAGATTGGGGTGGTCGGCCGGTCGCTGGGACCCGCTCGCTCGCTCGGCTCGCGCGCCCGCCCTGCCGCGGCGCCCACTTTTCCGACGCCGCCAACCCACCCACGACTCCCTCCCTCGCTCCTTCCAGAGACAACGGCATGTACTACGGGGGCGAGCCGGCCGCGTGGATGACCAAGCCGGCCATCCCGGAGGACGCGCGCTACGACCGGATGCAGCAGGCGGCCCAGGCCGCGTCCAAGCCGGCGCCAGGTGAGCGAAGAGGCGTGGAGGGCGGGACGTTAGAGTGCACACGCCTCAGGCGCGGCGCGGTCGGGCGCGCGGGGCTGGGCTGGGCGGGCGCGAGGGGCGGGAGGGGAGCCGGGCTCGCGCACCCGGGCCCGCACCAGCCTTCCACCCATTTTTCGACGCGCCCCCCCCTCCTCCCTTCCCCCAGGCGCCCCCCCCGCGGTCGACCCAGCCGCCCTGGCGGCGGCGCGCAAGCGGCGTGCGCAGCTGGCGGCGCACCCGCTGGCCAACGTGGGGGGCTACCAGACCCTGATCGCGAGCACGGTCGGCGCGGCCGCCGGCGGCTCCTCCGCACCCACCGCCGGGGCCAAGCGGCCGCGGCCGGGTGCGGATCAACCCGGCAAAGCCGCGCCGGCCAAGCCATTGAGCGCGGCGGATCAAGAGTTTATCGCAAAGCGCAACGCCGCTCGCGCACGCATGCTGGCCCGCAACGCCGCCGAGTTTGGCAAGTAGGGGCGCGGTGCAAGGATCGTGCTGTGTGTGCGGCGAGGGGCATGTGGGGCGGTTGTCTGTCCGTGGGAGGGTCGGTCTGTAACTCCGCACTATTGAAATGCGTCCCTCGAGGGCGTGGCGATGCGGTGTTGTTTCTGTAGTTGCCGCGCGGATGTGCGCCGGATACGCACACATCGTCACAGCTTGTGTGGCGCAAACGGCGCAACGCCGCACCGAATAGCGTGGTGCCAATGTGGTCTCGTTGCACATGCTCCGCAATCACCCGCCTCGCCTCTCTGCTCCCTCCTTTTGATCGCACACAACGCCGCATGCGGCGTTCACTCTATGTCGACCAATGATGTAAAGGACAAACGTGAGGTGACGCCTATGCGGAGGACGGCCCAGCCTCCACATCCGGCACCGCCGCTTTTGTTGACTTGTTGGCAAGCCGTTCCTCAAGCGCGCGTGCGCCGCGTTCCCTGGAGAATGGAGGAGTGCGCCACATGAGTAACGGAGCAAACAAACGCACAACCGCCAAATGCGGCGCACGCCCAACCGACCAACCCACCTTCGCCGCGCCGCTTCCTCCGAGAGCGGCGCCCCGCCCAGCATATCCGCGCTCACGACCGTGGGTTCCGCAACTAGGCGCAGGGTGCGCGCGCACACGCCGGAGGCGCGGTCCACGGCGGGTGCCAGGGTCGCGGGGAAAAAGGCGGACAACGCAAACGCCGCAGACGGGTCGCCGCTGCGCGGTTTGGGGTGGGGGTGCGGGGCATGTGTGTTTCTTGTGAGCGGAACCGAGCGCTATGGCTGCGTGCGAAACGCAGGCGCGCATCGTGCGCCGCAGCGTGCGGTTGGCGCTCTCCTCGCGCGCTCCCGCGCCCTCCCCCCACCCCGACCCCCCATCCCGCCTTCTCCTCCCTACCGCAAATCCGATTCCGGCTTGGGCTGGGCGTATCGCAAGTAGAGCCAGCCGCCGTAGGCGCCGGCAAGAGTGGAGGGCACGGTTGCGAGCAGGGTGCCCGTTGCGGCGGCGACTGCCGCGGCGGCGACGACAAACAGCCCCGGCAAGTGCTGTAAAAGCGGTGGGCGGGGTGAATGTATGTTGGCGGACCCACGGACGGTGCTGGGCGAGGGCGGCGCGGCGGCCGCCCCCCTCCTCCCAACTGGCTCACCCTGACGCGAAACTTGATCCAACCCAAAAGCGTGACCTCGTTGTCCGGCAGCACCTGTTTGAGCGCCACCAGGCATGCGGCCAGGATGCCGTGCGCCCCGGAAAACTCGGAGAAGCTGGGGCGTGAGTGGAAAATTCGGGGGTCGGGGCCGGGGCAGCAGGGGTTCACGGCCGGCCCCGGGGGCCTGCCGTCCCGCCGGCCCCCACCGCCTCCCCACCCCACCCCCAACTCACAGAATCTTGCCGGCGTCTTTGGAGTAGACGTTGAGCACGTACCACACGTAGGTGGCGACCAGGGTCGCGCCCGTGCTCACGGCGCCCGCGACCGCGGCAAACCTGGCCAACTCGCGCGCGCCCCAGACGGGGTCGAGCACCTGGGCGGCGAGGAGAGCGCCTGCGGCGCTGAAGACGGCCTGAAAGGAGAGAGGGAGGTGCGTGGGGCGAGCGAGAGGTTGGCGGGCACGCACACCGCCCCGGGCTCTCTCTCTCTCGCCCCGTCTCACCTTGACCAGGCGCGTCTCCAACGCGCCAGCGGTGAGCAGCGTCCACACACAGGGCACGAATCTGGCCATCGAGGGAGGGTGGGAACGGTCGGGCGGCGATCGAAAAAACGGGACGACGACGAGCCGGGCGGGCGGGCCAACCTTGCCCGCCCCGCGATCGAAGGTCCGGGATCGCCCTCCTCCTCTCCTGCCCACCACCCTGCACGCACCGAGCTGGCACGAGCGCGATGAACCGGCGCACGCCGGGCGCGGCCAGCTGCACGAGGTAAAGCGCCGTCACGATGCCCGCGCCGACGCGGCCGCTCAGCGTCACGTTGGCCGCCCAGGCGGGGGGCATGGTCGTGTGGCGCGCGCCGCGAGGGGCGGGCGGCCGTGGTGGCGAGTGGGCCGGAAGCGGCGCTGGCGCCGATGCACTCTTGCCGCCCGCGGCGCTGGGGGCCCGCCGCCATGGCCGACGCCGACCCCCCTGTCCTGTCCAAGCCGGCCTCGCTGCAGACGGCGACCAAGGCGTCGGTGCCCGGCGTGCTCTCCCTGTGCCGCAAGCGGGCCGCGTGGTCGCCCAACGACCCGACCGCGGCGCAACCGGTCGCGTTCGAGTATGCGGCGCTCACGGGTAAGGAAGGGGGTGCAGGTTCGGCTGGCGGGAGGCGCGGCAGCGTTCACACCCTTTCCCTTCTCGTTCTCACCCTTTCCCTTGTTCTCCCCTCTTCTAGGCGCCCTCCAGCGCGCCAAAGGCAAGCCCATGCTGCGCGTCCCCCTGCTCACCGGCGCGCGCGTGTTTGTGCTGGCGTCGGTGGCCGACACGGACGCGGTCGTCGACCTGCTCACGCCGGCGGTCGCGGCGGCGCGCTGCGGCGACGCCGCGCCGGGCGCCAAAGCGGGGGACCCGCTGTCGGACGCCAAGCAGAGCCTGCTGGTCGAGGACGCGTGAGTGTAGAAGGGAAGAGGGGGGAGGGGTGGGGCCCGCCGCCGCGCCGTGGCCGGCCACCCACCCTCCAAGCCCGGCCTTCTACCCCAGAGACCTCAAGGTCATGTACGACCAGCTGGTGGGCGCCTCCATCCTGAGCGAGGCCGAATTCTGGCGCGCGCGCGCCGACCAGGTCGCCGCGCGCGTGCGCAAGACCGCCGCCACCGGCGGCGCCTCTGCCCCTGTCCCCTCTTCCCGCCCCCCGGGCCAACGCCCCGGCCTCGCCTCCGCCTTGCTCACCGACGTGCCCGACGGGCGCGCCACTTTTCGGCTCACGCCCGAGCTCGTGCACCAGATTTTCGCCGAGCGCCCGTACGTGCGCGCGGCCTACGCCGCGGCCGTCCCCCGCCAGCTCGGCGAGGCCGAGTTTTGGAAGCGCTACCTGAAGCACGAAGCCGTGCGCAAGGCGCGGCGCCGGGCGCGGGCGGCGGGGCGCGACCCGGCCGACGCGGGCGCCGAGGACGAACTGTTTCGCCAGTTTCGTGCCGAGCGCGCAGCGGAAGCGGAAAATGCCGCGTCAGCATCGGTCCGCCCCCGAGGCGTCGACCCCGGCGTCGACCTGGCTGCCGACGCGGCCGACGGTGCGGGCGAGGGCTACGGCGTTGCGCACTCGGCCGCGCGCGACGCGCCGCCGCGCGGCGGCCACCGCGACGCGCTCGCGCACGAGCTCAACACGCATGGCCGCATCGTGCTGGGGGGGGTGCCTGCCTCGCTGCCGACGGACGCGGCCGACGCGGCGCGGGAGTTGCGGGGCGGTGGTAGGGGCGGCGGCGTGCGCCCGACCTCTGCGTCCGACGCCGCCGTCTGGAAGGAGCGCGCGGGTGCGGGCCTGGACGACTTGAGACAACCGGTGGCGGCCGTGTTTGAGTCATTGACGGTGGCCGACGGTCGCGCGCTCGGCGCCGCGGCAGCGGCGGCGCGCGCCGCGCGCGGCGCCCGCGCGCCCGCGCCGCCCGCGCCGCCCGAGACGACGCCGGCCGCTGTGGCGGCTGCACTCACGCAGCCGCTGCCGCCGCTCCCCACCCCAGACGCTTGCCTCGCCGCCCTGCGCGAGCTGGCCGTTGACACCGCGCCCGAGCCGGGCGACGCGCCCGGCTCCCTGGCCGACCCCGCTGCCTCGCTCCCGCCTGCCCTGGCCGCCGTCCTCCGCCAAGCTGTCCTCACCATCAACGAGCTGCTGCGCCATTTTTGGGCATCGGTGCCCGGCCGCACGCCCGCGCGGGCGGCGCGCGCGGCGCGCGTCGCGGCCGCGCTCGGGGCGCAGTACGACCGGCTGCAGGCCATGGTGGACGCCGCCACAGGGATCGAGCGCACGCACGTGACGCGACTGCTGAAGCCGGCCATGCTGGCGCTCGACGCGGCGCTCGCGCGGCACGAAGAAGAGGTCAAGGAGGCGGCGGAGCGCGCGGGGCCGAGCAGCGGTGGTGGCGCCCCGATGGAGGTCGAGGCGATCTGAGAGAGAGAGAGACCTTGTGTGCAATGCAGTGACTGTTTCGGGCGAGAGGGCGGGCGGGAGAAAGCAGCAGCAGCGAGCGGGGTCGCGTGCGCCGCCGCCGGCGCCGCCCGCGCACTCTGCGCGCCCAATCCGCGCCTCCCGCACCATGGCCCTGCGCCGCGGCGCGGCCGCGCTGGCGTCCGCCCTGCGGCGCGCCGTGGGCCCGCCACCGCCGCCCGCTGCCCTCCGCGCCCCGGCGGCCATCCGCCCCTTCTCCTCGTCCCCCGCGCCCGAGGAGACGATCGATGAGATTCGGGCCCGCATCTTTGGCACCCACATCGGCGACGGACGGCCGTCGGGGCGCAAAATTTTGAGGAAAAAGCTCATCGGGCCCGCCGTTGCGGCCTGGTACCCGCCCGACGTCAAGGAGATCGACCCATTTTTCGTCGATGTGGACGATGCGCGGTAGGAGGAGGAGGGGTGGAGGTGGAGGAGGTGGCGCAGCGTTGTCCGCCGCAGCGACAGCGACCCACCCTCCACCCTCGCCCTCTACCAGGCGAAAGGCCAAGCTGGAGCGCATGCGGCGCCGGGGCAAGGTCGCCCCCAAAAAGGGCGAGGGCAAGCGCGCGAGCAAGAAGAAAAAGTGAAGAGAAGAGGGAGGGGTGGCGGTGTTCGGTTCGGCGGTCATTGCAGTGTGCCCTTCTCCCCCCTCTCTCTCCTCTCTAGTCTGCGCGCTCGGCCAGCACAAAGCGGGCGACGCCGCGGTCGTCGGCCACGACGCGCACACGGCGCCACGCGCCCGCCGCGGCGAGGCTTGCCGCCACGGTCTCCGCCTGGCTGTGCCCGTGCGTCTCCAGCCCCAGGAACGCGCCCGGGGCGAGGGCGGCGGGGGCGGCGGCCAGGAGGGAGGCGTATGCCGCCACGCCGTCGTCGGAACCACCGTCGAGCGCCGACTGCGGCTCGTGCAACCCCACCTCGGGCTGCAGCCCCGCCATCAGCGGGGTCGGGATGTAGGGCGGGTTGGACACGAGGCCGCCCAGGGAGCGGGAAGACGCGAGCGGGCCCAGTGGCGTCAGCCAGTCGCCGACGGCGACGGCGACGCGCGCCGCGACGCCGCACCGCCTCACGTTGAGCCGCGCCCACGCCGCCGCGGCCCCGGAAGCGTCGGTCGCATGCACCACAGGAATCTCAGGCACCGAGCGCGCGATGCCGATGGCGAGCGCGCCCGACCCGGTCCCCGCGTCGGCCCACGGCCGGCGCGCGAGCGCCGGCGACGCCGCGATCGCCGCCACAGCTTCATCCACCAGCTGCCCCGTCTCGGGGCGCGGCACGAGCACGCCGGGGCCGACGGCGAGGACGAGGTCGCGCCAGTGCGAGGCTCCGGTAAGATATTGGTGTGGGACCCTTTCGTTCACGCGCGCGGCCCACCCCGCCCGCAAATGGGCCAGCGGCGCCCGCAAGAGGATCGAGCCCTTGGCCCTGAACACCCCGCGCCACCCGGGCGGGTCGGGCACCGCGTCCTCGAGCAGCCAGCGCAGCTCGCGCCTCAACCCTTCCGCGTCGGGGCCGCCGTCGGCCGCCAGCGAGTCGCCCGCCGCGTCTACCGCGGCTGTTGCGTCCGCCAGCCAGGCCACGAAATCGGGCGCGGTCGCGGCGTGCGTGGCGGGGCGCTCGGCGAGGGGTGGCCGAACGGCTGACGCCGGCGGCTGCCGGGCGGCGGCCGCCGCGCGCACGCTCGATCGCAGCGCGGCCGACCGCAGCGCGGCCATGAGGCCAGTGCGAGAGCGTCGCGGCTGTCAGGTGTGAGGCCGCTCAGGCTCGCCGGCCGCACTCTCCCTGCGCCCCATCGGCGGCCTCGCCCGCCCCGCTTGCTCCCCACTCCTTCCACCGCACCGCCGGGCGCATGCCCGGACACCCGAGTTGAGCCGCCGTCCGCCCGCCCCGGCGCCGCACGCGATGCCGCCGCCCGCCGCGGCCGCTGGCGCGGGACCGACGCCGCCGGCCGAGGAGGACGACATTCTGGGCAAGAACAGCAAGTATTACACGGTCGGTGGGGAGGGGAGGAGGGTGGAGCGGGCGGCAATGGCCGCGGTTGAGCTTCGCAGGCCTGCGGCGCGGCGTGCCGCGCGGTCGCAGGCCGCCCGTGCGCGCCGTGCGCCGTGCCGCGCGGACCGCCACCATCTCAGCCGCCCTGCGCGGGGCGGGCGCGCCGGCGCGGGCCGCGGCGGCCGCGCGGCGGCCAGATGCGGCTGCCGGACCGCGAGCGCGCTGCCGCCCGCCCCCGCCGCCGCGCTTCGCGCCCTCGGGTGGAGGAGGAATGCTTGAGCGACGCCCACACGCCCCCATTCCCCCCCATTCCTTTAGCTCCGCGCCCTCAACTCGGGCACTTTCGGCTTTGTCGAGCTCTGCGCCGACCGCGCGACCGGGCAGCAGGTCGCGGTCAAATTCATCGAGCGCGGGGACAAGGTGACGAAATACGTCGAGCGGGAAATCCTCAACCACCGCATGCTCATGCACCCGCACGTCGTCCAGTTTCGGGAAGTCTTCCTCACGCCGCGCTACCTGGCCATCGCCATGGAGTACGTGCCCGGGGGCGACATGTTTGAGTACGTGGTGCGCAAAGGGGGGTTGAAGGAGACCGAGGCGCGCTGGTTTTTTCAGCAGCTCATCGTGGGCGTCGACTATCTGCACCGCATGGGGGTCGCGTCCCGCGACATCAAACTGGAAAACACGCTGCTCGACGGGTCGCCGCGGCCGCTGGCCAAGATCTGCGATTTCGGCTACTCGAAACACGAAAAGTTTCAGTCGGCCCCGGGGTCGCGCGTCGGCACGCCCGCCTACCTCGCCCCCGAAGTCATCATGACGACCAAGGGGCAGACGTACGACGGCAAGGTGGCCGACATCTGGTCGTGCGGCGTCATGCTGTACGTCATGCTCGCGGGCGCCTACCCTTTTGAGCGCCCCGAGGACAAGCACGACGCGCAAAAGCTGCAAAAGATGATCCAACGCATCCTACGCGTCGAGTACGAGCTGCCGGCGGGGGTGAAAGCGAGCAAAGAATTAAGGGACCTGCTCGCGCGCATCCTGGTCCCCGACCCCGCGCACCGCATCACCGTCGCCCAGATCCAGGCCCACCCCTGGTACGCGCGCGACCTGCCGCCCGGCGTCGCCGAAATGAACGACAACCTGCCGGAGCCAGGGCCGGGCGTGCAGTCTGTCGAGGAAATCACGCGCATCGTGCGCGCCGCGCAGGCGCCGCCCGCGGGGCCGGCGGGGTGGGAGAACGACGAATTCATCGACTCCACGATGGACGCGGAAGCGTTTGAGGAGAGCCAGTTTGACGAGTGGGGCGCTGGCGGGAGCGTTTGAGAGGAGAGAGGGGGGGGGGGGTCAGGACGACACCAAAACCATCGGGCACGGCCGGCGGGCGGGTCTCCTTCTGTGTGGGGTGGGTGGGGGCGTACCTCTTTAGAACTGGCGTTCCTCTTACAGCAACGGCGGCCGGGAGGCGGGGGTGATGTAAGCCTTTTCCGCCCCCGCGCCGCCCCTTGCCTTCAGTGCGCGCCTCCCCCGCCCGGGGCCGCGCCCGCCCTCACGCCACCCCCCAGCCGTCCCCGCCCGTCTTCTCTCCGCGGAGGGCGGGCGACCGCGGCGTCTTCCGGTGGTGGCGTCCGGATGCAGCCCACGGGCGGCGCTCCTCACGGCGACGCCGACCCCGACCTCGACCCCGAGGCCGCGCTGGCGGGGACGGCGTACAAGCCGGTCAGTTTGGGAAGAGGGAGGAGGGTGGTGGAGCGTTGCGGCGCGCGGTGCGGCGAGCGGCGAGTCGTCCGACGCGGCGCGTGCGGCACTGCCGCACGCCGCGCCCGGCGACCCCCACCGCCGCGCCAGACCGCGGGTGACACGCATCCACGACGCGCTTGGGGAGCTCGACCCAGGAGCCGCCCCAACCGCCGCGGTGCCTCCCTTGCGGTGCGCGATGCCGGCCGGCCGACTCCGGCCGGCATCGCGCGACCCACCGAAACCTCTCACACGACGCCGCCCGTCTTCTCTTTTAGATCCGGGTGCTCAACCGGGGCTCCTTTGGCGTCGTTCTGGAGGCCGCGGAAGCCGCGACGGGGGACCGGGTGGCGGTCAAACTGATTCCGCGCGGGCGGCGCGTCACTAAGTACGTCGTCCGCGAGGTCTTAAACCATGCGTCCCTCGCCCACCCGCACGTCATCGACCTGCGCGACGTGTTCCTGACCGACACCCACCTCGGCATCGCGCTCGAGCTGGCGGCAGGGGGCGACCTGTTTGCGCTCGTCGCGCGGTGCGCCGGCCTCCCCGAGTCTGACGCGCGCTGGTACTTCCAGCAACTCGCCCTCGCCCTCGACTACTGTCACCGCAAGGGCGTGGCATCGCGCGACGTCAAGCTGGAGAACACGCTCCTTGCCGACGTGCACCGCCCCCTGGTCAAGCTCGCCGATTTCGGCTACTCGAAGCACGCGCACCACCAGTCGGCACCCGGCTCCCGCGTCGGCACGCCGGCCTACCTGGCGCCGGAGGTCGTGCTCGCGTCGGATGGCGCGACGTACGACGGGCGGGCGGCGGACGTGTGGTCTCTGGGTGTCACTTTGTACGTCATGCTCTGCGGCCGCTACCCCTTTGGCCGCCCCGAGGACGCCGCCCTGCCGCCCGACGTGCGCCTGCGCGCCATGCTGGCCCGCATCGTCGCGGCCGACAGCGCTCCGGGCGACCTGGGGCGGGCGCCGGGCGCGGCCGACTTATTGGGGCGAATGTTGGTCGCCGACACAGCAGCGCG